>Ga0209710_1002884_pt1 | contig 11797 bp, 10 predicted proteins | sample ArcticOcean_MG_C_5_FD_187436 | JGI IMG/M metagenome (GOLD analysis project Ga0209710, IMG submission 187436) | Marine microbial communities from western Arctic Ocean - ArcticOcean_MG_CB4_138 (SPAdes) (version 2) | ecosystem: Environmental > Aquatic > Marine > Oceanic | place: Arctic Ocean...
CATCGGATAAAATCTCACCACGTCTCCGAGTTTCCTTGGAGCGATGAGGTGCGCTATGAAATTTCCGAAAGAAAAAGACCGTCATGCATTGGTGATGCATGACGGTCTGAATTGGAAAAGGTGGTGTCTAGAGACAATTAACGACGGCGTCGTAAAAGTGCGAGTCCAGCAAGTCCGGCAAGAGTAATACTAGATGGCTCGGGAACTCCAGTCCAAGTAGTGGAGTGCGATGCGATCATTCCGTCACCTAGGGCGCTCCGAGATTTGAATTTCGTGAGCTCCTCCGGCTCGCGCAGATTTCTCCAATCTTTGGAATGGCTTTTACGCACATTGATGGAGACGCGTTTCCGGAGCTGTATGTCGTGCAGAATTTTTTCGGTCCCCAACTTGAAACTGGTCGAATGAACGGAGGAGTCAGCGTCCTCCTGAAAAATATCAATGGCAGCGTTGAGCCGGTTTGGCCGAATCGTAGGCATCTTCTTGTTGCCGGCGATGCCACGGCTTTGACGGTAGCTGATCTCAATAGCGACGGACTTCCTGATTTTCATGTGGCGGTGAATGCGGGAGTGGCAATGGCCTTTGAGGCGAATCCTCAGCACTATGTAAATGAACAGCTTCTTTGTCTTAAGCTCAAAGGGCGAGATGGAAATCCCGATGCCTCGGGCGCTCGTGTTACGGTTTCTTGAGAAGTGTCCCTCACCCAGCAAGTGAGCACAGGTGGTGGTGCGATTTCTCGTAACCCCTTGAAAAAGAATGGAGCGGGTGAAGAGATTCGAACTCTCGACATCGACCTTGGCAAGGTCGCGCTCTACCACTGAGCTACACCCGCATTACGTTGCTTCGAAAAGCTGCGCTGCGAAGCACTCTTTGCCATTGTGGTCGATTTGTCGCAAGATTTTTTTACGACGTTTTTTCGCCGCGCTTTTAGCAGAAAAGGTCATTTGATTGCATAATTGTTAATTCTCATTAAGTAAGTGGCGATTTGATTTACAGGACCTTATTGTGAGTTCTTGCCGTTTTTTTAAGTCGAAAAAGCATAAGAGACCTCAGGATTGCCTCGTTTTTGATAAAAAATGTCAGTTCTGTGGCAAGAGAGATAAAGAATTATTAAGCGAGAACCTAAGCGCCCTTTTTACTTTTGATCCACTCATGGGGAGGCGAGCTTCGTTGAAATTTCCTAGTAATTTTATGCGATGTATCCAATGCGGCTCACTTGACGACAAGGTCGTGGACTCCCGGAGTTCCAAGGATGGGACCTCGATTCGTCGCCGCCGGGAATGCCTGAATTGTGGCTCTCGATTTACGACATACGAGCAAGTGGAGCGGACCGAGCTTCGGGTCATCAAGGCGGATGGGTCTCGTGAGGTGATCAACCGCGAGAAGCTCTTTCGTGGTCTTGTGAAAGCCTGTGAGAAACGGAAGGTCTCGATGGATCGGATTGGCCGCGCCGTTGATGAAATTCTTTCCGAACTCCATAAGGATCACCAACTTGAGGTTCCTTCCCGCGCGATTGGGGCCAAGGTGATGGACAAGCTTCATGCCATCGATCCGGTGGCCTACGTGCGTTATGTGTCGGTTTATCGCTCCTTCGAGGATGTCGGTGAATTCATTCGGGAAATTCAAGCCCTTGAAAACCGCTCTCGCAGCGATGTCTTCCAGCGGAAGTTCTTTAAATAATCCATGATCTGCCTCGTCGGAAATCTCCCGGTTTTGCAAGTCGGTCGCCATCAGGTGATCGGTTATGGCACCGAGTGGATTGATGAGGCACTGAGCCGGGCGGCGGATCGATGCAATCGCGATGACTTTCCTTTCATCGATGATATTCGCAATGGGGTTTTGCACTACTTGGAGCATCGTTGTCCGCTGCGGGTGCTTCCGCTGAGTGATCTTTTCGAAAGGATGGAAAGCATGCTGCTAAAGATCGGCTGCGATGCGATCGCTCTCCAGCTGAAACCGATTGCGCCGCCGGTGACGATTTCTTTGGTTCGTTTCGCAAGAGAATCGGGGAATGGATTCGAGTTGGCCTTTTTCTGTCTCCTGACTGAGGACCTTCATGACCTTTCTGAGCAGGGGGCTGAGAGCATCACCTTCAAAGATATTGAAGAGAGCGCGATGATTCTTCGTGGGAAGAAAAGCTTTACGAAAGACTGCGAGAAGCTCGCGATCGAAATCCGGGATTTCTTGAAGAATTTTAACAAGGACCACGGCATTGCCGAACGCCAACTTCATTTGAGTGTTGAGAAATGAGTGAGAAGACTCTTTTTGAAAAGATTATCGCCGGTGAGATTCCGTCGGAGGTGGTTTACGAAGACGATCTGTGCTTCTGCTTTCGCGACATCTCGCCACAAGCTCCGGTGCATCTTCTTCTGATTCCAAAGAAGCCGATTCCCCGGATCGCGGAGGCGACAGCAGAGGATCTCGAACTACTGGGTCACATGATGACGAAGGTTGGCGAGATTTCGCGGGCGGAAGGCTTTGCAGAAGAGGGATTCCGGACGGTTATCAATAACGGCACCCATGGGGGAGAGGCGGTGCCTCATCTTCATTTGCATATCTTGGCAGGCCGTCAGCTGCAGTGGCCTCCGGGTTAGCTTAGGGGCGGGCAAGACAGGCAGGATACCTATCCTACGGTTTTTTGGTCGAGGAAGTAGTCGATGAGCGCTTCCCTTGTGTTGATGGGGAGAAGTTTCGATTTGCTCGCTTTTTCGGACATCATTTCGCGGAGCTTCATGAGTTTACGGCCACCGGACTGGCTGTCGTAGCTATTGAAAAGGATGCGATAGCGCTTGTCGTTTTCTAGTTCCGCTTCTGGAAGGCCGTAGAGGGAGCGGTCGCTGTATCGGTCCTCTTTGGCCTCTGCGATTACTTCCTTGATTTGCGCTCCGGTGAGCGAGGCGTGCACGATCCAGTTTTCGTAAGGCAACCACTTCCACGCGTCTTCGATTGTTTTGATACCGGGTTGGACGTCGCTGGTGCCAAAGGTGCCGTGGAAGATGAGGTCGGCTTCGCCATCGTGTTTCCTGGCCGAGGAGAGGAAGGACTTACAAAGGAGCTCCCAGTAAGGACTCGTTCTTCCGCGGGCGCTGATGGGGGATTTTACTTCGCCGATGACGACCTTGCGACGCTCTTCGGCATTCGTAACCGCTTCCTTGGAGCATTCGAGAATGAGGGGGTCGAGGGCCAGGCGATCGTCCATGAGGACGGTCCAGGCATTTCGTTTTACGAGTTTGCGTGATTCGAGGTCGAAGCTGAGGTCGACGCGGCCGCAGTTAATGCCGTAGTAGTTTGCCTGAGTGCAGAGGACATTCGACGAGTACCACGAAGGGCGGTCTTGATGGGTATGGCCTCCGATGTAGATGTCCACACCAGGCACCTTTTCTAAGAGATCTTGCACGGGGTTGGCGTAGTCATCGGCGCGCTTCCAGCCCATGTGGCCGAGGCAGACGACGGCGTCGACTTTTTCCGCACGGAGTTCTTTGACGCTTTGCTTGAGTGAGTCGAGAGGGGAGGTGACGCTAAATTCCTTGAGGAGTTCGGGGCGGGACCAGTAGGGGATGCCGGGAGTGACAAGCCCGACGAGTCCGACTTTAAATCCACCGATTTCCTTGATGACCCAAGGGGCAAGTTTGGAAAAGGGGTTACCGCTGATCTTGCCGGCGGGCTTTTGATCGATGGTGATGTTTCCGGTGATGACCGGCATCTTGGAGCGTTCGACGGCTCCGGAGAGGACATCGAGGCCCCAGTCGAATTCGTGATTTCCGAGGACCCAGCCGTCGTAGTTGAGCTTATTGAATGCGTCGATCATGACGGCACCTTTCGTTTGATAGCCCGCGATGGTGCCTTGGTAGACGTCGCCGATATCGAGCAGCAAATTATCCGGGCTATCTTTTCGCCACTTGCGGATCTGGGTGGCGCATCGTGCGAGGCCGCCGAGGTCTCCGATGCCATCGTAAGTCTCGGTCGGAAGGATGTGCCCGTGGAGATCGGTGGTGTGGAAAAGGGAGATCGTCTTGAGTGAGCGATGGTCGGCGCCAAAGACGGGATGGGCCATCCAAGCGGCGGCTCCAGTGAGGAATCCTCGGCGCGTATTCATGTTCATTCGGATAAGTCTACGCGGACTAGTTCTTTATCATTGCGCATGAAGACGCTTTTCTCAGCGAAGGCCGGAGCGCTCCAGACAACGGGACGGCCGAAGGCTTCGTTGGTGGGCTCGAGAATGTGCTGACGACCGAGCTCCTTGTATCCTTCTTTGTTGAGTTTTGCCAAAATGAGATTGCCGCCTTCGTTCACGATCCAGAATTGCTCGTTTCCAGCGTGATGGGTGAGGTAGACCGTGCCGTGTCGACCGCTGGTGCGGTGTTCCTTTTCGACGACTGGCTCCTCTGTTTGCCAGAAACGTTTTCCATCTTCGAGGTTCGCTGCGACGAGACAGTTTGAGGAAATATCGGAGCCATAAATGACGCCATCGACAATGATGGGTGTGCTGTTGCAGCTGTAGAGCGCGGTTTTCGGTTTGCCCTTCCACGCGAATTTTGCGGTAGGTTGATCTTTGCCCAATTCGATGAGGGCTCCGATTCGCCCGATGCCGCTGGCGAACATCTTATTTCCCGACAATTGAGGGGTGATGACGGCCATGCCGTAGTTTGGCTTGAGGGGGAGGGCCCAGTAGAGATCTCCGGTTGAGGGGTTGAGTCCATTGATCGACTTAGTGTGCCAGATAATGAGTTGGTCCGTGCCACCGGCTTGGATGATCGAGGGAGGGCTGTAGCCTTGATTTTCAGCATTGAGAGACTTCCATTTGACCTTGCCAGTCTTGGCATCGAAGGCGACGGCGGTGCTTCCTTCGCCGCCGACGAGGCAGTAGAGGGTGCCGTCTTTTACAAGGGGGTGAGCTGAAAATCCCCAGATGGGAAGGGGGGCGCCGAAGTCTTTCTGGAAGTCCCTTTTCCAAAGGAGCTTTCCTGATTGGGCATCGAGGCAGCTAAGATGGCCCATCGCTCCCAGGAAATAGACACGGCCGTCGGCCACCGTAGGAGTGGAGCGAGGTCCGCCGGGATAGGAGAGAAGATAATCGAGAGGCTGCTCGTAGACCCATTTTTCTTTACCGGTGTTTACGTCGAGTGCCCGGAGACGTTCTGAACCTTTCCAAGCCACTGCCTTGCCGGGGTTGTTGATGAGCTCGCCTTTGGTGCGGGCATACTCGGGGAGGAAAACGAGACCCTCGGCCACCGAAGGTCCACTGTAGCCCCAACCCACTGGGGTGCGCCAAAGGACCGTTGCCCCTTTTTTTGGGAGATCTTTTCGGATTCCAACTTCCCGCCAGGTGCTATCGGCCTTTTCACCCATCCAGCGTGGCCAGTCGTCAGCCAATGCGGTGGCGATTAATGCGAGAGTCAAAAAGGCAATTTTCCTCATGTCACCAACTTGATTGGCTTCACGGGTTTGTCAAACTTGCACGGGGAGACAAATTCACTATTTTGAAACCAGTCAGCCAAAGGCGGACTGCCCGCAAACCGCTCCTTTTTTCGATTCTTTCTTCCCGTTCGACGTACCAAGGTGAGAAAAAGACAAAAATCAGGGGAATTTCCTTAAAAATATGACTCTTTCTGCAATTGAGAGAGCCAAAATTCCAAAATTGGCGATTTATTTTGTCAGACAGGCAATTTTAATACGTATTGATTGCAGACACACTATGAAGCGAATTCTAGCCCTGGCTCTCCTAGCCTCACCTCTTCACGCTGCTCACCCCGGCGAAATCCACTACAAAACTCTTTGCGTTGCCTGTCATGGCCCTGACGGAAAGGGAGTTGGCGAAGGTGCCAATAAATTCCCCCCGGTTTACAAAAGTGATTGGGTCAAAGGGGACGCTCGCCGCACGATTCAGCTCGTGCTTCACGGGCTTGCCGGAAAAATTGTGGTGAATGGTAAGGGCTACAATCTCGTCATGCCTCCTCACGGAGGATCAATGACGGATCAACAGATCGCCGATGTCACTTCCTACGTCCGTGCGAATTTTGGAAATAAAGAATCGGCTGTTACGCTGGCGATGGTCAAGAAGGAGCGGGCGCAGAAAGACAATCCCAAGCTTCCTTTGATGTGGAATCCCAAGAAGCTGCTTAAAAAATACCCCCTTGCGAAACGGGCCAAGAAGCCTGCGATTAACGATCTTCTTTCCTACATCCACCATGGCGAATTCAAGTCGCTCGCCGATCTCCGCGCTTCCAAACCCAAAAATGCCGAGGAGGAACAAGCCGGGCTTATTTCTCTCAAACACGCGGATCGTGGGGATAAGTTCGGACTCGTTTGGGAAGGCTGGCTCGACGTGCCAAAGGATGGCTCCTACGAGTTCAGCTATGACACTGATGACGGCGGTGCCCTTTCGATCAACGGAAAAGAAATCATCACCCGTGATCGCATTGGGCCTGCGGGCAAGCCCAGTAAGAAAAAGATTGCGCTCAAGAAGGGCCGGGCTCAAATCAAGATCGAGTACTTTGAATATCTTGGTGAGGAAGAGATTTCTCTGATCTGGAATGGCCCGGGAGTGAAAAATGTTGCTCTTTCTGAGGGCGCGGAAAAGCAGAAATCTTCCAATCCCACAATGCTGCTCGCGGCACCGGCTGGCGAGGCCACGATTTACCGGAACTTCATCGAGGGGACTGATCCCCGTGGCATCGGCGTGGGATACTCCGAGGGCGTCAACCTCGCCTTCAGTGGTGACTCTATGAGCGTCGACATGCTCTGGACGGGCAACTTTATCGATGCCGGACGTCACTGGGTCAACCGGGGTCAGGGCTTCCAGCCACCTGCCGGAGACGATGTCGTCACCGTCAATCGCGGATTCGCTTTCGCAAAATTAGGAAGTCAGACCGAACCCTGGCCCTCCAAGGTAAGCGATTCTTTCAAGCCAGCATTTAAGGGCTATCAGCTCAATAAGGCCCAGCAACCTACCTTCGGGTATCAGTTTGGCGACATTGAGATTCAGGATCAGCCCCTTCCTGATGCCTCTGGAACGAGCGTTATCCGCACCATCACGATCGAGGTTCCCGAGTCGGCCAAGAGCGCCGAGGCTTTCTACTTCCGGGCGCTTAGCGGAGCAGCCGTCGCAGTTCAAGGCGAGCGTAAGTTTACTTTTAAGGAGCTTAGCGTAGCGGTTCCCTCCTCAGAGTATCCGCCTTTCGTGAGGGAAAATGAACTTCTCATTCCTATTCCTTTAACCACGGGAACCCACACCATTCAGATCCAATATTCCTGGAACTAATCACACTTACCTTTTTCTTAGAATGAAATCATTTTTGACTCTCTCCCTCCTCGCCGTATCGGCAGCCGTTGCTGACGAACGGCAGCCCGAATTCTACCTCCGCGAGGAAATCCCGATGCCCGAGGGCGAAGTCCTCGAACTCGGATCCATCGCGATAATGCCCGATAAAAAAGTTGCCGTGAGTTCACGCCGCGGCGATATCTGGGTCTGCGAAGGTGCCTATGACGCGGACCTTTCCAAAGTGAAGTGGACTCTGTTTGCCCGTGGACTCCACGAGCCTCTCGGAATGTTTTACAAGGACGGTTCGCTGTTCACCACCTCTCGTCCCGAGATCACCAAGATGACCGACACCGATGGTGACGGACGCGCTGACCTCTTCAAAACGGTGACTCAATATTGGGGTATTGATGGCAACTATCACGAATACAACTTCGGCTCTGATCCCGATAAGGACGGCAACGTCTGGGTCGTGCAGTGTCTTACTGGTTCCGGCGGCGCGAGTGACAAGTCCCCGTGGCGTGGCTGGTGTTTCCGCTACGGCCTCGACGGCAAGGTCATTCCCACTTGCCCGGGCATCCGCTCTCCTGGTGGCATCGGCTTTAACCAAGCGGGCGACGCCTTTTACACCGATAATCAGGGTCTCTGGAACGGCTCATCTTCACTGAAATGGCTAAAGCCCGGCGGCTTCATGGGAAATCCTACTGGCAATGTTTACGCGCCCATTCTCAATCTCAAAGAACCACCGAATCCCACGACTGGTTCCCGCATGGTCACCGAGAGTGATAAGGATCCCCGCATCATCCCGCCCGCCGTCATTCTTCCTCACGGAAAAGTGGGCCAGTCGCCGACCGCTGTTATTTACGATAGCGCTGAAGGGAAATTTGGCCCCTTCAAGGGACAAGTTCTCGTCGGCGAGCAGACTCACTCCCAGGTTCAGCGCGTCTATCTTGAAAAGGTCAAAGGCCTCTACCAAGGTGCCGTTTGGAAATTTTTGGAAGACTTCCGCTGCGGAGTCATTCCCGCCCGCATGGGTGAGGATGCCACTCTCTTTGTGGGAGGATCAAACCGCGGTTGGGCCGCTCGAGGTGGGAAAAACTTCACTTTCGAGCGCGTTCGCTGGACTGGGAAAAAGCCCTTCGAAATGCATGAAATGCATGTCAAGAAAGATGGTTTCGTCATCACCTTCACTGAGCCGGTCGATAAGGCGAGTGCCTCAGATCCCAAATCTTACAAGGCCGCCGCTTGGACCTATATTTATCAAAAGGGCTATGGTAGCCCCGAGGTCGATCCGGCCACTCCTGTTGTGGAAAAGGCCACCGTTTCCTCCGATGGAAAATCGGTTTACATTAAAGTCTCCGGTCGTGTCCGTGGTCACGTTCACCACTTCAATCTTGAGAAGGTGAAGTCATCCAAAGGCGACAGCCTCTGGCATCCCGACGTCTACTACACTCTCAACGAGATTCCTGACTAGGTCGGTTCTCAGCTTCTTCAGTGTGCGCACTCGGTTCTGCTCTTTTGGATGTCGGGTGCCGCTGTTTTTCTTCCATCGGCACTTCTAATGCCAAGTAGTGTTTCAAAAGAGCCGAATACCGGAGTGATTTCTTGAAAGGGGGAGGCGGGACGAAGGCGTGGTGCGGGTGAAATGCCCCTGGGTGCACACTACTGAGGATCAACGTTGCCATTTCGAGAAAGCGCCCAGCTCTTGATTCCAAGGCGCAGCGCTATTTTCTAGCTATTTAAAAACATCTTTCGTCTCTTTTGAAATGCGGAGTGATATGAGCTCACCACATGACTTTCACCCTAATCTTAATCACCGCATTCGCGATAACAACTGCTGCTAGCATTGGTGAAGACATTGCGACGGACGGAAAGAGTAAGCTTCCCAACGGTGTGGGCATCGCGGCTAAGTTCAAAGCCGATACAGGCATCCACAAGCACGAGTCGGTCATCTATGCGAACGGGTTCGAAGCGCAGGGCGATTGGAAAAAACTCTGGGACGAGACCCGCGACAAGGACGGGCAGGTGCTCTTGCTCGTCTCACCTCCTGGTGGTGACCCGAAGCTTGGTAAGCATTGCCTGCAAGCCAAAGCCACTCTCGGTCACGACACTGGCGGTGGTGCCACGAAGTGGTTCAGGTCCAGCGAGACGCTCTTCATCCGCTTCTACGCGCGCTTTGATGAAAAATGCGACTACATCCACCACTTCGCAACTCTGCGTGCCAACAAGGGCCTCCAGGGCAGCGATCGTTGGAGCGGCTTCGGCGGAGCGGGCCTAAAGCCGAAGGGCGACGAGCGATTTTCGACCGCTCTCGAGCCCTGGGGTAACTGGGGAAAAAGCCCGTCCCCAGGGAAGTGGAATTTCTATAGCTATTGGCACGAGATGAAACCCGCGCCCGATCAGAAATACTGGGGCAATCAATTCAAGCCAGAAGGCCATCCGAACATCGCAAAAGGCAAATGGATCTGCTGCGAATTCATGCTCAAGCACAACTCCGCTGGGAAGCGCGACGGCGAGCAAGCATACTGGATCGATGGCCGGCTTCGCGGGCACTGGCGCGGCATCAACTGGCGGAAGACACCCAGCCTCATGGCCAACGCCTTCACTCTGGAGAGCTACATCACCGACCGCTGGACCAAGAATAAGATCAACATCGTCCAGTTCGACAACATCGTCATCGCCAAGGAGTACATCGGGCCGTCCAGGTAATAACAACTCCCGAACTAAGCTGGTAAAATGGGAGATTTTCCTGACTTGATCATGGGAGAGGTGGAGAGGGCCATTCTCGCGGATCAATTTTCCCGATTGCAAGAAGGAGCTCGCCCCTTTTTCAAGAACAACGCCGACGACGTGAACGACGATTTACAAGTGAGCACGAGATGGAACGAAACCGAGCTTGAGACGACGGATAATTGCCTCGATGACTTGCCCTTGGCCCTTGGCCAAAAGAGGGAATTTGATCTTGAAGGATTTCAGCTCCCAGAAATCCGAATGAACACTAGACCGCATTGGGTTGTGAGCCTCAGATCTTCTTCACGAACTGTGATTTCAGTTTCATAGGGCCGATGCCGTCGACTTTGCAGTCGATGTCGTGATCGGCTCCAGGAGAAATGCGGATGTTCTTCACCTTGGTGCCGATCTTGAGAGTGGTCGAGCTGCCTTTGACTTTCAGGTCCTTGGTGAGCTGCACGGAGTCTCCATTTTGAAGTTCGTTTCCGTGGGCATCGCGCATGATGGCCGCTTCTGCTTCAGCGGCCGCTTCCTCGGCGGACCATTCATGGCCACAGTCGGGGCAGGCAAAGAGAGGGCCGTTTTCGTAGGTGTAGTCAGACTGGCACTCGGGGCAGAAAGGGATCTCGCTCATTGCCCTCATCTAAGCGCTAGAATGTTCGAGGAAAAAGGCCTATTTAACCGGATTTAAATTATAGCATCCTGAAAATGAAACACCTCCCGACACCGCAGGCATCGAGGGGTGGTTGAACAGACAACAAACAACATCTGGATAGCTGAGGAATCAGTCATCCACACGCAGGAGCAAGCGCCTCAAAGGAGAGTTTTTACCAGTAAATTTCCCTTGGGATTTAAGGTTATAAAAAATACACCGATCAATAGGGACTTAGCGAGTCGCTGATCGCTTAATTTTCTCTCCTAAAGAGAATTGAGAAAAGAACGGGGTCCTTTTTGGTAAGAGAATCATGCGAGGATGTGTTTCACAACTTTTCCGTGCACGTCGGTGAGTCGGAAACGTCGGCCCTGGAACTTGTAGCTCAGGATTTCGTGATCGATTCCGAGCTGATTGAGAATGGTGGCCTGAAGGTCGTGCACATGGATGGCATCCTTATGGTAGTGATGTTTGCTGGCGTGGACCGGGTTGCCATCGGCATCGACGATTTTGGCGCCGTATTTGTTGGTGTGGCCCACGGTGATTCCGCCCTTGATACCACCGCCTGCCATCCACATTGAAAAGCAGTCCTGATGATGATCGCGGCCGTAGTTGGTCTTGGTGAGCGTGCCTTGGGAATAGGCGGTGCGTCCAAATTCTCCGCCCCAGATGACGAGAGTGTCTTCAAGGAGGCCACGCTGTTTCAGGTCCATGACGAGTGCCGCGGAGCTTTGGTCGGTTTTCTTGGTGCGATCCTTCATCGAGCCGGGGAGCCCGCCGTGCGCGTCCCAGCCCTGATGGTAAAGTTGGATAAATTGCACCCCGCGTTCAGTGAGACGACGTGCTTGCAGGCAGTTCGCGGCGTAGGTGCCTGGCTCCTTGGCGTCTTCACCGTAGAGGTCCCAAGTGGATTGAGGCTCGTCTGAAGTGTCGGAGACTTCTGGGACACTGGCCTGCATGCGGTAGGCCATTTCATACTGAGCGATGCGGGATTCGATCTCGGGATCGAGTTCCTTTTCGTAGGCCTCACGGTTGAGCTCGTTGAGTTTGTTAAGCATCGAGCGTCGGCCTTGTCGGCTAACTCCCTCGGGATTCGAGAGATAGAGGACGCGGTCTTTTCCGGACAGGAACTGCATGCCTTGGTGACGGGAATCGAGGAA
>Ga0209710_1002887_pt1 | contig 11784 bp, 23 predicted proteins | sample ArcticOcean_MG_C_5_FD_187436 | JGI IMG/M metagenome (GOLD analysis project Ga0209710, IMG submission 187436) | Marine microbial communities from western Arctic Ocean - ArcticOcean_MG_CB4_138 (SPAdes) (version 2) | ecosystem: Environmental > Aquatic > Marine > Oceanic | place: Arctic Ocean...
TTTTAATGAATGTAGAGACATATGTGATTGGCTAACTGAACAAGATATTAAGTTTGTACCTAGATTAATTGGTGAAGAAGCAGCCAGTGGTCCTAGTTTTGCTCATGTCTATAACGATGAACAAATCAATTGGATGAAAGAATATTGGGGGCTAAATGCGCCACGTAAAGAAGGAAACCAGTTAGGTGCAAGTATAGGAAGACCTTGTTGTGGCGCAAGAGAAATGTGTTTAAGTAATGATACCGAGAGCAAAAAAAGTACCTTTGTTGACTTTAGAGACTTCAAAGGTTGGCATTGTAGTGTCAACTGGTTTTTCTTACACTTAGAACAACAAACTGATCAAGTGTTCCATCACCAAACTTGTCAAGCACGTTTTGATGGAACTAGAGGTGCAATAGGTAAAATAAGCGAAGGTTACAAGATTGTCGAAGACTTAAAACAAAAGTTATCGACTAAGACAATGCCAACAATAGTTTGTCCTAAACAAACATGTAGTTGCGGATTGTGTGCTCCTAAGAGTAAACACAAAGAAAAATATTTAGAAACAGTTGCAACGCACTTTGACACTGGAGTTCTTAATGTGTGAATACAAATTGAACTTGGTTACAATACTATTCCTTGACAACAGAGATAAATAATAGTATAATAAGACATACAGTGCAATGGTTGTACTGTTGTAACAGGAATGCCAATTAAGGGTTCCTACTAAAATAAAACTTGCTTAACTTAAGGAGTTAAAAATGACAAGAATAACCTCACTAGACCTAAACCCATTTTATCGTAATTCAATTGGATTCAATCAACTATTTGATAGAATAACTAGTAATATTGATACGGCAACACAACAAAATTATCCGCCGTACAACATTATCCGTAAAGATGATGAGCATTACTTTATTGAAATTGCAGCCGCTGGTTTCTTAAAACCAGATATTGCAATTACATTAGAAAATGGCACACTTACTATCACTGGTAACCAGACCAAAGATGTAGATGGAATGGATGAAGCAGACGGATATGAGTACTTGCACAAGGGACTTGCAGGTCGCAATTTTACTAGACAATTTACAATGGCTGAACATGTCGAAGTAAAAGATGCTAGTTTGAATAATGGAATTCTACTTATTCACTTAGAAAAAATTATTCCAGAAGCACTAAAACCAAGAACTATACAAATCACATAAAGTTCAAATAAAACAATTTGATAAATAGATGTAGGGAGTATAGTCTCCCTACATTTGGTACTTACATATTATGACGCAAAACATATTTTTTAAATGGGTAATTCTTATGAGTGTTACCTTTTTCTCATTCTTTGTACTCTACATGTTTGACATGTGGTTATCGTTATGGGGTGCCGACAAGACAAAAATCAGTTTTCTTATTCTAGCAATTTGGCTAGTAAGTTCAATTAGTGTACTAGGGTACATTTTAAAACCAACCATGTTTAATCTTGACGTATTATGGTTCAGCAGTGAGAGTTTAGTTACTCTTGGCCTGATTGGTACCGTATGTGGATTCTTAATGATGTTGTTTTCAGCATTTACAGATATTGATGTAAAGAGTACGGAAAGTTTAACAGAAGCATTAACGTATATGGCAGTGGGCATGAGTACCGCCTTAAGCACTACGTTAGTTGGACTAATTACGAGCTTACACCTAAAAACACAACTAGTATTGATAGAGACCGGAAAACATGATAAGGAACAATCCCAAATATAGTAGTAGTTTTGGATTTATAGATCTACTATTTAATTTGTTAGTAGGATTTGTATTTCTATTCTTTATTGCCTACTTGTTAATTAACCCTATAGCAAAGCAAGGAGTTATTACTCCTCCTGATAAGATTCTTATCAATGCAACTTGGAACGACAAGAGCAATGCTGATATTGACCTCTGGATGGAAGATCCTGAAGGCAATGTAATGAGTTTCCAAAATAAAGTTATACCAGGTGCTCACTTAGAAAAAGATGATCTGGGCGAGAGTAATGATGCAATATGGGTAAATGGTAAAAGAGTTGTTTCTCTTATAAACAGTGAAACAATACACATACAAGGTTTGATACCAGGTGATTACTATATTACAGTACATGCATACAATCTTCGCAACGAAGGTGCAAAAGAAGTTGATATAAACTTAAAGACACTTGATCCATACCGTAATAAAGCCAACAGAAGAATTACACTTACACAAAGTGGGCAGGAAAAGTGTATATGGATGTTTACAATTAGTCCAACACAAAAGATTGTAGATGTACAAAATTGTTCAAGGCAACTAGTAGTTGGTAGACTTACACAAGAATACAACCAAATTACCGATCGCCCTATTAACAACGGATTACCACCAAGCAATACAAGGATACCATAATGTTTAATATAGCATTTTTTGATCAATGGTTTTATCACATTGTAGGATGGCCTTTGATACTTATTCTGTTATTGACTCTAATGTACTTAAGAGTTAATTGGAAAATTACAACACTAGCAGTGCCGGCTACACTAGCATGCCTTAGTTGGGTTATGTTTGACTTAGAAAAGACACTCGGACGTCCTTATATGGCAATGCCTGAAGGTAAGTTCATGTATGTACATCATATTGTTATTGGAGAAAAAATAGATTTATTTGTGGTTGACAAAGACGGAAGTAGATTGTATACTATTAGTAATAGTAAAAATGCAAGAGAGCAATTGAACAAGAGTAAACAGAAAGCCAAAGCAGGAATTCCGCAAGAAGGCGAGTTTAAGAAAACTGAGAAGAAAGTTAAGATTAAAGGCGGAACTACTGGCGAACGTGAACTTGTGATATATGACTTGCCCATACCGACACATTTGAGAAAATAACATATGACTGAAACAAAAGAAATTACTAAAACAGAAACAAGTATACAGTTCAAAGAACCTAACTTGTGGAAAGTTATTGTACTTAATGACGAAATAACAACAATGGAGTTTGTACTTGAGATACTTACTAACTTCTTTAGTTATGATGAAACTGGTGCAATGGAAATGACTTTAAAAATTCACGAAGATGGTGCAGCAGTTGTTGCAACTTATCCTTATGAACTTGCTGAACAAAAAGGTATTGAAGTTACATTAGCAGCCAGACAAGATGGTTACCCGTTAGAAGTTCGTATCGAGGAAGATGCCTAACACCTTACTCTTAAACAACACAGGTGCATATCATTTAGGTTGTGCAAAAGTTATTGAAACTTTTGAATTTGATGATAGTATACCCACTAATACTCCGTTTGTTGCAGATTATGATTACTCGCAGTACAGTAACATAATATTAAACGGTGAAGGTACAATGCACCATGATAGGCCTAATGCAGTTAAGTTTTTAGATGCCTTGAGAAAGTTCCAGCAAGCAGGATGTGAAACACACATTGCTAATAGTGTCTGGGATGGTATGTCAAACAAGTGGGACGATGTTTTAATAAATTGTAAAAGTATTGTAGTTAGAGATGTGCTTTCACAAAGACAGTTACTAGATAACCATAACGTTAGTTCAACTATATCTCCTGACAGGAGTATTATACCAGATGTACCATATGAAAAATATAACTATACACAAGTTTATCAAGGACAGTGGTTTCATACTGACACGCAGGATACTGGGTTTCCAAAGTTAAATGTTTTTAAGCAACCATGGAATGAGATTGTTAACAGATTACGACATTGCGATTTACTAGTTACAGGCAGACATCATGAAGCATATGCCGCTATTAAAGCAAAGTGTAATTTTATTGTGTTAACAGGCAATACACATAAGAATGAAGGCATATACTTAAATGCAGGTGTAGAGCCAATTAATAAGTTAAATTATATAGAAGATGCACTAAACGGCAAGTACGATAGCCAGTTTAAAGAGTTACATGATTACTATCAAGTAATAGGTTGACAAAATGTTAATCTGTGTTACATTAATAAAGTAACAAAATAACCCAGGAGACATATTTGAATTATGAAAAACTATTCCATGCTTATACATTAGCATCGGTAACTGCATTTTTAATTGCTATTTCCAGCATTGCTCATGCAGAAACTACAAGTGGTACAATCACTGACAGTTATAAACAAGTTATAACACAACAACCTTACACCGTTGAAGTATGCAAGAAAGTTGCAGTAAGTGGCGATAAAACTAAGGATACTATTATTGGTGCAATTATTGGTGGTGCTATTGGTAATAACGTAACTAAGAATGTAGACAATGGCGGTGCTATTGGTGCAATCATTGGCGGCATGGTTGGAAATAATAACTCCACTGCACAAGGTGGAACAAAGACAGTTTGCCAAACCGAAACACGTTATAATGAAACTAGTAAAAAAGTTTACAGTCATAGTACAATCGAGTTTAGAGTTAATGGATATATCCACAGACTTAGATTTAGCAAATAGAAAGATAAAAATATGAAATGGGAACCTAACCCTTCTGACATAGTTAGTGTAACTTGCACTGACACTGAAAAAACACTTCAAGGTGAAATATTAAACAGAAGTCATGACAAGTTAAGAGTAGTCGTGCAAGGTATCCCTCTTCAATTTTATAAATTACGTCCTCGTATATATGTAGCCAATATGTCAGGAATGGAGTTTGTAATTAAGTTATGAAAACAGGAATTACATTTAGTACTTTTGATCTGCTACATGCAGGTCATATCGGCATGTTACGAGAAGCAAAGTCAATTTGCGATTATCTAATTGTTGGATTACAAAGCGATCCTACAATCGATAGACCTGATACAAAGAACAAGCCAATACAAACAATGGTAGAACGTTATGCACAATTAAATGCACTAAAGTTTGTTGACGAGATTGTACCTTACCAAACAGAAGAAGACGTAGTTGATATATTACAGTTATTTCAAATTGACGTACGATTCCTTGGTGATGAGTATAGAGACAAAGATTTTACGGGTAAAGATGTATGTCGTAAAAGAGATATAGATTTACATTTTAACAAACGTGACCACAGATTTAGCAGTAGTGGATTACGTCAACGTGTTTGCGACAATCAAACACCATAGAAGAGGATAAACTTTGAAGATGAAGATCATTACTGGTAATGCTAATCCTGAGTTAGCAAAGAGTATTGCAGAACATTGTTTTGCGAGCTTGGTTCCTGCGAATATAACAACATTTGCTGATGGCGAGTGTAGTGTAGAGTTCTTAGAAAACATTCGCGGTGAAGATGTTTTTATTATTCAAAGTACTTGTTCTCCGGTTAACGATAGTTTAATGGAGTTAATGATTATGATTGATGCTGCCAAACGTAGTAGTGCTAGTCGTATTACAGCAGTTATTCCTTATTTTGGATATGCTAGACAAGATCGTAAAAGTGCAAGTCGCACGCCTATTACTGCAAAGTTAGTTGCAAACTTGATTACTGTAGCAGGTGCAGATAGAATACTTACTATGGATTTACATGCAGGACAGATACAGGGTTTCTTTGATATTCCGGTAGACGATTTAACAAGCCGTGTAACTTTTGCAAAAGATATTAATAAGAATATAGACACAACAGAAGGTACTGTATTTGTATCACCAGATGCAGGCGGTGTTGTTAGAGCAAGGAAGTTTGCTGATATGTTTGGAGGCGATATTGCTATTGTTGATAAACGTAGACCGGCAGCAGGTAAGAGTGAAGTTATGAACTTGATCGGTGAAGTTACAGGTAAACATGCTATCCTAGTTGATGATATTGTAGACAGTGGAGGTACATTATGTAATGCCGCTAAAGCAATTATGGATGCTGGTGCTTTAAGTGTTCGTGCATATATTACACATGGTGTATTATCGGACGAAGCATGTCAACGTGTAGAAAAAAGTGTATTAGAAGAACTAGTAGTAACTGATACTATTGCAGATCGTTGTCCAAAAAATTGTAAAAAAACAAGACAAGTTAGTGTAGCACAATTAATTGGTGAAGCACTAAGACGTATAACTAATGAAGAAAGTGTATCAAGCCTATTTGTATAAGGATTTAATTATGGATGAGTTAGAAACAACAACAGAACGCACTATGACTAAAGCCGGGCACCTTGCTATGGAGTTGAGTAAAGAGAAGAAGCGCCTACAACAGGAACTAGATGAACTTCAAGAAGAATTTGATATAGTCAAGCCTACTACTCCTACTGGCACAGTAGACTGGTATGTAAAGTGGGTGGCAACATTATTAGCAGTTGCTGGTGTATTTCTTATTAGTGCTAACTTAATGATATATGGACAACTTGCATATATTATTAGCACGTTAGGATGGATATATGTCGGCATGCAATGGGGAGATAGAGCCATTATGATTGGTAGTAGTATTAGCGGAACAGCGGTTGCTATGAACTTAGTAACAGCACTTGTAACAGGAGTATAGAATGAGAATAGATACTGACTTAAAACTAGATTATAATAATGTATTAATTAGACCTAAACGTAGTACACTTGGAAGTAGAAAAGAAGTTAAACTAACAAGACGTTATAAGTTTAGAAACTATACAGAAACACTTTATCAAGGATTTGATGCTGAACAGGATGACTATAATGGTATTCCTATTATGGCAGCAAATATGGACGGTGTTGCAACATTTGAAATGGCAGATAAACTAAGTGAAATGGGATTATTTACTTGTTTAGTTAAATCATATACAGTAGAAGAACTTACAAAATTTTTTAATCCAAGTGATTTTGAGACACTAGATCGACGTGTTGAAAACGTTGCATATAGTATGGGCATTATGCCAGTAGATATGGACAAGTTTCAAGAAGTTATGGAAAAAACTAGTAGAACTATTAAATATGTCTGTGTTGATGTTGCTAACGGTTACAGTACAAGATTTGCTGATTTTATTAAGCAACTAAGAGCCCAGTTTAGCGATATTGTTATTATTGCTGGCAACGTGGTTACTGCTGATCAAACACAGGAGTTAATTTTAAGTGGAGCAGATATTGTTAAAGTTGGTATCGGCCCTGGTAGTGTTTGTACTACTCGTTTACAAACAGGAGTGGGCTACCCTCAACTATCTGCGGTCATTGAGTGTGCAGATGCAGCTCATGGTCTTGGCGGTCATATTATTGCTGATGGCGGTTGCAGTACTCCCGGAGACGTGGCCAAAGCATTTGCAGGTGGAGCAGACTTCGTTATGCTGGGAGGAATGTTTGCTGGACACGACGAAGGTGGCGGTAATATAATTTCAAAAAAATATTATACAAATGAAGTAGATGTTACAGAAGAAAAACAGTTTGTACAGTTTTATGGAATGAGTAGTGAAGCGGCAAATGATAAACACTTTGGTGGATTAAAAGAATACCGTAGTAGCGAAGGTAGAGATGTTATGGTGCCTTATCGTGGTCCTGTAGAAAATACAGTACAAGACATACTAGGGGGTATCCGAAGCACTTGCACCTACGTAGGCGCTTTAAAACTAAAGCAATTAAGCAAGTGTGCAACGTTTATAATGTGTCCAGACACCCACAATAGAGTGTTTGAAAACAACTAAACTTAAAAAATATATACAATATAGGGTGCGTTATAGTAACGCACCTTTTTTATTATCTTATTACTTGCATTACTAGTACTTTTATGTTATTGTTACATTAATGCTTAAAACAGTATAATAAACTTATAAATTATCTATTAGTGCTATACGAGCATGTCTGGTTTTACAAAATAACACTAAAAAAACCATGCCTTAAGGTATAAATAGATGTGTAATAAGAAAGAGCGGCATCAGCTCAGAAAAAATGATTGGCACTGGGAAAGACTAGGGCGGTAGCTACGCCTAATAACAGACTGACAGTAGCAAAGACTACTGACGCCGGCAAAGACCGGGGTATTGCTTTCCTCAAGCATATAACATATTAACAGGAGAAAAAAATGGCTAATTCGCTATCTAAAAATCTTGTGGCAATGTTTCGTAACATGTTTGATTCGAGGAGTGCCGCAGAAAAGTATCTAGCAAACGCAAAAGACTTGTGTGATTTAGAATACAGAATGAAGAAATTACATTCAACCCACGGAAGGTTTGGATTATAAAATGACTGCTATTGGAATAAAACAAACATCATGGAACATTACTTGTAAAGTATGCGAAGTGTCAAGGAATGTTTTACTTGGTGCATGGATGAGTACTATTGCATTTACTGAAACTGCTGGCAGAGCAAGAGCGGCTGCGGCACTTACACAAATGGGCAGATACGAAGAAGCTCGTAATTTAATGTTAAACAAGGACGTAAAATAATGACTACTCTAACAGCAACATATTGTTATGTATGTGAAAAAATTAACGAGCTAACAGTATCGTTTATTAACGGTTGCGAAAAAGCAGGAACAAGAGCTGCGGCAAGTAGATTAAGAACTATGGGTTATCCAGAAATAGCCAGGAACTTAACTGATCGTAATGAGGAGGATAAATAATGTCAAATGTTATCAAAACAACATTGCCATCATTAGTAGCAATTACAACAATGATGTCAATAATTACGTTAACGTTTTATTTAAACGTAATGATATACTCAGGAATGTAATGATTAAAGCACTAACAAAATTATGGAAAGACCTATTTGGCAGATACCACCCAGAAGCAAGATACATGAAAGGTCCTTTAGAAGAAATGAAGAAGGATCCTAATAAACGTATTGATGGTAAAGATATGTCAGATACACAAAAAATGGATGCTGGTTTTAGTAACGGCACACATAACATCAATGGACGAGACGTAGACTTCTAAATTATAGGAACTTGTAATGTGGCCCTACACTGAAGAAGAACAAGACTGGTTGTCTTAGGTAATTAAAGACTCTTACGGGTCTTTTTTTATCATTAAACTACCAGTGAATTATTGACGATATTCCTTTAAATACGTATGTAAGTTTTAAAGGGGATAAGCGTACCATGATAGATCCAATAAGTGCCATAGCCATGGCGACAACCGCATTTAATACAATTAAAAAAGGTTTTGAAGTTGGCCGCGACATTGAGTCAATGTACGGCGACGTTGGCAAATGGATGGGTGCAGTATCTGACATTGACCAAGCGGCTAAGATGAATGCAAAACCTCCGTTGTTTAAGAAAATATTTGCAGGTTCTTCGATTGAAGAAGAAGCAATGAATATCTTTGCGGCAAAGAAAAAAGCCGAGGCAATGGAACAAGAACTAAGAACATATGTTAATATGGTGCATGGACCAAACAGTTGGAACGAAATAGTTGCACTACAAGCTCAAATAAGAAAAGATAGAAAAGCACAAATATACGAGCAACAAGAACGTCAGCGAGCAATACTAAACATCATTGGTATATTTGTACTAGTTGCTGTTATCGGTGGTGTAGTAGTCGGAGGTAGCATGATCGCAATAGATATGTTCGGCCATCCAAGCACATGGTAAAGCAACAGTGTTTAAATAATTTTAAAATATTTTGTATAATAGTATTTACTATTTGCATAACTTTGATACTGCTTTGCCCAACCGGTTCTCCGTTAGCATCTGGTAAAATGTATCATCCATCTAATGACTCTAAAAAAATATATGGAAGTCCAAAAACATATACAAAGCAACAACAGATTACTAGAGGCACTACTGAACCTCCTAAGTACACTGTTTGTAGACTTAAGAAAAGAGTGGTTACAAAAGGTGGAGAAGTTTGTATATATGTTGGTGGCAACAAAACACACGAAATGGTTGTTGAAATGAAATGTCCAAGATCCTTCAAATGCATATACAATCCGAATACTCCCGAGCCTAATATTAACGATGTTGTAGATAGTTTAAACAAGGTTGGAAAGTAATGATTTTTCAACATGAAGACATAGAGCTAGATGCTACTATATCGTCCAAGGCAAGATTGTATAAGGCTGGTAGATTGCTTTTTGTTGGAGATGGTTATAAAGCAATAACTATGATGATTAATGCAGCACAGGATAAAGAGCCAGTTAGAAACAAGTTTCGTGCTCAATTAAACATGCGTGAAAAACCTAAGTTTAGTGCAAACCAAGATATTGAGTACTTGCGTCAGCAAGCACGAGAAGAAAATGATAATCGTACCAAGCAGAAGAAAAAGTAATGACACATGTTTTTTTGCTAATACTATACCTAGGGCAAAAACAAATAAGTCAAGATATGTACTTTTATAGTATCGATGACTGTAAGTATTATGCCTCAAGACTAAACAAACAACCTCCAGTTCCTAACAGGAAGGGTGGCGAGGATGTTCCTAAAACAATGTCTTATACCGCAGTATGCGAAATAAGAACAGTAGATCCCAAAACAACTAAAGTATATAACTAAATTATTCTATTTTAGTAAGGAACTGGAAGTTCCTTCTTAGGATCTAACTCAAACTTTTTAATCTTATGAATTAGCAGTGTTCTGCCAATACCCAATGATCTTGCAGCCTTAGTTCTGTTATAGTTTGCTCTGGCTAGTGCATCAGATATTCTACTAGTTTCTAGAATAACCAGTTCATCGGTTAGACTTATTTCTTCTTGTTCAACGTCATCGAAAAAACTTAGTGCTTCCCAGATACCGTCTTGTTCACTTTGATTTTTGACATCTTTTTCACTCATTGTAGCCTCTTTTGTTGACTTTTAGGTGTAAAAATATTTACATCTGTATAAATATACATGTATTTAGTTCTTAGGGGAGTTCGGGTGTGATAATACGTTTTTTAATTACGTTACTAATATATTTTTCAGTGACAGTATCTTTTGCTGCTGATCCTATTGTTACCAATAGTACGTCGAATAGTACAGTGAGTACAACTGGTAACACAAAGACAACAGTTAAGAGTCCACCACCGAGTGCGATATCTCCAAGTATGAATAATAGTAACAGTGACTTATGTACAGTAGGAATTGCCGGGGCCGTGCAAACACAGATACTGGGCATAAGTGCTGGCTCAACTGTTAGAGACATGAACTGCGAAAGACTTAAATTAGCCAAAACAATTTATGATATGGGAATGAAAGTTGCTGCTGTAAGTGTTATGTGCCAGGATGTACGCATTTTTACTGCTATGGAAATGGCAGGTACACCTTGTCCATTCTTAGGAAAGATTGGTGATGAAGCTCAGAAAGAGTGGGACGCACAACCTGAACTAAAACCTATCAACGAAAAGGATAAGTCTAACAATGACAAAGTCAAAGGTGCTGCAATGGGCGTTGGTAGTGTTTTGTTGCTTTTACTTCTCCTTTAGTAGTTTTGCTCAAACAACAACAAATCCTGTAACAGGTGATTTAAGCAGTGGAACAATAACAAGTCCGCAGTATGGTTGTCCAGCGGGTACTAGTTCGGCAATGTTAGTTGGGACAACAAGAGTACGTTTTGGCGAGTGTGTTAATACCTTTGCAGTAAGTTATGCTATAAATCAAGCACTAAGCGAAACTGGTATTAGTATAGACAAAGTACATTATAGTTGGAAGTATATTCATTGTTTTAATACATCTAGAGAGAGTGGTGAATATTGTAATTCAAACATTGGTAACAGAGCTAATACAAACACAGGTGAGGTTACTGATAATACATATTGGGATGAACTAGTAGTTGTTGTTGAAGTAACAGATAGTAGTGGCAATGTAGTCAAAACAGAAACATGGACCATGGATACATGGTATGATTACACTAGCAGTAATTCTCACAGTACAAATGAAGTCCAAGAAGGCAAGGTTTATTGGCAGATACAAGAAGGCAATATTGAACTATATAATCATATTGACAAACTTGGAACAATTTACACACCAAATCAACTAGGTGATGTACGATTTAGAATTAATGGATATGATAAAGGAAACTGG
>Ga0209710_1002890_pt1 | contig 11776 bp, 16 predicted proteins | sample ArcticOcean_MG_C_5_FD_187436 | JGI IMG/M metagenome (GOLD analysis project Ga0209710, IMG submission 187436) | Marine microbial communities from western Arctic Ocean - ArcticOcean_MG_CB4_138 (SPAdes) (version 2) | ecosystem: Environmental > Aquatic > Marine > Oceanic | place: Arctic Ocean...
AGAGCCTGACATCTGCGGAGTATGCGGCAACGACAAAAGCAAAACGCCAAGGAACAAGTCAGGGGAAACAGTTTGTGAAGCAACCGAAGAAGATTGCAAACAAAACAAAATCATATAGGAGAGTAGTATGAACGTAATTAATAAACAAAATATAAATAATAAAGGAGTAAAGATATAATATGGTAAAAGAAGTTAAAAGTAATGCACCGGGAGGAAAGTTATATAAAAGCAAACCAAATGCACCCGGAGGAATTGGTACTAAAAATAAAAGAATCCAACAAGTTGTTCTTGGACTAGCTAACATTAATGTAGGTAAAATTGAAGAACGTGAAAAGAAATTAATAGAAAAACGTCTTAAAAATAAAAAGGACCCAAGTAATGTTTCTTTTTTGAATCATTTAAAAAAAATAAGAAAAGAAGTAAGTGATGAAATGATAAAAAAGAGACCTATTAGATTAAAAGATAAAAAACCATAAGTGGATAGAAAAGTAGAAGTAGTATGACAAAAGAATTATGTCCTGTATGTGGATGTGAAAAAGATATGTGTATTTGTGATGACGGCTGTGAAAGCTGTGGAGCATAACTAATGGCATATTCTTCTAAACCCAAACCACAAAGAGTTCCTATAAAAAAACCACAGGAGTTAGCTATACAAAAAGCTAAACTACAACAGACTGTTAAACCACAACCTACTCCTCAAAAACCAAAAGTAATTCAAACAACTAAACCTGTTGTTAGAAAACAAATGAAACCTATGAGACAACCTAAGGTTGAAAATAAACAAACTCCTAAACCTTTAGCAGGAGCAATGAGAACTAGTGGCGTACCTGCCGTAGCTGCAGGAAGAATCACAAAATCAAATATACAAAATAAAAAGAAACAAGATATGAAAAAAAGATTAATGAAAAAAACAAAACCACTTAGAGGAGTAATGTAATCATGTATGGAATGAAAAAACAAAATGCTAAAAAAGGTAAACCAGTTGTTATGATAGCAGTTGGTACTATGAAACCTAAAACAAAACCAAAAAAGAAAAAACCTACAAAGCCAAAATACTAAAGGACAATGTTAACAGATGCTCAAAAGAAAAATAACTTCCTTAAAAAACATAGTCTTAAAAGGTTTAACTCTGCTGTTAGGTCTACTGAAGGTGGTAAAAAAGGTAAAGTGGGTATACTTGAAAACGGCAAACCAAGGCTTATTCGTTTCGGTGATTCTTCTATGGGTCACAACTATTCCCCGGAAGCTAGGAAATCTTTTAAAGCTAGGCATGGTAAAAATATTGCAAAAGGTCCGTCAAGTGCTGCGTACTGGGCAAACAAAGTTCTATGGGCAGGTAAATCGGGTTCGAAGAAGTCTCCGCCAAAAAGCCAACGTATTGTTAAAGGAGCCAGAGGTTAAGCTATCTGGTAATGTTTTTAAAGCCAACAAAGGCAAAGAAACAGCAACACAAATAAAGTTTGCATCAGAAGAAGAAGATATTATTTTAAAAGTAGAAAAAAATTAAATGTCAGAAACAAACAAAAAAAAATATTCTAATACAGTTAGAATTGTAACAGATGAATTAGCTAAAATTGCTTCTTCATCTAATCAAACTAAAGCTGTTAAAGATACTGGAAAAAAAGCAGTAGTCGCAGGAGCAGCAGCAGGTGTAAAGAAAGCATCAGATGTATTAGGGTATACAGAAAATTTAAATAAAGTAAAAGAAAAAGCAGAAGACTGGGTTTCTAATAAAGTTCCTTACTCAAAATATGTAACAGGGGACAAAAATAAAGTAGGTTTTAAATTTAAAGGCAATACTTATGATGCTAAATTTACTGTTAATAAAAATGGTAATGCTAATATTATTTTTGATAAAGAATTTAAAAATGATTTAAAATTAGAAACAAAAACAAATACTAAAAATAAAAGTTTTAATATATCATTATCAAAAGTTTTTTAATAAAATAAAATAGTGCCAATTTATTCTTATAAAAATAAGAAGACTGGAAAAGTCTGGGATGAGTATCTATCTTTTGATGATAGGACAAAGCCACTACGAAATAAAAATGTAGAGATGGTGATAACTGCACCCAGACTTTCTTTTATAGATAGAAGCGAACATAATACTAGAGACAGAATGATTCATACTGCTAGACAAGGTATGAAAGAAAGACAAATTGAAGACCAACTAGGTATTAGAAAAACACCAGAGTGGTTACAGGAAAGAACAGAAAAGCATTTACAAAAGGTTAAATAATGTTAATACCTGAAAATAATAAAAAAGAATTAGCTTTAACAGAAAAACAAGAAACTTTTCTTACAGCATTATTTGGTGAAGCCAAAGGTAACCCTAGAGCAGCAGGTGATATAGCAGGATATGCAGATTATCATCAACCACTAAGAGCCTTAAAAGATGAAATTATTACAAGAGCAGAAGAACAATTAGCTGCATTTGCACCAAGAGCAAGTATGGGAATGATTAATGCTTTAGATGAAGATGGAAGTTTACCCGGTGCTAATATTAGAATGGAAGCAGCTAAACAGATTCTGGATAGAGTAGGCTTAGCTAAACGAGAAAAAATAGATATTAATACTAAAGTAGAACATGGGGTTTTTATCTTACCTGCAAAGGATGTAATTAATGAGTGAAGAAATAAAAATAGACCCTAGTAAAACACAAATACCTACTACTAAAAATACTTATACAAAATATGGTAGTATATTAAATAAGTTAAATATAAAAGATAAAATTTTAGATTATAGTTCAGGCCTAGGTGCAGGAACAAAAGAATTATCTATTAACGCAAAATCTTTTGAACCTTATATAGATGAATCAAGAATTATAAAATCAAAAGGTAGATATCCAGATTATAAAGATGTTAATTTATTAGCGAAAGGTGAAGGACTTAAATCACAAAAAGCTGTAATTAATCATATGGTATTAAATGTTATAGATGATATACAAGAAAGAAAGAATGTTGTTAATAATATTGGAAATATGTTATCTGATGATGGTGTAGCTTTTATTACTGCTAGAGATTCTACAGAAGGTAAAACAAGAACACCTTATAAAGATGGTTACTTAATGAAAAAAGGTGGAACTAATACTTTTCAAAAACCTTTTAGTCAAACAGAATTAAATACTTTTGTTAAAAGCACACTAGGAAAAGAATATATTGTAGTTGATACTCCTAAAAAATTAGGTATAGGAGGGTCATCAATAATGATAACTAAATCACCTACCTTTCTTAAAGTAATAGCTACTACATTAAAATTAACTCCTATATTATCAATGTTAACATATCCCCTTACTGCATCAGAAATAGGTAATCAAGAAATGTATACAGAAAAAGAATTACAAAATTTAAAAATTAATCAAAAATTTCAGTAGTGAGTGAAGAAATAAAAATAGCAAGAAGAAAAAATGCTAGAGTAATTCCTTACGGATATGAGATATCAGATAAAGACCCAGAGTTTTTAATACAAAATGAAGACCATATGGAATTAATAAAAAAAGCAAAAAAGTTTATAGACAATAATTGTTCATACAGAGAAACTGCAGAATGGTTATCACATCATACAGGTAGAAAACTGACAGGTATGGGACTAAGAGAAGTTTTAAAAAGGGTAATACACAAAGGTTGGTAGACGAGCCAAAACCAAAAAAAGCAGGTAGAAGAAGAGTAAAAGATTTAAATGCTCCTTTAACTATTAAAGAAAAAAAAGCTAGAAAATCTGCACAAGATTTATTACGTGAAAAAAAACAAGAACTAAAAAAAGCACAAGATAATTATTGGTCTACTAAAAGTAAAATAAAAGACATTGATAATGTACTTGAAGGTAAGCAACAAGTCATTGAACAAGACAAAATTGATGAATCTACTCCTAACATCAAAAAGCTTATTACAGATAGAGAAATTATTTTTCAAGCTAATGAAGGGCCCCAAACACAATTCTTAGCAGCAAGTGAAAGAGAAGTATTTTATGGTGGAGCAAGAGGTGGTGGTAAATCTTTTGCATTACTAGCAGACCCTTTACGTTATTGTACTAAACAAAAACATAGAGCATTGATTATAAGAAGAACAATGCCCGAGTTAAGAGATTTAATAAATCATTCTCAACAACTTTATCCTAAAGCATACCCCGGTGCTAAATGGAGAGAGCAAGAAAAAGAATGGAAGTTTCCTTCAGGTGCTAGAATAGAATTTGGTTATGCAGAAAACTTAACAGACGTACTAAGATACCAAGGGCAATCTTATACTTGGATTGGTATAGATGAATTACCACAGTATGCTAACGTAGATATCTATAATTTTTTACGTTCATCTTTAAGAAGTGTAGACCCAGATATTCCTGTCTATATGAGAGCCACAGGTAATCCGGGAAACGTAGGTTCACTATGGGTTAAGAATATGTTTGTTGACCCTGCAGTACCTAATACAAAATTTGATATAGAGATTCAAACTCCTTTAGGGGTTAAGAAAATATCTAGAAGATTTATTCCTGCTAAGTTACAAGATAATCCTTATCTTATGCAGACAGATGACTACTACGCAATGTTAGCATCTCTACCTGAAGTACAAAGAAAACAATTTTTAGAAGGTAATTGGGAAGCATACGAAGATTCTTCTTTCCCAGAGTTTAGTAAAGAAATACATGTTATTAAACCTTTTGACATTCCAAGAAACTGGATGAGATTCAGAACATGTGACTGGGGATATAGTTCACCTGCATGTTGTTTATGGTTAGCTGTAGATTTTGATAATAATATATTTGTTTATAGAGAACTTTATACACAAAGAGTTACAGCAGATATATTTGCTAGAAAAGTTTTAGATGCGGAACAAGGTGAATACATTAGATATGGAGTACTTGATAGTTCAACATGGGCAAGACGAGGTGATATAGGACCAAGTATTGCAGAAACAATGATACTAGAAGGATGTAAGTGGAGACCATCAGACAGAAGTCCTAGAAGTAGAGTTGCCGGTAAACTAGAACTACATAAAAGATTAAGACCAGATGAAGATACAGGATATCCTTCATTATTTATTTTAGATAACTGTGTAAATTTAATTAGAACACTACCCATGTTACCTGTAGATAAAAATAATCCTGAAGATGTTAACACACATGCAGAAGACCATGCTTATGATGCACTTCGATATGGTTGTATGAGTAGGCCAATACATCCTATTAAACAAGACTTTATGGATAAGGTTAATGAAAATAAACAACCTAAACCTGCAGATAGTATATTTGGGTATTAAATGAAGCTACCAAAACATGTAACAGTTGGACCTTTTACAATACAATTAGTTTGTGTACCTCATGAATTAATGTATGAAGTATCAGAAGCACAAGGTACTTTTATAGTTAAGCCCCCTTACAAGATATATCTAGATAAAGAAATGATAGACGCAGGTGGGCCAGATGCAGTTAATGTAGTAGTTCATGAATTATTACATGTAGGTTATTATCAATATAACTTAAAAGATAAAGAGGAAGAAACAATAGTTAATTCTTTTGGAAACTTTATAACAGAAGTTTTATTTCATTCAGAAGTAAAAGATTGGATAAGACATAACACAAAAAAATTTGCAGTTAAATGCGAATAAACGACAACATAGGAGAATAACATGACAATAATGAAACAATATAAACAAGGCGAACTACCATCAGAAGAGTTTGGCAGAAGTGGTGCTAAAACAAAAGATGGTAAAATTAATGTTACTAAATCTGCAACAGGTCTTCCTGCTGATGACTACAGCGAGACAGATGTTAACGCAGGTAGAAAAGCAAAAAATACTGTTGATTCAAAAGTATTCAAATTAGCTGACGAGAAAGACTACTAAAGGTATATATGCCACATAATAATATAGGTAGTGGTGGTCTAGCTGAATCAGATGAAGTAAAATCTTTAGATGATACCAAAGATGAAGGTTATAGTAATCTTGGTGGACACATTGAAGGTAAGCTTAAAGAAGCAGAACAAGCTCGTCTTTATGATGAGAAAAGATGGTTAAGGTCATACAGAAATTATAGAGGTATCTATGGTTCCGATATGGCTTTTCGTGATTCTGAAAAGTCTAAGGTATTTGTTAAGATAACAAAAACTAAAGTACTAGCTTCTTATGGTCAACTTATTGAGGTTTTATTTTCACAAGGAAAATTTCCTATTGGAATACAACCTACATCTGACCCTTCGGGAGTAGCTAAATACGCACATCTAAAACCAGACAATCTTAAACAACAAGATGAAAGAATGGAAGACATCTATGGTTTTGAAGGTGACGGAAGAGAAATATCTCCGGGTGCAACAGCAGACGAAATACTTAATGGCCTATCAGAAAAATATGGCAAGGTAGGATTAGAAGAGGGTGCAGCACCTGATTTAAAATCTATGCCGCAGATTGAACCTGCTAATGAAGCAGCTAAAAACATGGAGACTTTAATCCATGACCAATTAGAAGAATCTCATGCTATATCTGTAATGAGACATGTTTTATTTGAAATGTGTTTATTAGGTACAGGTATACTTAAAGGGCCTTTTAATTACGAACAAGCAGACCATAAGTGGGCATTAAATGATGAAGGTGAAAGAGAATATCAACCTGAAAGTAAATTAGTACCAAGAATAGAAGCAGTAAGCTGTTGGGATTTTTATCCTGACCCTGATGCTGTACAAATTGAGGATGCAGATTATGTTATTCAAAGACATGTCTACACTCGCTCACAATTAAGAGATTTAGTTAATAGACCTTTCTTTAGAAAAACTGCTATTAAAGATTGTCTTTCAATGGGTTCTAACTATGAAACAAGAAGTTATGAAACATCATTGTATGATAGAGAGAATCAAGAAGAGTTTAATAAAAACAGATATGAAGTTTTAGAATACTGGGGCGTTATGGATAAACAACTTGTTGAAGAAGCAGGTTTAGATATTCCAGAAGATTTTAAAACTGAATTAGATGAAGTACAAGTTAATGTATGGGTATGTAATGGTCAAATACTTAGATTAGTATTAAATCCTTTTACTCCTGCAAGAATACCTTTTATGATTTCACCTTATGAAATTAATCCTTATCAATTCTTTGGTGTAGGTATTCCAGAAAATATGGATGATTCACAGACAATTATGAATGGTCATGCAAGAATGGCTATTGATAATTTAGCATTAGCAGGTAACTTAGTATTTGATGTTGATGAAACAATGTTAGTACCGGGTCAAGATATGTCTGTATATCCGGGTAAAATATTTAGAAGACAAAGTGGACAAACAGGACAAGCTATACATGGATTAAAATTTCCAAGTACTGCTACTGAAAACATGCAGATGTTTGATAGGTTTAGACAACTAGCAGATGAATCTACAGGTATACCTTCTTATTCACATGGACAAACAGGTATCAATTCTACAACTAGAACTGCATCAGGTATGTCAATGTTGATGGGGGCTGCTGCTTTAAATATTAAAACAGTAATTAAAAATGTAGATGACTATTTACTAAAACCTTTAGGTGAAAGTTTGTATCAATGGAACATGCAATTCAACAAAGATATTCCAGACATACAAGGTGACTTAACTGTTAAAGCAAGAGGAACATCTTCTTTAATACAAAAAGAAGTAAGGTCACAAAGATTAATGACATTTATGCAAGTAGCATCAAATCAGTTCTTAGCACCTTTTGTAAAATGGCATAGTATTATTAGAGAGATTGCAAAATCTTTAGATGTAGACCCAGACCAAGTGGTTAATGACCCTGAACAGGCTGCATTGTTTATGAAATTAATGGGAGACTTAAATGGAAATCAACAAACTCAAGGCCCTGACCCACAACAAGGCGGCATGGGACCTGCTAATGGAGTACCTGCAGGAGCAAATAACACAGACACACAAGGGTCTGGAGGTGGCAACATCGGAATCGGAACTCCACAAACTCCAGGGGAAAGCGGCTTTACTGCACCAAATAATCAATCTGAAGGACCAAATTAAATAAATGTCAACCTTATCTGAATTACAAAAAAAGTTACAACAAGAATCACAAGGAATAATGTTTCCTTTTAGTGCAGCTACACCTGCAGTAAATACAACACAACAAGTTTATGATTCTTCTACAGATGGTATTATGACTATGACTGGTAAAAAGTATATAGGTCCTAATGCAGTAATTCAATATGGTACACAAGAACAAGGTTATCCAAGACAGTTAAAACAAATTGAAGCACCAATGCTTCCACAAGTATCTAATCTTCCACCCGCAGGTACAGAAATAATTGAAAATGCACCGGGTACACCGATTACTGCACCTTTCGAACCCTCACCTGAAGCACCCGCAGTAAACCCATGTCCTTCGGGATATCGATTAGTTAATGGTGTATGCCAACTAATACCACAACGTAATGACGATGAGCCACCTATACAACCCCGAGGAGAAAATGTTTATAAAAATTCTTTAAAAGGTTTTCTTAGACATGAAGAATTAAAAAATGCAATAAACAATTCATCATATGAGACTATGGCAGGAATAGGTGAAACAGGACCTCAAAGATTAAGTGATATTACTACATTAAAAAATACAGATACAGCAGTTACAGGAACAACACCTGATGGAACTATTATAGGCCAAAACAGAGGCTTTAGAGGTACTGAAGTTGAAAACTTTAATAACAGTAATACTGTAATACCTAATGCAGAACGTGGAACTGCAGGATATATTATGGGAACAGCAGGAACAACTCCGGGAACACAAATAACTAATTCAACAGCTGCATTTGATATTGATGTAACTAAAGAATTACAAACTGCTAAATTAGATTCTGTAGCATTAGGTATTGCCGTTAGTATGATTATTCCAATTCCGGGTATAGGTACTGTAGCAGGATTTCTTTTTAATAAAAATTATAAAAATAATTTACTAGGGCAATTAAACGGATTAGCTGATTTTGGTATTCTTAATAAACCAGAAGAAGGTTTTAAAATAACAAAATCTGCAGATGGTAAAAACAATATTATTTCCGGAGTATCTACAACAGCAGAATCAAAAAATAAAATAAGACAATTATACTCAGATGCATTACCAGAATTTAATTCTAAAACAAGAAAAGAATTATCAACAGAGTATTTAGGTAAAACAAAAGAATATCAAGAAGCTTTATTTAAAGGTGGTAATAGAAGTTTAATGGAAGGTGTTTCAGACAAAGAACAAAAAGACTATGCAGATAGAACTAGTCAAGGTGGATTTGGTGGATTTGAAGCTAGAAATGACAGAAGTGCTAAAGGCAATCAAGCTAGAGAAGATGCTAGAAAAAAAGCAGAAGCAGCAGCAGATAAATATTCTAAAGAAAAAGCCGATGCTAAAGCAAACCCGGATAATTCTTGGAAAGATAAATATAATTGGTCAGGACCAGATAATTCAGGTAAGGTAATAGAAGAAAAAAAGAAAGAAAATAGAGGTAGTGGTTCTGGTAGTGGAAAATCTAGAGTTATTTGTACTGAACTACATAGCACAGGAGAATTATCAACAAAAGATTGGATAAGAGATACACAATTTACATTTAAACATTTAAGTAAAACACATGTTAAAGGATATCTAGCATGGGCTATACCGACAGTTAAACATATACAAAAATATAAAATGTATAGAAAACTATGGAAACATATAGCACAACATAGAGCAAATGATATTGCATGGAGATTAAATCAAGGAAAGTTTGATGTATTAGGTAGAGTGTATGCAAGTATAGGAGAATCATTATGTTGGGTAATAGGAAACTTTGTTAGTGATTATAATTTAAATAAATTAGGAGTAAATAAACAATGGCAGAACAAGTAATGGCAGAACAAAAAATGAACGATGAAAGGCAAGGCGTAATGGGCCCAGATGTTGTTGACAGAGCACCTGCATCTGAAAATGCTTCTGAACAAGGTGCTGTTATGGATTTAATTTCAAATGAAGTAGAAGCAAATTTACAAAATTTAAGTGGAGAAGAAATGCAATTAATTACACAATTAAATGTACCACAATTTAGAGACTTTATGTCTAAAGTATTTGGTCCAGAATTTGGAGTAGTAATGGAAACTAAAATTCCACAACCACAACCTCAACCAGAGTCACAACCACAACAAGTTTCACCGCAAGGAGAAAACCCACCACCTATGACAGGTGAGGGTATGATGCAGCCACCCGTTCAATAACGGCCCTGCAAATTAGGGGCGACCAGATTCCAACTGCACCCCGAAGGAGGATAAATGGAAAAAGACGAACAGAACTCTACTGTTGTAGAAGAACAAAATTCTCAAGCAACAGAGGAACTCGCAACTCCAAATCCGTATAAACATTCGAATAGAAATATTATGGATAAGGAAGACGAAACAACAGCTACTGAAGAATCAAAGGAAAAAACTGACGAGAAAAAACCTGATGAATCTCCCCCTGTTGGAGTAGAAGATGCCGCCTTTAAGAAGCGATATGACGATTTAAAGAGGCATTATGATGAGACATTATCTAAGCATAAAGATGAGGTTCTCAAACTTAAAAAAGAAAAGGAAGTAATTTCTTCTCAACCTATTTTTAAATCTAAAGAAGATTTAGAAGAGTGGAGAAAAGATTATCCTGATATGTATGATTCTGTAATGCAATTAACTACAGAAGCTACTCTCAAAACTAAACTAGAAATGGAAGAACAATTGTTGGATGTAAAAAAACAACAGTCAAGACTTTCAAGAGATAAAGCTGAAGTAGAACTTGCAAAGAAACACCCAGACTTTAAAGATATTCGCGAAAGCGGAGACTTTCATGATTGGGCTTCTGTTCAGGATAGTACTGTACAATCTTGGCTATATGATAATAGCGACAATCCAACTTCTGCTGCTCGTGCAATTGATTTGTACAAGTATGATAGAGGACTTTCTACTAAGAAGGTGAATCTTGATGTAAATAAAGAAGCGGCTAAAGCTGTTTCTAAAACTAAAACATCTGAAACACCAACTGATAAAAAGCAATGGACATGGTCAACTATTAAAAAAATGAAACCAGAAGAGTATACTAAGTTTGAGACTGAAATCGACAAGGCTCATAGAGAAGGTCGCATTGTATAAACAGTTAACTCATATCAATTTTAATAATAACTAATAAATAATAGGAGAAACAAAGATGGCTTTTGATAAAGTATCAGGTAATAATAATCTCGCTAACGGAAACTTTAGCCCGATTATCTATTCCCAAAAAGTCCAAAAGTTCTTTCGTACCGCATCAGTAATAGAAGCAATTACTAATACTGATTATGCAGGTGAGATTGAAGCTTATGGCGACACAGTAAACATCATAAAAGAACCTACTATTTCTGTTAGTGCGTATTCAAGAGGAGCAGTTGTCGATGCACAAGATATCACCGATGACCAAATCCAATTGACTGTCGACCAAGCAAACGCATTCTCTTTTAAAGTTGATGACATTGAGGAAAGACATTCCCATGTTAACTTTGAAAGTGTTGCAACTTCTTCTGGTGCTTATGCACTTAAGAACGCTTATGACAAGAACGTAATAGCAGCAATGGTAGCAGGTGTAAGCACAGGCTCACCCGACCACTTACTAGGAGCAGACACAGGCTCTGGCGAAGACCACGATGTTGGTTTTGCCACAGGCGAAATTGACCCAGTTGACACAATCTCTAAAATAAATAGATTGTTAAACGCATCTGATGTACCCGAAGAGAACAGATGGTTCTTAGCAGGTCCAGAATTTGTTGAGCAATTAGGCCAAGCTAGTTCTAAGCTAATGAATGATACTAC
>Ga0209710_1002896_pt1 | contig 11755 bp, 14 predicted proteins | sample ArcticOcean_MG_C_5_FD_187436 | JGI IMG/M metagenome (GOLD analysis project Ga0209710, IMG submission 187436) | Marine microbial communities from western Arctic Ocean - ArcticOcean_MG_CB4_138 (SPAdes) (version 2) | ecosystem: Environmental > Aquatic > Marine > Oceanic | place: Arctic Ocean...
TTTTTATCAGGCATTTCTTTAATTTTTTTATCAATTAAAAATTCTTTTTTATCAACACCTTTATAGGAATTATTAATATTTTTTAAGAAATTTTCCCAATCTTCTTTATCTTTATCTGAAATTTTCTTAATCAATTATGTAATGGTATCAATTAATAGCCAGTTAAGATTAGCAGATTTTATATTTTTTGAAAAAACCCACGTATCATAAACTGTTTTAATTTTTTCACCGTCACCTGAAATTATTTTTTTATCTTTATCTTTTATGCAGGTTATAATTTCACTAATAAAATCAACTGTAACTTCCAGGCTATCTTCTATTTTCTTATGGTTTTTAACTACAGCTGACTTAATTCCTATAAATGTTATCTCTGCAAAATGACCTTTACTTTCTCTATCTGAAAGGGCCTCTTTAAATTGATCATGAATTTTTTTACTCAAAAGAGGCTTGCTGGTTATGAGCTTATTATCACTATCACTGAAGTCTGTAATAATTGTTTCGTAGGCAATTTCCGCACCTTTTAAAAAATCCTTCTGCGCCTCTTCATCAAAGTTTTCATTGATTGGTTTTTCATCACGGTTTGCTTTGATTTTTTGAAATTCTTTTTCAAATTGTGTTGATATTTTTCCCTCAAAACCAGTTTTTTTACCTAATATTCCTCGTAGACGAAGAAAAATAAAACCCGCAATCATTGCCAAAAGAATGATGTCAATATATTCAAAACTGTAACTCATAAACTAATAATATTTACTATGTTGATTAATTACAACTAGCAATTTAGTATAAAGACAAATGAACACATTTTTATTATTACTCATTGGTATTCCTATCATTGAAATTTATCTATTTATCAAATTGGGCTCTCAAATTGGTGCCTTTAACACTATTTTGCTTGTTTTTGTTACGGCTTTTTTTGGAGTTATCTATGCAAGATATGAGGGTTTTAACACTTTAAGGGCTGGGATGTCTCAAATTGTTAAAAATGAACTTCCCGCTTATGAAATAATCTCAGGTGCTGCTTTAGCTTTTGCGGCTTTACTTTTAATACTTCCCGGATTTGCAACCGACTTTTTAGGGTTGTTAATTATTTTTCCTCCAACAAGAAAATTGATTTTTAAAAAAGTTTCAACTAAACAAAAGACAAATAATAATAAACAAAATTTTATTAATGGTGAGTTTGAAGATATAGAAGATGAAGATGACAGAAAACTTTGAAATAATTAGTAGCTTTATAAAAGATATGTCAAGTGAAACACCTGATGCACAAACATTTGTATTTGTAAGAGATAAGATTTCTAAATACAAATTAAATATAGATATTAATTCAAAAGCAGTAAAAAATGGGATTATTGAAGTTAATACAATTCTAAAATTTGCTGACCATCCAGAAGTTTCTAAAAAATCTCATTTCGAAATAGCCTATACGTCTATTGTTAAGATTAATAAAAATATTTCTGATAAAAAAGAAATGGAAAAAATTATTCTTTGTGATGTTCCAAACAAAATTTATCCAGATTTAGAAAGAATATTTTTAAATTTGCTAACTGATTCTGGCTACCCTGGAATAAAATTTGAAAAGAAAGTGGATTTTATAGAATTATACAAACAAAAATCTAATTAAAAAAATTTTTTTTTAAGTTAATTTTTAAATATTCTTTATGTAGCTTTAATTCTTCTTCAGTTGGTTTAATGACTTTTTTATAATAGTGACTAATCTCATTTGGATTAGTCATAACTTTTTCACTATCTTCATTTTTAAAATCTAATGTAGGTTCTCTTTGACCTAAAAGGTTTATATAAACTTTTGCCAATAAATCACAGTCAATAAGTGCTGTATGTTGTGTTCTTTTGGAGTTATCTACCTGGTACCTCCTACATAATGCGTCTAGACTAATTGGCGAACCAGGAAATTTATCTCTAGCCAAAGAAAGAGTGTCTATAACATTTTCGTTGTTTAATTTTTTTTTACCTAGCATAGCTAATTCATTATTTAAGTGAGACAGGTCAAACTCAGCGTTATGGATTACTAATCTTTTATTTTCTATAAAGTTTAGAAACTCATCTACCACATCTGAAAATTTTTTTTGGGTAGATAAAAATTCGTCTGTATATCCGTGGACCTCAAGTGCTTTTTCAGAAACCTTTCTTTCAGGGTTTAAATAACAATGAAACCTATTTTTTGTTGGTATAAGGTCTTCGAGCTCAATACAGCCTATTTCAACAATTCTATGACCATCTTTAACAAATAATCCTGTAGTTTCTGTGTCTAATATAATTTCTTTCACTTATAAAATATCCTTCAAAATATTTTTTATACTCGTTTTAACATGCTTATTAATAAAATTGTTTTTAATAACAAATTGAGACCTTTTTTCTTTATAATCAAGCGATAGTTGAATATTTTTAAATTTATTTAAAAGTTTTAGATTAAAGTTTTCTCTTTTCTTTAATCTTTTCAGGACATCTAATTTCTTAGATTTAACAAATACTAAAATATCATTTTTTTTGTTAATTTTATTTTCTAACAGAAGTGGAATATCTAAAATTACAATATTCTTGTTTCTATTTTTACTTAAAAATATATTCATTTTTTTTTTTACCTCAAGATGAACAATTTTTATAATTTTTTTGAGATTAGATCTGTTGGCCAATATAGCATTTGAAATTTCATTCTTATTTACGGGAAAAGAGTAAATATATTTTGGTAAAACTTTTTTTAACTTATTAAAAATTTTTCTATCTTTTTTATATAGCTTACCAACCTCAACATCTGCATTAAATACTGGATAACCAAAATTTTTAGCTACATAACTTTTACCTGAGCCAATATCTCCTAAAATTCCAATTCTAATCATCAGTCTAAAAGTTTAATTACTTCATTGTTAATTTCTGGTTCAATTCCATGCCAAACCTTAAATGCTGTAATGGCTTGATATATAAACATTAATTTTCCATTTTCTGTTTTGTTACCTAATTTTTTTCCTGTCTTTAAAAAATTTGTTTCCTTGGGATTATAAATAATATCATAAAAAAATTTGTTTTTCCCAACCTTGAAAAGATTTAAGTCTATTTGATCATATTTATTTAACCCTACACTTGTAGCATTAATGATCATGTCAAATTCTGGGATTTCACCCCAGTCAGCAATTTTTATATTTTTAAAAAAATTTTTTAAACTTTCCGCTTTATCTTTGGTTCTGTTGCTTATGGTAATTCCGGAGACTTTCATCTTATTTAAGGCAAAAATTATTGATGGCACCACTCCACCTGCACCTAATATCAAAATTTTTTTGCCTGTTACTTCAAATTTCGAGTCTTTAATGCCAAGCTCAAATCCACTAATGTCAGTATTGTGGCCCACTACTTTGTTGTTATCTAGATAAATAGTATTAACAGATTGGGTGCTTTCAGCCTCTAAGGTTAATTGATCTAAATAAGGAATAACTACTTTCTTAAAGGGAACAGTAACGTTAATTCCATTTAATTTTTTTTTTTTTACTTCTAAAATTAAATTTTCAATTTCATTTTCCTTTAGTTTTAGTTTTTCATAAATTGCATTAATGTTGTTACTTTTAATCCAATAATTGTGTAATTTTGGTGACAATGAGTGTTCGATAGGATTTCCTATGACTAAATATTTTTTCATTTATAGTTACTTAGATACTCTTTGATTTTTTTAACTGGCAATCCCATTATAGTGTCTTCGTCCCCATCTATCTTAGAAAACAAAGATCTGCCCTCACCCTCAATTTGATAAACATTATAAGCATATAATGCTTCGTCACTTATTTTATTTAAGTAACTTATAAGCTCATCTTCTCTCATTTGTTTCATGGTTAAAGACGCCTTGTCTGTATGGTTCCATATCATTGAACCATTTTGAGATATACAAACTGAGCTTATCAGGTGATGTGTTTGTCCGTTTAGGTCATGAAGTGTTTTCAGGGCCTCTATTCTATTGGCGGGTTTTGAAATTATTTTCCCCTTAAGGTCAATAACACTATCAGCTCCTAGAACCAAAATACCGTTTCTTTTTTGACTAATCTTATTTGCTTTTAATTCAGCTAAATTTTTAGAAATAATTTCTGGTGTTGCATTTTCTTTTAACAAACCTTCCTTAACACTGTCCTCGTCAACATTTGAGGGCTCTACAATACACTTGATTTGATTTTCCTCTAAAATTTTTTTTCTAACACCGCTCTTTGAGGCAAGTATTATTTTATCAATCATTGTTTTTGTATATTTCGTGTATTTTGATAATCGACGCTGCAGTTTCTTCAACAGATTTTCTGGTAACATCAATAGTTGGCCATTTATATTTGGCAAAAGTTTTTTTCGCTTCATCGACCTCTTCTTTAATTTTTTGTATATCTGTGTAACTGGTATTTTCTCTTTCCTTTAAGGTCATCATTCTATTTTTTCTTATATCAACCAACCTTTCGGCCTCTGTTGTTAGCCCCACAACACATGCCATTTTGGGATTTAGTTTTAAGCTTTCAGGAATTGAGTTTTCATTAACTAGAGGAATGTTGGATGTTTTAAAGCCCTTGTTTGCTAAATAAATTGATGTTGGTGTTTTACTTGTTCTACTAACGCCAAGCAATATCATGTCAGATTTGTCTAATTCTTCAACCAAATTTCCATCATCATGATTCATTGTAAATTGAATGGCTTCAATTCTTTCGTAGTATTCTTCGTTAAGAGCATGTTGCCCACTTGGAACATGTGATGCTTGTTGCTTTAATAATTTTGAAAAACTTAAAATTAAATTTCCCAATACACCAAAACAAGGAATTTTTTTTTCATTACTTTTGTTTTCTAAAAATTTAGCAAGACTGCTGTCTACAATTGTGTATAAAATTATTGAGTTTTTTTTATTTTTAGCCTCTTCAAGAATTTTTAAAATTTGGTTTTCTGTTCTTGTAAAAAAATAAGACTTAACATCATACTCAATATTTTTAAACTGGGCCTTAATTGCTAAGAACACTCTGTCTAGAGTCTCACCAGTGGAGTCAGAAATAAGGTATATTTGATATGTATTAGTCATGAACAAAATGTTGATAATTAAGTATTATTTTTACCACTTTTTAAAATAATGATGTTTTTTATTTTTCACTGTAAAACTAGGTTTTTATAAACATTATTAAACATGTGAAATATTATTATACATTTTATCTAGCTAAATTAAATAAAGTCTCTAATTAAAGAGTATACTTCATTTCGATAAATTTTTAATTGTTAATAAATCGTGTATAAAATGTGTAAAACAACTTATTTCCAATATTCACATACTATATAACTAATACTATAATTAAATATTTACTTATTATTATGACACCTATTCAAGAAACTATAATAAACAAAAAAACAACTAATTCTCCGATATGGTTAATGAGACAAGCAGGAAGATACCTTCCAGAGTTTAGGAAAATTAGAAAACTAAATCCAGATTTTATTAATTTATGTTTAGATGAGAATCTATCATCAGAAATCACACTCCAACCCCTGAAAAGATTTGAATTAGATGCAGCAATAATTTTTTCGGATATTTTAATGTTACCTTATGGGTTAAATCAAAAAGTGGAATTTAAAAAGGATTTTGGACCACAACTAGGTATATTAAATTTAAATGAAATATCTAAAATTGATGAAATTGATTTTATACAAAAATTATATCCAATTTATAAATCAATTAAAAAAGTTAGTGAAAATAATTTAATTAAAAATAAAAATGTAATAGGTTTTATTGGGGCACCGTGGACACTATTAGTTTATATGATTAACAAACATTCACCAAAAAAAGAATTAATAAAAGATTTTTTCAAAGATGAATTTCTAATAAATAGAATTTTAATAATATTAGAGAAATTTTTAAAAATACACATTGATCAACAAATTAAAAATGGTGCAACCGTAATTCAAATCTTTGATAGCTGGGCAGGTTTGTTAGAAGAAAAAGAACTACCGAATTATATTTATATTCCAACACTAAATTTAGTTAATTATGTAAAATCATTAAACACGCCAGTGATCTGCTTCCCAAGAGGAGTAAAAAATTATAAAAATTATTGTGACATTGTTAAACCTGATGTCATCAATATTGACTATGATGTAAATCCAATATCTATATGCAAAGAAATTAATATACCTATTCAAGGGGGACTTGATCCAAAGATATTATTAACTGATAAAGAAAATTTGAAAAAAGAAGCAAAAAGATATTTAGACATATTTAAAGATCATCCATATATCTTTAATTTAGGGCATGGCGTATTGCCCGAAACGGATCCCAACATGGTAGATTATCTAATAAAGATGGTAAAGGATTATTAAATGAAAAAAGCAATTATTTTATTTAATCTTGGGGGTCCTGACAAATTAGAAAATGTTGAACCTTTTTTATTTAATCTATTTAATGATCCAGCAATTTTAAATTTACCAACTTTTTTAAGATATCCATTAGCAAAATTAATCTCTAATAGAAGGGCGCCGGTTGCTAAAAAAATTTATGCAGAACTTGGTGGCTCATCACCTATATTAAAATTAACCAAAGAACAGTCCGATGCCTTAGAAACAAAACTTAATCAAACACAAGAGAAGGATAAATACAAATGCTTCATTATAATGAGATGCTGGAATCCAAGAGCTAGAGATGTGATTAAAGATATTCAACTATATGGCCCAGACGAAGTTGTCTTAATGCCTTTGTATCCGCAATACTCTGCTGCAACATCAGGGTCTTCTATTAAAGAATGGAAGGATGTTTGTAAAAAAAACAACTATCATATTAAAACAAGCACAATATGCTGTTACCCAACAGACCAGAATTTTATTAACGCTCACACAAAAGAGATAATAAAAAAAATTAAAGATCTTCAAAACTTTAAATTAATATTTTCTGCACATGGCCTACCAGAAAAAAATATTAAACAAGGGGACCCCTATCAGTGGCAAGTGGAACAATCGGTAAAAAAAATAGTTGAGAGTTTAAATGATGAGAACCTTGATTGGGTATTGAGCTATCAAAGTCGAGTTGGTCCACTAAAATGGATAGGACCATCGACAGAAACCACAATTATTGAAAATTCCAAGATTGGCAAGCATATCGTTTTGGTTCCTATTGCGTTTGTTTCTGAGCACTCAGAAACACTCGTCGAACTTGATATAGAATATAAAGAAATAGCAGATGCCAATGGATGTAAAAATTATACAAGAGTCCCAGCGCTTGGAATTAATAAAGATTTTATTAAAGCAATGTCAGAATTAATAATTAAAAAAAATGAATATAAAACTAATGAGAATCTTTATCCACCAAAGACACAGTGTCCATCTAATTTTAAAAAATGTCCTTGCTTAAATTATGAATAGTTATCTATTATTTAAGAGTCTACATTTAATAGCAGTAATTTCCTGGATGGTAGGACTTTTATATTTGCCCAGGATTTTCGTTTACCATGTAGAAAATTTAAAAGATAAAAATACTTCTTCAACATTTAAAATCATGGAAAAAAAATTATACTTTTATATTATGATACCAGCAATGATTTTAACTTGGGTGTTCGGATTAATTTTAATTTCTTCTTTGGGCCTCGAAGTTCTTTCTACAACTTGGATCAAACTAAAGTTATTGTTAGTGATTTTATTAACCCTATATCATTTCTATTTATCAAAACTTCTTAGTGATTTTAATTTGGATCAAAATACTAAATCTTCTAAGTTTTTTAGAATAATTAACGAAGTACCAACAATATTGCTTATTTTGATTGTTTTTATTGTTGTTTTTAAGCCTATATAAGCTTGTAATATTTTAAAGAGTATATATATTTATGTATCTAATAAAACCTTAAACAAACCCCCACCTCCCTTACATGAACATTCAAGAACTTAAGTTAAAATCGTCCGAACAACTAATTACACAAGCAGAAGAGCTTGGTATTGAAAATGCTAGCACACTTAGAAAGCAAGAAATTTTATTTGCTATATTAAAAAAAGTTGCTGAGAAAGAAGAAATAACTGGAGCAGGAGTTCTTCAGCTACTTCAAGATGGCTTTGGTTTTTTGAGAGCAATGGAGTCAAATTATTTACCTGGACCAGATGATGTTTATGTTAGTCCAAGTCAAATTAGGAAATTCGGCTTGCGAACGGGAGATACAATTGAAGGACCTGTAAGAGCACCGAAAGATGGTGAAAGATATTTTGCACTATTACAAGTGATGAAAATAAATTTTGAAGAACCTGAAAAGGCTCGTCATAAAATTGCGTTTGATAATTTAACTCCACTTTACCCAGACAAACAAATGGTAATGGAAGTTGAGACCACAAAAATTGAAAAAAAAACAGATTTAACTCCAAGGCTTATCGACCTTGTAAGCCCAATTGGAAAGGGTCAAAGATCAATAATCATTTCTCCTCCTAAGGCGGGTAAAACAATGATTTTACAAAGCATTGCAAACTCAATTGCTAAAAATTATCCAGAAAGTTATTTGATGGTTTTGCTAATTGACGAAAGACCAGAAGAAGTAACTGATATGAAAAGAACTGTTAAGGGAGAAGTTATTAGCTCTACATTTGACGAGCCCGCCTCAAGACACGTTGCTGTTGCTGAAATGGTCATAGAAAAAGCAAAAAGACTAACTGAGCACAAAAAAGATGTCGTAATTTTATTGGATTCAATAACTAGATTGGGTAGAGCTTACAATGCTGTTATACCAAGTTCTGGAAAAGTTTTAACAGGTGGTGTTGATGCAAATGCATTACAAAGACCAAAAAGATTTTTTGGTGCAGCAAGAAATATTGAAGAAGGTGGTTCTTTAACAATTATCTCAACTGCGCTGATTGATACCGGGTCGAGAATGGATGAAGTTATTTTTGAAGAATTTAAAGGAACAGGAAATAGCGAAACTGTTCTTGATAGAAAAATTGCAGAAAAAAGAATCTACCCCGCAATAGACATCACTAAATCTGGAACAAGAAGAGAAGAATTACTTTTTGATAAAGACGATCTTTCAAAAATGAATGTATTAAGAAGAATCATCAGCCCCATGGGAACTATGGACGCTATTGAGTTTATTAATTCAAAACTTAAAGAAACAAAGAGCAATGCAGATTTTTTTAGCTCAATGAATAAACCTGTTTAATTAATATAACCAAGTTCCTTCATTTCCTTTTGAAATTTATTTTCTACCTCTTTAACAATTTTTTCATCTAAGAGATCTCTCCAAGCACCAGCCTTACCTTTAAAAAAAAGGGTTATATTTCTATCAGAGTCTTTGGAACCTTCCTTATAGATCTTAACAATGTGTTCCCACTTTTTGGATATGACGCAAGCCAAATAATCATTGTTATTTATAATTCATTTTTTATATTAACTATTAATTTTTAATTAAATATCTTAATATGAAATTCTTATTTATATGACAATATATGCTCTATCGACAGGCCCAGGAATTTCTGGGATAGCAATAGTAAGAGTGTCAGGTGCTGAAGCTAGTCTGGTGATTAAAAAATTAACTGGTGGTGAAGTTCCCATCCCTAGATTAGCAACAATCAAAAAAATCAATAAAATCAACAGTTCTGAGCTTATTGATGAAGGTATAATATTGTGGTTTCCTGGGCCTGAGAGCTACACAGGTGAGGATATGGTAGAATTTCATATTCACGGTAGCAAAGCTGTAATCGAAGCTCTACATCTCTCTATTTCAAAAATTGATGACTGCCGTCTAGCAGAGCCTGGAGAGTTTACAAAACTAGCCTTTCAAAATGGAAAAATAAACTTACTTAAAGCAGAAAGTATTGCAGACTTAATCTCATCTGAAACTGAAATTCAAAGACAGCAAGCAATAAAAATAATGAATGGAAAATCTGCGGATAAGTTTAATGAGTTAAGAGAAAAACTTTTAAAAATTTTATCACACGTAGAAGCCAAGATAGATTTTCCAGATGAAGATTTACCAGAAGATATATTAAAAAATATTAAAAAAAAATCTAATGAAGTTTTTTTTGATATAAAAAAAATTTTGGATGACCAAAAAGTTGGAGAAAGAATTAGAGAGGGATTTAAAATTGCAATCATAGGACCGGCAAATGCTGGAAAATCTAGTTTATTAAATCATCTTTCAAATCGAGACGTTGCAATTGTTTCAGAAATAGCTGGAACAACTAGAGATGTAATAGAAACACATTTAAATATTGATGGTTATCCAGTTGTAGTTTCTGATACCGCGGGGATCAGAGAGTCTAAAAATGAAATAGAAAAAAAAGGGATAAAATTAGCACTTAAAAAAGCTGATGATGCTGACTTAAAACTTATTGTTATAGATGCTAAAAGTCTTGATTTTAAAGGAGTTTTAAGGGAATTGATGGATGAAAGTGCAATTCTTGTTATAAATAAATCAGACCTTTTGGTTAAAGATCTAAGTTCTGAAATTAAAAACTTTAATCATGTTTTGATTTCAGTAAAAGATGACCTCAACATTGATAGTTTAATCTTAAAAATAAAAAATAAATTAAAAAATAAATTTATTATTAGTGGTGATGTTTTAATTACCCGTGAGAGACACAGACAGCATCTCGAACAAAGCTTAAACTATTTAAAAAATTTTGAGGAAAAAAACCAAGCAGAAGATTTTGACAAAGCAGCTGAAGATCTCCGGTTAGCCACAAGACATCTTGGAATGATAGTTGGTAAGGTTGATGTTGAGGAAATTTTAGGTAGTATTTTTAATGATTTTTGTATTGGAAAATAAATAATATTACTTTTAAAACTATTTTTGCTTAAATAAGCTAACATTTTCAATGAATTTTATTTTTAAGCAAAGCACCTTTTGTAGGGCTTTTTTAACCTCTTTTGAACACTTATCGTTGATAAATAACGCTTATTATACATGTTTTTAACTATTTTTAGTATTTTTTTGTATAAATTAATATCTAAAATAATTTTATTAATTTTTAATCTCACCTTGTATTAATTTTGATCAGTTATAAATTTGATTTATGAAAAATGACTTGTCATTTGACGTAGTTGTAATTGGAGGTGGTCATGCAGGATGTGAAGCTGCAGCGGCCTCTGCGCGTCTCGGGGTTAATACCGCCCTGTTCACTCACAAAATTGAGACCATAGGAGAGATGTCTTGTAACCCCGCTATAGGTGGTCTTGGTAAGGGTCATCTAGTTAGAGAGATTGATGCGCTAGATGGTGTAATGGGAGAGGTTGCAGATAAATCTGGTATACAGTTTAGATTATTAAACAGAAGTAGAGGTCCTGCAGTTCAGGGACCAAGAACTCAATCAGATAGATCATTATATCGTAAATATATGCAAGAAAAGTTATTAAACTATTGTAATTTAAACATTTTTTCTGATCCAGTAATAAAGTTTATTTTTTATAAAAATACGATAAGTGGTTTTGAGACAAAGTCTGGTAAAAAAGTTTTGTGTGGTAAGCTAATTTTAACAACGGGCACATTTTTAAATGGCTTGATCCATATTGGTGACGTGAGAACACCAGCTGGAAGATTTGATGAAAAGCCATCAACTGGTTTAAGTGAGCAGCTCGAAAAATATGATTTCAAAATAGGAAGACTTAAGACAGGAACACCACCAAGGTTAGATGCCAGAACAATTAAGTATGATAATTTAGAAGAACAGTTTGCAGATGAGGATCCTTATTTTTTTTCTTTCCTAACTAAAAAAAATTTAAACAAACAAGTTTCCTGTCGGATGACTTATACGAATGAAAAAGTTCATAAAATAATTC
>Ga0209710_1002903_pt1 | contig 11739 bp, 8 predicted proteins | sample ArcticOcean_MG_C_5_FD_187436 | JGI IMG/M metagenome (GOLD analysis project Ga0209710, IMG submission 187436) | Marine microbial communities from western Arctic Ocean - ArcticOcean_MG_CB4_138 (SPAdes) (version 2) | ecosystem: Environmental > Aquatic > Marine > Oceanic | place: Arctic Ocean: Canada...
AACGCCAAATATATTTACAACCAAAATAAATGGATAGTATTCAAAATAGAATTACGGCTTTTGTGAAATTAGGAGCTTTTTTAAGTCAGTTTTCTCAAGAAAAATTTGAGAAAGCAACTAACATAGAGCATAATGATTTGTTTTTTGATGGTTTTAAGCATCAAATAAAAGTGGCACAAGAAAAGAATTCTTGGTTTACAAAAGACAATATTATATTTGCTTTAAATAGTTGGTCTAAAGCATTAACAAAAAGCAACTTAGAAGCATGGATTTCTAAAAACGCAATAGACACTAATTCACCAAAGACAGTTGCAATTGTTATGGCGGGAAATATTCCGTTGGTTGGTTTTCATGATTTCTTATCTGTTTTAATTTCTGGTCATTCGGTATTAGTAAAACAGTCTTCTAGCGACAAACATTTATTACCTTTTTTAGCTAAATATTTGGAATATGTAGATATTGATTTGAAAGGAAATATCACATTTACAGAACAGAAAATTGAAAATTTTGATGCTGTAATTGCGACTGGAAGCGACAATACCGCACGTTATTTTGAATATTATTTTAAAGACAAGCCAAACATCATTAGAAAAAGCAGAAATTCTGTTGCTGTAATTACAGGAAAAGAAACAGAAGAAGATTTAGAAAAATTATCTGAAGATGTTTTTAGGTATTTTGGATTGGGCTGCAGATCTGTCTCTAAGCTATATGTGCCAAGAGCTTATGATTTTAACAATTTCTTTAATGGAATGTTTGTTAAAAAAGACATCATTAACAATGCAAAATATGCCAATAATTACGATTATAATAAAGCCGTTTATTTAATGAGTTTGTTCGATCTATTAGAAAACGGCTTTTTAATGATTAAGGAAGATGAGAGTTACTCATCTCCTATTGCGACTATTTTTTATGAATATTATGACAATCCAATTGATTTAAAAATAAAATTACATCAAGACAAACAAAAAATTCAATGTATTGTGGCCAAAGATTTCATAGAAAATGAAATTGCATTTGGAGAAACACAATATCCGCAATTATGGGATTACGCAGATGGTGTTAATACTCTTGAGTTTTTATCTAAACTATAAAAAAATGAAAAAACATAATTTTAGCGCAGGTCCTTGTATTTTACCTCAAGAAGTTTTGGAAAAAGCATCTGAAGCAGTGCTTAATTTTAATGATGATAATTTATCTTTAATTGAAATATCTCACAGAAGTAAATCTTTTGTAGAAGTAATGGAAAAAGCTAGATCTTTAGCTTTAGAATTATTAGGCTTAGAAAACAAAGGATACAAAGCTGTTTTTTTACAAGGTGGTGCAAGTTTAGAGTTTTTAATGGTTGCTTACAATTTATTACATAAAAAAGCAGCATATTTAAATACAGGTACTTGGGCAAACAACGCCATAAAAGAAGCAAAAGCTTTTGGAGAAGTGCTAGAAGTTGGCTCTTCAAAAGATAAAGATTTTAATTACATTCCTAAAGGGTATACAATTCCTGAAGATGCAGATTATTTTCACTGTACAAGTAATAATACCATTGTAGGAACACAAATGAAAGCTTTTCCAGAAACAAACGTTTCTCTTGTTTGTGACATGAGTTCAGATATTTTTTCACGTCAGTTAGATTTTGAAAAATTTGATTTAATTTATGCAGGTGCGCAGAAAAATATGGGTCCTGCAGGAACCACACTTGTTATTATTAAAGAAGAAATTTTAGGGAAAGTAGAAAGACAAATACCTACTATGCTAGATTACCAAGTACATATAGCTAAAGAAAGCATGGCCAATACGCCGTCTGTTTTTGCTGTATATGTTTCTATGTTAACAATGCAATGGTTAAAAGATTTAGGCGGAATTAAATTTATTGAAGAAGTAAACAATAAAAAAGCAGCACTTTTATATACTGAAATTGATAGAAATTCACTTTTTATCGGGATTGTTGCCAAAGAAGATAGAAGTACCATGAATGCTACTTTTACATTAACAGACGCTTCTTTAAAAGAAACTTTTGATATTATGTGGAGTAACGCAGGTATTAATGGCTTAAATGGTCACAGAAGTGTTGGTGGCTATAGAGCAAGTATGTATAATGCTTTGCCGCTATATAGTGTTCAAGTTTTGGTAGATATAATGCAAGAATTAGAAGCAAAAAAATAATATAATAATTTGAGAATTCAGAAATGTAATAATTTTTGAATATTTCAATTTTTGAATGTTTGAATAGATGATGAAAATATTAGCAAATGATGGAATTTCTCAAAGCGGAATTGACGCTTTAGGAAAAAGAGGTTTTGAAATAATTACGACAAAAGTTGCACAGAATCAATTAGAAAATTACATTAATGAACATACTATTGATGCAATTTTAGTAAAAAATGCTACACAAGTTAGACAAGAACTAATAGATGCTTGCCCAAGTATAAAATTAATTGGTGTTCTTGGAGTTGGTATGGATAATATTGATGCTGAGTATGCAGAAGATCAAGGTTTATATGTTATAAATGCCCCTGAAGCTTCCGCTAGTTCTGTTGCGGAATTAGTTTTTGCACATTTATTTGGTTTGGCAAGATTTCTGCACGCTTCGAATAGAGAAATGCCTTTAGAAGGAGATTCTCGTTTTAAAGAATTAAAAAAAGCCTATTCTCAAGGAATAGAATTAAAAGGAAAAACAATTGGTATTATCGGTTTTGGACGCATTGGCCAAGCGGTTGCAAAAATTGGTTTAGGTTTAGGAATGAACGTAATAGCAACAGATGATATTATTACAAATGCTCCTATTTCTGTTGATTTTTTTAACGGACAAAAAGTAACTATAAATATTGATACCATTCCTAAAGATGAATTATTAAAAGAGGCAGATTTTATTACACTTCATGTTTCTGCACAAGAAGATTACGTAATCTCGAAAAAAGAAATCGAGAAAATGAAAGATGGTGTAGGAATTATAAATACTGCAAGAGGTGGAATTTTACATGAAGTAGATTTAGTAATGGCTATAGAAAGTGGTAAAGTTCAGTTTGCAGGCTTAGATGTTTTTGAAACAGAACCAAAACCAGCTGTGCAGTTATTAATGAATCCAGAAATTTCTTTAACTCCGAATATTGGTGCGGGTACAAAAGAAACGCAAGACAGAATTGGTACAGAATTAGCAAAACAAATTATTAAGCTTTTAAGCTAAAATATGGCAATTGTAAAACCTTTTAAAGCAGTTAGGGCAACTAGAGATAAAGTAGCGATGGTTTCTTCTAAACCATACGAGATTTATACTCCAGAAATGCGGAATGCTAAATTGGCTTTTAATCCGTTTACATTTTTACATGTAATTAACCCTGGTTACAAATATCAGAAACAAAATATTTTCGGAGAATTGCGTTTTAAATTGGTGCACAATAGATATCTAGAATTTAAAGAAGATAAAATTTTTACGCAAGACAAAATTCCTGCTTTTTATATTTATCAAAAAAATACAAAGACCAAATCTTTCTGCGGAATAATTGCTGCAACTTCTGTTGCCGACTATCATAACAAAGTTATTAAAAAACACGAAGGAACGCTTAAGAAGAGAGAATTATTATTTGAGAATTACCTAAAAAATACAGGTTTTAATGCAGAACCAGTATTGCTCACGTACCCTGATAATGAAGAAATTGATTCGATCATAAAGAAATATAAAGTACAAAGACCAGAATATGAATTTTCTACAACCGATAAGGATACACATGTGCTTTGGGTTGTAAATAATGCCATTGATATTGAAAAAATAACAACTGCTTTTAAAGAAATTGATACACTATATATTGCTGACGGACATCATAGATCTACCTCTTCTTGTTTATTAGCAGAAAGATTAGCAAAAGAAAACCCGAAGCATACAGGTGCTGAAGATTACAATTTTTTTATGAGTTATTTGTTGCCAGAAAGCGAATTAAGCATTTTTGAATTTAATCGATTTATAACAGATTTAAATGGCTTAACACCAAATGAGTTTTTAATAGAATTAGATACTTTTTTTAGAATAGAAAATCGCAGACAAGAGTTATACAAACCAAAAGAGAAGCATCATTTTAGCATGTATTTAAATGGTAGTTTTTACGCTTTGTATTTGCGAAAATCTTTATATAATTTTACAGATGCATTAAGTAAATTAGATGCTCAAATTCTTTATAAGACAGTTTTAAAACCAATATTAGGAATCGATGATATTCGAAACGATTCTAAGATTGTATACTCTCAAAATAAAACAGATAGCTTAGAGCTTAAGTCTAAAGTAGATTCAGGAGATTTTAAAGTTTCTTTTGGAATGTTGCCAACAACCATAAAAGAACTAAAAGAAATAGTAGATGGCGACCTATTAATGCCGCCAAAGACGACGTATATAGAACCTAAATTAAGAAGTGCATTAACAATCTATGAATTTTAACACATCTTTTTATGTTGAAATTATTACTGTTTAATTTTTAAAAAAAACTTCATGGAAATACAAAAAAGAATAACCGAAATAAAAAATTCAATTCCAGAAAATGTAACTTTAGTTGCAGTTTCTAAAACCAAACCTGTTGAAGATTTACAAGCGGCTTATGATGCAGGACAGCGTATTTTTGGTGAAAATAAAATTCAAGAAATGGCCAGTAAATTTGATGTTTTACCAAAAGATATACAATGGCACATGATTGGTCATTTGCAGAGTAATAAGGTAAAATACATGGCTCATTTTGTTGATTTAATTCACGGAATTGACAAGTTTAAAACGCTAAAAGAAATAAACAAACAAGCAAAAAAACATGACAGAGTTATAAACTGTTTGTTGCAAGCAAGAATTGCAAAGGAAGAAACAAAATTTGGTTTGTCTTTTGAAGATATAGCTTCTATCTTGCAATCATTAGAATTTAAAGAATTAGAAAATATAAAAGTTGTAGGTCTTATGGGAATGGCAACATTTACAGATAATAAATCTCAGTTAAAAGAAGAGTTTTTATCTTTAAAAAACTTCTTTGATTCGCAACAATTAATAACAGAAAATAACAATTGTAAACTGCAAATACTCTCTATGGGAATGAGTGGAGATTATAATTTGGCAATAGAAAATGGAAGTTCTATGATTAGAGTAGGAAGTTCTATATTTGGTAATCGAAATTAAAATTATTTAATTTCAAGATAAGAAAAAGAATTTGTACACAATATTAGACATTGAAACAACCGGTGGTAAATTTAATGAAGAAGGCATTACAGAAATTGCCATTTATAAATTTGATGGTCACACCGTTGTAGATCAATTTATTAGCTTAGTAAATCCTGAAAAAGAAATTCAGCCATTTGTTGTTAAATTAACAGGTATTAATAATAAAATGTTGCAGAATGCACCAAAATTCTATGAAATAGCCAAAAGAATTTTAGAAATAACCAAAGATGCTACATTAGTTGCTCATAATACTTCGTTCGATTATAGAATTTTAAAGACAGAGTTTGATAGATTAGGATACGATTTCACAAGAAATACGCTTTGTACAGTAGAATTAAGTCAGAAACTAATTTTAGATCAACCTTCTTACAGTTTAGGTAAATTGATAAAAGCATTAGGAATCCCCATGACAGATAGACATAGGGCTTCTGGAGATGCTCTCGCAACAGTGCAATTATTTAAGCTACTTTTAGAGAAAGACGTTACTAAAACAATTGTTCAAGATTCTATAAAATACCATGACAAAAGAGTAGAAAAAGAAAGACTGCAAAAATTAATAGCTGCTGTACCTAAAGAATTAGGTTTGTTTTACATACACGGTACAGACGGAAAAGTAATTTATTTAGGGCGCGGAAAAGATATAAAATCTGAAGTAAATAAATTATTTTTAAAAGAAACAAAAAGAGCTGGTAAGGTTCAAGACAGAGCAACCTCTATATCTTATGAGAAAACAGGTAATGATTTATTTACGCGTTTAAAATATTATATAGAATTAAAAGCCTTAGCACCAAAGTATAACTTTCAAAAAGAGAAAAAACCATTTTTACAAGATTTTAATAATGAAGATTTTATAATTTTTGATAAAGGAAGAGAGTTAGAAGAGCATGCAGTCATCCTAATAGAAAATAAAGAGGTTTACGGTTATGGTTATACAAATTTAGCATTTCAAGAAAATAATATCGAAATTTTAAAGTCTATAGTAACGCCCATTGAGGATAAAGAACTAGCAAAAGCAATTATAAAAAATTATTTGAATAAAAACAATGTTCAAAAAATTGTTAGGTTAGAGAAATAACAAAATGTTTCGTACTTTTTCTTTAGTTGAATCGCGCCTAATGTATTGCCCAAATAAAAATCTTTTAAAATGGGATAAACCACTTTAAAAGAATTGTTAAATTGTTAACGGTTTAAAAGAAAAAATTGAAGAAAAAAACATCTCTATTAATTAGTATTATTTTATTTTCCACGATTTTATTTGCTCAAAAAAACAAATCTTCTAAAATGGGACAAACCACTTTAGAAGAACTTGAAATGACCGTTTATGCTAAAGATTCTTCTGCTAGTGCTGTCGTTTTATATGAGCATACGAACCGTTATCCAGATAAACTTAATGATGAAACTCCGAGAACAGATTATTATTATAGAATAAAAATTCTAAATAAAGATTCTTTTAGTTTAGCAAATATTGAAATTAATTTATACCAAAAACAAAAAATTAAAAACATTCGTGCCATTTCATATAACCAAAAGAAAAACGGAACAATAGAAGAAACAACGCTTCTAGAGAAAGATATCTTTACAATAAAAAAAAACCAAAATTGGAGGTCAAAAAAGTTCACCCTCCCAAACATAAAAGAAGGAACTGTAATAGAATATAAATACAGTATTTTGTCTCCTTATTTAAGTGTCGATGATTGGTGTTTTCAATCTGATATACCGAAAATTAAAAGCAAATTTGACGCTGCAATATTGGGAAACTATACGTACCACATTAAACTTGTTGGTCCTTTAAAATTAAATTTTAATGAAGTAACAGTAGATAAAAAATGCATTTTTATAGAAGGAATTGGGTCGGGTGCTTGTATTATCTACAATTATTCTATGAATGATATTCCTGCATTTAAAGAAGAAAATTACATGTTAAGTAAAAAAAACTATATCTCTAGACTTACCTTCGATTTAAAGTCGAGCACAAGTTACAGAGGTGTTGTGCAGAACTTAACAACTACCTGGGAACAAGCAGATGAAAGTTTAAAAAAACAGTTTTTCAATAATCAAACTTCTAAAAAGAAGTATTTCAAAAAAAATATTCCTGATGGTATTTTAAATACTGAGAATAATTTAATTCGAGCGAAGCAAGTGTATTCGTTTATTCAGAATCATTATTCATGGAATAATAAAAACTGGACAAATGAAGATGCAAAAGTAAAAAAAGCATTTAAAGAGAAAACAGGCAATGTAGGTGAAATAAACATCTCATTATACAACAGCTTGAAAGCAGCAAATATCGATGCCAATTTATTAGTTTTAAGCACTAGAGATAATGGCATGCCCACAAAACTATTTCCTATAATCTACGATTATAATTACGTAATTGTAAAAGCAACTATTGATACTAAAGCATACTACTTAGATGCAACAGATAAATTTTTACCTTTTGGGCAAGTTCCTGTGAGAGCCCTTAATGGAGAGGCTAGAGTTATTAGTTTTAAGGAAGACGGAGAATGGACAGCATTAATACCTTACAAAAAAAGTGAAAAAACCACCCGTTTAAACTTAAAATTGAGCAAAGAAGGTTTCTTTTCTGGTACTTTAAATATTCGTAGAACAGGTTATAGTGCCTCTAAAAAAAGAAAAGAGATTGCATCTATGACTGAAGAAAATTATTTGAGCGAATTCGAATCTGAATATCCAGATATTGAAATAGAAGAATATCTATTGCAATTCGAAAAAGAGATTGAAAAATCAATTCAAGAACGTTTTAATATTACAATTTTTAAAAGTGACCAATTAAAAAATAAAGTAAGAATAAATCCTTTCTTTTTTGACAGAATTAAAGAAAATCCTTTCAAACTAAAAGAACGTACTTATCCGGTTGATTTTGCATATCCTAGAAAAAGTAATTATTATTTAAGTTTAGAAATTCCTGAAAATTATGAAATTACGCAATTACCAAAAGATATTGCGATTGCATTGCCAAATAATGGCGGAAGGTTTGTATTACAAATGTCTAAAAAAAATAATTCGATTATCTTAATTTTAAGATTTAGTATTCAAAAAAGAACCTATTCAAGTGAAGAGTATTTTGCTTTAAAAGAATATTTTAAACAAATTGTTACCGCTGAAAATGCAGATATTGTACTTGAGAAGAAAATGTAAAATAAAAGTCTGTATTAAGTAATTTATTGACACCCTGTTTACTGTTGGATAAACGCAACCAATTACCTTCACAATTTCAGAATAAAAATGTAAGAACCCACGAAAAGCTATATATTAATTACTGTAAGAGTATTTCTAGCGAAGTGCAGACAATTTTAAAAATAAGAACCTTACCAGGAAATTACGCAGGAAGTTTGTATAAAGTCTTGGAATAAGTATAATTTTTACTCAGCAAAAACAACTATTTTTTATACGTGGATCTCTAATATTGTATAAAATTCGGAAATAGATTATAACCGCTCTAAAAAATTAAAGAATCTAAACAAAACCTTAACTTCGATTTTTTATAGATATTTTAAATCAAGTAAACGTCTTGATAGCATTACAGGCACTATTGGTATTTAAGAATTTATAAAAAATGTAAAGCTATAATTGCTTTATTATTTTTTAAAGGATGTTCATTAAAGAAGTACCGGGTATTGCATTAAAAGATAAACCTGATAGCAAATTGCGCGATTTAATGCAACTGTATACTTTTTAATCGTCATAACTACGTCATAAAAACTTAAAGAAATTAACTAATATTACTCCAAATTTTAGAGGACTTAGTCATTTTCATAAACGCTTTTTTAATTGATAGGTTTTCTTCTTTTGCTAAATTTTGATCTTCTTGTAAAAGAGTAATTGCAGTATTTCTAGCCGTAACTAGAATTTTAGAATCTTTAAGGATATCGGCAATTTTTAAATTTAATACCCCACTTTGTTGGGTTCCCATAAGATTTCCTGGTCCTCGTAGTTTTAAATCAACTTCTGCAATTTTAAAACCATCTGTAGTATCTACCATCGTTTTTAAGCGCATTTTTGCCTCTGGAGACAACTTATAACTAGATAATAAAATACAATAGCTTTGGTCTGCTCCTCTTCCAACTCTTCCTCTTAATTGGTGCAATTGTGAAAGTCCAAAACGCTCTGAACTTTCAATAATCATAACACTTGCATTGGGCACATTTACTCCTACTTCTATAACCGTAGTTGCCACCATTATTTGAGTTTCACCCTTTACAAAACGTTGCATTTCAAATTCTTTATCTGCGGGTTTCATTTTTCCATGAACAATGCTTATCTGATATTTTGGTAATGGAAATTCTCTAGAAACACTTTCAAACCCATCCATTAAATCTTTATAATCCATTGCTTCAGATTCTTCAATTAAGGGATAAACTAAATAAATCTGTCGCCCTTTAGCAATCTCGTCTTTCATAAATTTAAAGACAGACAAACGGTTACTATCAAAACGATGCACTGTTTTTACTTCTTTTCTACCTGGAGGCAATTCATCAATTATAGAAATGTCTAAGTCTCCATACACAGACATCGCCAAAGTTCTTGGTATGGGTGTTGCGGTCATTACTAAAATATGAGGAGGAAGTATATTTTTAGCCCATAATTTTGCTCTTTGTTTTACACCAAACCGATGTTGTTCATCGATTACGGCAATTCCTAAGTTTTTAAATTTAACTTTATCCTCTATTAAGGCATGTGTGCCAATTAGAATATGCAACGTTCCGTCTTCTAAAGCTGCATGAATTTCTCTTCTTTTTTTAACCTTTACAGAACCAGTTAGTATATCTACCTTAATATTCATACCACTTACAAGCTCAGAGACTGCTGTAAAGTGTTGATTTGCTAATATTTCTGTAGGCGCCATAATAGTTGCCTGAAAACCATTGTCTAAAGCTAAAAGCATGGCTAAAATAGCCACAATTGTTTTTCCAGATCCTACATCTCCTTGCAGAAGACGATTCATGTGTGCACCAGAAGCAACATCCTTTCTAATTTCCTTTAAAACTCTTTTCTGTGCATTGGTTAAACTGAAGGGAAGTTTATCTGCATAAAATTCATTGAAAACAGCACCTACATTTTCAAATACAAATCCTTTTATTTTTGTTTTATTGATGAGTTTCTTTCGTAATAACTGCAATTGAATAAAAAATAATTCCTCGAACTTTAAGCGATATTCTGCTTTCGCTAAATTTTCTTGATTCTTAGGAAAATGTGCATTTAACAAAGCATCCTGTTTAGACATCAATTTAAAATCAGAAATAATTTCTTGTGATAGATTTTCTTCAATCTTATCATAGAACTGTTGCAAAAGACTTTGTATATAGGTTCGCATCAATTTATTAGAAACACCAAAATTTGTAAGTTTCTCTGTTGAGGGATATACTGGTTGCATTTTAGATTGCAGTTTCTTCTTATATTCTGAGACCAACTCTAGCTCTGGATGCGGAATACTAAAATTACCGTTGTAATGATTTAACTTGCCATAAACTACATAGGGCTCATTAATTTTAATTGAATCTTTAATCCATTTTTGACCTTTAAACCAAACCAATTCCATACTTCCCGTTGAATCTTGAAAAGTAGCTACCAACCTACTACCCCTTTTTTGTGCAACAGATTTTAAATGGGTAATGCTACCTACAATTTGTACTTCCGAAGAATTTGGTTGTAAATCCTTTATTGGATAAAAAGTAGTTTTATCTATATATCTAAAAGGAAAAAAATTTAATAAATCATTACAAGTTTTTATACCTAAATCTGCATACAAAAGCGCTGCTCTTTGAACACTAATTCCGTTTATATATGTAATTGGATAATCTAAATTCAACTTAAAAAATTATGATAACGAAATTAATGAAATCCAATTTAAAAAGTGAATATTATTATAAATAATATGAAAAAGAAGATATAACTGGGAAGCATTAAATGATAAATAATTGGAATTATTTTTCTTTTAATTAAAAACTTAAATAATAAATGATTTTGGAATGATTTAAATTAACTAAAAAAGTAACCCTTTTTAAACCAGAAACCTTAATAAAAACCAAAATTACTATTGATTTTTATTAAGGCTAATTATATATAAAAAACACAAGGAAACAAATTAAAAAAACCCCTACAATTTTATAAAATGTTTTCTATTATCGAAATAATAAAAACTCCTTGTGCTAGAATTTACAAACCTTTTAATATTCTCTAACCTAAGTTAAAGAATTAAACTAAATCGTAAGACAAATATAGTAAAAGAAATTTAAAAAAAAAATATAGCTTGCAAAAAAAAACTGTTTTATTTTTTTACGATACTTTTAAAACACAATAGCTTTAAACATGTTATTTATTTGTAAAAAAATAGAATATTATATACCTATGTGTTTCTGTGCAACTTTATAATTGTTGAGGTAGTACTTATTTGTATATTTGCATCCCATAATAAGAAAAAATGAGATTACATAGAAATTTAACTTTTGCAGTTATAGACAGTATTAGAGATATCTTTAATGAAGGTGTTTATGCTGACAAAGCTGTAGAAAAAGCTTTAAAGCGTGATAAACGTT
>Ga0209710_1002905_pt1 | contig 11736 bp, 8 predicted proteins | sample ArcticOcean_MG_C_5_FD_187436 | JGI IMG/M metagenome (GOLD analysis project Ga0209710, IMG submission 187436) | Marine microbial communities from western Arctic Ocean - ArcticOcean_MG_CB4_138 (SPAdes) (version 2) | ecosystem: Environmental > Aquatic > Marine > Oceanic | place: Arctic Ocean: Canada...
ACTGAACTCCTTGATTTAATAATTCTGTAATTTCTCTTGATATTTTTTCAATTTTATTGACATCTTTAGACTCTATCGCAACCGTTTGTGTTAGTTCATATTCAACAAACTCCTCGCCTATAAATTTTCCATCTGGAGAATATAAACGTTTGAAATTTTCTTTTGTTTTCACAGCGCTATAAATGAGCTGTTCAGTTGCAATTCCTTTTTTAACTAAATATTCATTAATGGTAGCTTTATTTTTCTCTAATGTTAAGTATGATTGTTTTAAGTCTATATTTTGAGCGCTAAACTTCCCTTCCCAAACTATCAAATCAGAAGAAAAATCTGCTTTCCCTAAGCCTGTTACTCTAATTTCCCCGTCTGCTTTACTTCTGTCTGTATATGCCTTTCCTAAGAAAATTGAGGATGCAACTATTGCAATTCCAAAAATTATAGCGTTTGTGTATTGTTTCATCTTTATTGATTTAAGTAAGCCGTAAAACGGTATTTTACTATTTCGTTTAGTTTTTCTAAAAAAGAAGAATTATCAAATTTTTTAAAAGCTTTCATTACTTAAACAGCTTCAATATTATAAGTATTCATTATGGAAATAGATTTGGTGAATTTTTCTTTATTACTCATGTTCTAATTCGTTTATTTTTAACAAAATCATCAAAATAATGCTATATATTAATTAATTTACTAGTAACGAAAACTCTTTTTTATTAAATTTAAACACGACGGTTAACTCCTTTTCGATTTAAAGTTGCAAGATTTTAAATAAATTGAAATATGTTACTGGCTAACGGTAAAAACTTTCCAGCCCCAGTCATTTTTCTTTTTATTAAAGGATAAAATTATCTTTCCAGTAATCTCATCGCCATCCTTTAATTCGTGTTTTTTTATCAAATCTGGTGAAATAAAATTATCATTTATAAAGCCAAAATCTCTGTTTACTGCAATTTTTAAATTTCCTGAAACCTTTTTAATTACTTCTGAATCTGTATTTGGGCTACTTTTAAAAGTTAATACTTTATAAAATCCATCCTCACCAATTGGATTTAATCTAGCTTTATAAATGTCTCCTATTTTAGGGTTCATTTTTAAGTGTTTATAGCTAAAAAAACCGTTTAAATTTTTGTCTTTTATAAAGTTTACAACCTTTTTATTGGTGTTTACAAAATCTATCACAATAACTATTTCATCGTGATTATTGTATAACAACTCTTCTGCTAATATAGATTGTTCTTCATAAAATTTTTTATTCTCTTTTATTTTTACTTCTTTTTTAAACCAATCAAGATGAGTATATTTAATTAATTCATTATTAATTTTCCAATCATTCTTTTTTCTAATCGAAATTGAGTTTAAAACTTCTACTGAAGCTTCTTTGTACAATTCTTTACCAACCAATAAATCCGCCAGTTTTTGGTGAACTTTCACTAAAAAGCTCTCCTTTGTGTTTAAAGTTAATGCTTTACATAAACAAGCAATTTGCATATCGGTATCATCAGCATATGCTTCCCCTAATAAATCCCAAACCCAAAAATCATTTTTCTTCATTTTAACAAATGGAACCAAAGATTTTTTTGCCTCATCAAACCTTTCTAACGCTAACAATAATTTTGATTTATAATAGAGTGAATATTGAAAATCAGGATGCTCTTCTATTACAATATCAATGAAATTTAAAAAAAGCGCTGTTTTTTCTTCATTTATCTCGGTAGACATAATTCCATCATCTTCAACATGTTCACCCTTTAATAACACTTTAGCATACGCAATAATAACTTGTTCTACAAAAGACATTATCTTTCTACCATTCGTTTCAAATTGCTCAAAATCTTCTTCTAAAAAACGATCAAAGCCAGTCCATTGAAAAAATTCCACATAACTTTTAGAAGTATTTATCAAGTTCTCTTGATTAAATTGCCCATCTGTGGTGACTTCTTTGAATGCATTATGGAATGACTTCATCAAAAAACTATGGCCTTTTGATTGCTCAAGCTTTATTGTCTTTATGGTTTGAAAAATCAATTTTACCGAGTTGAATTTATCCGCACTACTCAACTCACTCTTTGATATTTTAAAATTATGCCCCCCAATTACCCAACAAAACTGTTCAAAAAACAAGTTTTCATTTTCAGGCATTTTTAATTCAATTGCCTTAGAAAGCTTTTCCATAAAACCTTCTTGACTCCCTTGATCTCTTTTTAAGAAGGCATAATAAACCCAAGCCAAATTTCTTTTTGTCCAAATATTATCTGGTTCAGCTTGAAACTCATTTTTAGCCATCATTAAAGCTTCCTCTAGTTTTCCAGATTCTCTAAGTTCTTTGATTTCTTTAGCTGGCATCTTTTTCTAATTTTTCAATTAATAATTGCAATTTTTTATCGTTTTCACATTCAAAAGTCTTGGGCATAGCTCTTGAAAAACTTCCATTCTTTTTGAAATAAAACTGAATATTTGAACAAATACTATCCGTTCTTAAAAAATAATTCACAAAATATTTATCTACCTGTTCATCAATATTTGTAATCGCTATCTCAAAATCTTGACAATAAGCTCTCATTTTAAAATACAGTGATTCTAAAAATTCTGCACTTGGACTGTAATTTAATAAAAGTTCTGAAGTATAATTTTGATTGAATACCTCTTCTAATTGTTTGTCTTCAGCAGTACCTCTTTTGCTTACCAATTCAAATCTATCTATAAAGTGGCCAGATAATTTATGACTAGCTTGTAATATAAATTCTTCATTAGAATTATTACGCAGCAAATATCTTTCTAAATACCCTTTAGATTCAACATTTACTATTGTATAATTTGTAGCTTCTAACTTTTCCTTTACTTCCCAGTACTTTAAACTTTTTGCTTTGTGCATCCCTTCGTTATGAAAAGGGGATATATTCACATTTTCTAAATAAAGGGCATTGTTTGGTATCTGACTAACATTATTAATCTCTGATATCTTTAATTTACTAAATGAAGTTAAATGCGGAGGATTTATTGCATACACTGTATTTACACCTCTGGTAGTTGCCGTGTAGCTCCACCTTAACGCATCATTACTTACCCCTATTCGACCAGAATAATCTACAAATACTTTGTCCCACTCGCCCCCTTGAGATTTATGGCAAGTAATGGCATAGCCATATTTAACCCTTAACGCATTGTAAAACGGGTCTTTTATTAATTGGTCTTTGAATTCTTTTGAACCTACTATAAATTTTTGCTCGCCTGATGCTTTTCTTTTTTCTTGTTCTTGATTGAAACGCATTACAAAATTGATATATAATGCCTTTGTCATATCCAACGTTAAATCTCTATCAATGCTGTTTAACAAATCATCAATAATGTAGCAACAAATGTCTTCATCAAAATGAGGCACCCTAAAGGCAATTTTTCTGAATTTTAATTTAATTATTTCTTGAACCTTTTTATTGTTTCGATCAATATATACTGGTGCAGATTGCTCGACTATATGTTCAGAAACATGTACTACTTTTGCCAAATCACCATTAAATAACTCTGTTTTATAAGAATATTGATTGTTATTATTGATCATAATGATATCACCAGCAACAATTTCATTCTTCTTTGGAAATAACACCCCTCGGATAGCAAAATTATAGTGGTAACTTTGGGCGTTGGAATAGGATATTACTATACCATCACCTATTTCTGGATTTGGAAATAATTTGGTAAACTTATCTACAACATCAAAAGAATCTAATTTTATAAAACTCTCTTGGTTATATTTTAACTCAATCGTATTTCTTGATGCTTCTTTTAATAGTTCTCTTATGCTATTTGCATTTTCTAAAATTAAATTATCGTCTTGCCTCATTACCTGCTTTAGTTCCGAAAAAGCACAAGAGTAGCCTAATTCTGTAAAATAACTAATTTCTAAAGCTTTTGATTGATTGTCTCCAACTGGAGGCAACTGAGCAGGATCACCCACAAAAATTATTTTATTGTTTTTATTAGTAGAAAAAGTGTGGGTTAATAAATCATTTAAAAGAAAGTTTGTGCCAAAATCAAAAAGTTGGTTTTTTGACTCTCTAGATGAAATCATTGAAGCTTCATCAACTATTAAGACCCTTTCATTTTTTGATTCTAAGTCAATTGGAAAAAGATATCGAACACTGTGGTCAGCTAATTCTTCAGATTCTGAATTAATCGCTTTTAAGTCTTTTAATTTATATATGCTACTATGAATAGTTTTACCAAAACCTGTTTTATCTCTTAAAATTTTGGCAGCCCTTCCAGTAGGCGCCATTACATTAAATATCTTTTTATTTTCTTCTAAATACTTAACAATTCCTTTAATTAAAGTTGTTTTCCCTGTACCGGCGTATCCTTGAAGGATAAAGATGTTTGTATCACTTTCTAAGAAATCATTTATTTGATCAACTGCATTTTGTTGCTCTTGATTTATTTTTATATGTTGAAAGTGATTGTGCATTTATGTTTGTTTTTTTATTTGATACAAATTTAGGATTTAGGTATGCAAAGTACTTGCGTAGATTGACAATAGATTATATCTTTTTTAAACCATTATAAACTGTATTAAACAAGTTAATTAATTCCTCATTAGAAATTTCTAGTTTGCCTTTAAGAGAAGAATTTGCATGTATAATATCATTTCTTTTACCTATAATTTCATTTAAATCTAATTCAGATTCAATATTTGTATTTAAATAATCAAGCGTATTTAATATTTTTTGAGCCCAAGGAATACCTCTTTTATCTTTTCTTAGGTTACTGTTTGTTTTTGAATATAAACCTGTTTCTTTGTTTTCATTAAAAACAACTAATCTATTATTATCTCTGGAAAACTCGAATTCAAAATAAATATCAGAACGGTTATTTATTTTTATTGCCTCTGAGCTAACAATCTGATTTGATAAATTTTCTAAAACGGAAAATAAAAATAAAAAAGAACTTGTTTTTGATGCTGTATTTAAATTCTTTGCTAGTAACTCACAACTTAACTGCAACCATTTTAACACCTCGTCCACAAAATTAACATCTAGTGGGTTAGAAACTTTCTTGAAGTTTTTTCTAGGTAATAACTCAATCTTTAATTCTTCTATTTTACTGTAAAAATCTTTCAAAAATATAAATTCAAGACAACTATTGACAGCTTGCACCATATTATCTATAGAACTCTTAGTAAAATTAACATCAATACTATTTTCAGGTGCTTCCTTTAATATAAAAGCATCAGCTCTATGAAGTTTTTGTAAGTTCTGAATTTTATTGGTTGCTGAAAAAATTATTACTTGAATTCCTGGATTTAAATTCTTTATTTCATTTAATAATTTAACACCAGTTATTTCTTCAATCTTTTTTTGACCGAAATCACTTGGTAGTAATCGAAAATCTAGTAAAACTAAATCTATATCATCTTCTTTAATTTTTTTCAATGATGATTTTATTAATTGATCTTGAGTAACATTCTTAAAATCTTCAACTAAAGAATCAAAATGTATTTTGTTTTTATCTCCAAAAAAATCAGCGAAGATTTCTTCCCACCCTTTTTCTGCTTCATCATCTATATATAATACTTTAGGAGCACCTGAAAAGCTTATATTCAACTTCTGTTTATCAATTGTTTCAGCTTCTGATATTGGGTAAATTGTTTTTAAGTATTTGAAATATAAATTGTTCTCAATTTTACTTTCAACGACTTGGATTCTTTCATCAGAAATATTTATAGTTTTTGCCCAACGATAAATTGCCCATTCATTGGTTATACTGTGGTTATCATTATAGCTTTTTGGATGGCTTAATTTTATCTTCGCTATTTCCTGACGAAGTTCATACCCTATTATTTTACTTTTAGACTTTGAGGCAGCATCATATATCGCTTTTTTAGTGAAATCTATTAATTTAACATTCTTTGTTTTCAGAATATCGAAGTATAAATGGTTTACTAAAAAACTAAATTTCACAAATCCGTATATATATAAATTTGAACATTGATTTATAGTATGCGTGCACCTTATATATAATGCTAATTTTAATCCATTAAAATCTGATAATGTATCTCCAAAACATAAAGGAATAAATATGTTATCGAAATGATTCTCCTTTAATTTTTCTTCAATGAATTTGGTTAAATACTCATCTGAAGCTTCCCAAAGTGTTTCATTATTAGAATTTAAAATTGGATTTGATATAAAATCATCTAATGGCCTTAAAAAAAGATTTTGCTTTCCTGTAACCTCTTTTACCTCCTCACTTTCTGTTTCATGTATTCGTTCCGTTATCTTATCTTTTAATTTCTCTTCTAATTTAGGATCGGAACCATAAATTAAATATCCTATATTTAAATCACCCTTTTCGTAAGCTTTTAAAAAAAAATCAAGATTTTGATATAATATTGAATCTGGTATATAAGCGATACTTCCGTCTAATACTCTAGTATCGCTTCCTCCACTAAAATAAATAAGATACTTACCTTCTCTTTCAGCATATTTAGTTAATTCAGCTCTTTTGCGAGCAGCTTCATCGCTTAAAATAGATTTATCAATAAAAGATTCATGATATAAAATCACTTTTGATTCTTTAAAAATCTTAACGTTGTTTTCCTGAAGCTCTCTTAAACTATAAATTGGTTGCAAAATATTTTCATAATTTTTCAGGCGATTAGAGGACCAATTATAATCTTTTTCTTGTCTTTCTTTTTTATCATCAATAAGATACACCATAATTTATTATTTCTTTTTAAATCTCATTATATGCGCTACGCCCTGAATAGGTGTTTCTAGAGTTATAATATTTATAGGATTTTGATTATTATCAAGTGCTTTTTTATTATAGTTTTCATCCCAAATATTAAAACTTACAAATTTATTTTGACCTAAATCTGCTTGAACAAATAAATCGCATAATCCATTAATTTGATTTATAATTATATTCTTATAAGTTTGACCATGCAATCGTTCTTCTATTCCAATTGCGGACTTTGCAAATTGATTATTCAAGTGGTGCATTGTAAAATAAACTGCACTTTCATCTTCTTTTAATGTAAGTTTGACTTTAGGTCTTTCAATTGCTTTTTCTAATATTAACTCAATGAGTTTATTATATGCTTGAATAACTCTTTCTACATAGGTAAACAATTCTATAATTAAAGGAAAGTCTTCATCGGCTATAACAAATTCAATTCTCTCATCCCATCCTTTAATTATATTTTGTTGTGCTATTAAGTTTCGCAATGAATTATCAGATTTAATGTGAAACATTTTCTTGAAATGTAAAATAAGTTTACTAAACGTAGATATGTTTCTCTGATACGAATTTTTAATTGTATTTTCAAATTCAAAACCCAAGTTTTTGTATTTTTTAGCAAGGCCATCGCTTGGACAAGGAGGTAGCGCTAAGTTATTTTCTGACCATTTTTTAAGTTTTTCATTGGACCAACTAAATACAATTGTATCTCCAGTCCACCCCAGTTTTTTATTTTTTACTTGATCACCAATCACATTCCCATAAAAATCTTTACCCGTTAAATAAAGCCTAATAAAGCTTTTTATAAACGCTGGCGCATACTTTTTATCGTGAGCTTCGAAAGCTTCAATTATTTTTGATAAGTGTATGTTAAATTCGTAGGTATCAGTGCCACAATGTTCATTTATTACCTTTAATTCATTACTGTCAATTTTGTGACATGTTGATTTTAATATTAAGTTATTGTTATAATCAAAAAGATATTTATAGAGACCAATAGGACTTATATAGCTAGGTATCCAATTATACTTAATCGATAAATCTGCCTCCTTATCTTCCAATTCAACTTCTAAACTATTTTCAAGTTTATCTACTAATCCAATTTTTTCTTTAATATCTTCAATATCTTTTTGTAAATCTTTTAAGTCAATTTCAGAAGAACTCTCCAATTCTTTAGAAACCAACTTAAAAAACCTTTCTTTATTAGAAAAATCAAATTTTTCGTTTTCAAGAAGGTTTTGAATAAACTTAAATTTTTTACTCATTTTCTTTAAATTTATAGATTTTCATAGCGCTATCTATTCCGTTATTCTCCCATTCGTCAAGAATTGTATCTAATAGATTTCTATATCCACGTAGTTTTTCAAAACGTTTATTCAAAGACAAGTAAGTTGTGTCTTCAAAGCCTTTTACCATCTTTAAATATTCTAATTTACCAGATAATACATTTTGAAAATTAGGCTTTGTATTTTTAACATGTCCTTTATCAATAAAATAATCTCTTAAAAAAATAGACTCAGCTTTGTTATAGTCATATTTTTCCCAGTAGTAAAGCCACATTCTAATCTGCTTTACATACCTTTTCCTAACATTAACTTTATCGTTTACAATTAAACCTGTTACCTCTTGTCTAAATCCTGTTTTTTGTAATCGTGTCTTACTCTCTTTAATATCGAAGTTTTGACCTTTTATTACTTTCTGAACCTCTTTGATAAAATCACCATTTTCTTGATATACATTATGCATAGAACTAAAGGTAATATCATCTGCATAACGAGTATAGTTTAAATGAAATCTTTTGGCAACTCCAGATAGCCTTTTATCTAATTTCTGACAAATTACATTTGAAAATAAAGGCGAAGTTGGTGCTCCTTGTGGTAAAACATTTCGCGTTACTTTTACCCAACTTCCATTTTCATCTTTTCTTTCTACTTGCATTTTTGTACAAGATAAAGATGCAATCATGTTTGCTAATTTTTCTCTGTGAACTGTAAGCTTTACTAACTCTTTTAAATTAGCATCTGTAGTAATATATTTTGCCGCGTCTTTAAACACATCTTTATCAAGTTTTTTTAATCTTTTTTGATATGCTTTGTAATTACCTTTTTTATCATTTACAAGTAAAAATGTTCCTTTTTTTAATTGATAAAAAATCTCTTCATCAAATTCTGTTGTAAATCTTCTAATTCCTGTTTCTAACTTTTTAAAATCAAATTCTTTAGAAGTCTTCTTATCAATTAGATTAAATGGATTTAATTTTAAGCATGCCCAAACTCTTGCTTGATCTATACTTGGAAAGAAATCTTTTAAATCTAAATTGTATACATAATTTTGACCTATGTGTTCTTTAGCATTATCAACTATAGATTTTCCTTCAACAAAACCTGTAGCAGATTTGTTAGGTTCAAAAACACTCTGAAGAATTAATGCTAATGCTTTCTGAATAGCTTTTAAACCGTTTTCTGGAGCATAAATAGTTCTTGCACCTCCAGACTTCTTCTTTATCTGAAATTCCTTATAGCTGTTTTTTGAACGCCATGGATTTGTATAATAAGTAAGTTGCTGCAACTTAAAAGGTATGGCTTTCTCACCATATATTAAAGGTTTTGCATAATTAAGCAAGTCTAAAAAGTCTTCACGAGACTGCATCTCTCCGAAGGCTTTTTTTATATAAACTTTATTTTCTTGATCTATTTTCATAACTATAATTTATAGCCTTTTATAAACCTGCTGTATTATTCTTTGTTTATGAATTAATTCTATTAAAAAAATAATAAAAAATCAATATTAAAAAATAATAAAAATCTTATTAAATATAATTTAAACAAAACTTCAATAAAATAGATGTTCTTACTTAAGTGGTTTAAAAATAACCGAAGAAACATTTATTCCGAATAAAATTCGGAACACCAACCGATCTTTGAAGCTACATAAATGCAAGTTCCAATTGGCAAAAATCAATATTTTACAGCAGGTTTTTCAAAGAACTATGCAAATATAATTTGCTTGTGTGCAATCTAACTGCGTAGTATTAAAAGCGCAATGTTTTTAGACGTTGATTAGTTAATTTACTCAGTGGCAATTGTCTTTCTATCAATTGTAATTCTTTTAAAATTTTAAAACTACTAAATTTTTCAATCCTTGTTCCTTTAGTGACATCGCCATATTTTGAGAGGCCCGATATTTTGGCATGTCCTAAAGCATTCTTTATACGCTCGAAATACGCAATTACACGGTGTACATCTCTATCAATAATAGTTGCAATCTCCTCAACTGTTTTATTTGTATAATAATCATAACGATATACTAGAATTTCTATTCTCTTTGGCTTAAAAAAAGTAATCAAATTCTGTTTAATTTCTCTATCACTATTTAAACTTTCACCATTTGGGTCTTCAAAAAATTCTTCACAGAATAAGTCTATATCGAATGTTTTACAATAATCTTTGAAACCATCAATATGAATTTGTTCTCTTTTCTGTTCAAATTCCGCATGAATTTCTTCATTAAAATCAGACATTGTAAATTTTTTATTGATCATCGTTGTTTTATTTGATGCAAATATAATTTTATCGGGTGCAATGTAATTGCATACTTTATTTAGCTTTGTTTAGCTCTTTGACATTCTTTTCTCTGCAAATTACAAAACTAATTAATGCAGAATAATTGCATAGTTACTTTAAATAATATTTATTCATGGAATTAGCATTTTCCCTCATTTGTACTTTTAAAGTCTCTGGAGCTAATACCTCTAAATCTCTACCAAAGGATAAAATCTGTTGTACCAATTCTTTATTAATTATTGTTTCGAACCAAACTTGATCTTGTTTGTCGTCTTCAAAAAATTCTTCAAAATCTGGTTGAAATGGTTTCGTTTTAAAATAGTGTTCTCTACCATTGTAAAAACGTAAAACTACTTTTACTATTTCAGCATCTTTAGGCCTCACCACACCGACCATGGTTCTGAAAAAAATTTCCCAATCGACTTCTGTCTCTATATACGTAGCATCTTCAATTACCTCAAACTTTATTAGTCTTTCATCTAAAGGGATGCTCCATTCTTTAATCGCAATGTTATTATTTAACCCAAAAACGAACCACCTATTATTATATTGCTTTAAAATATGGGGGTGAAATTCGAAAGTAGTAACAACATTATCCTGAAAACCCTTAAAGGTTATTTGTAGTGCTTGTTTTTTCTTAATAGCAAGATATAATGGTTTTAAATATTTAATTCCTTTATACTCCTCATTACTGTCGTAAAATAAAATTTTAGAAGTTTCATTCTCTTCTTCACCATCTTGAAACTTTATTAATGCTTCTGAAAGTTTGTTGTATTTTGGATTGTTTTCAAACCTTTCTAAAAGCTGCTGAGATGCATCAATTAAATACTGCTCGTATTGCAATAGCGGTTTTTGTGCTATTGAAAAATTAGGCTCTGTGTATCTTAAAATTCGAATATTTTCTGGAAGTGGTGCCCCAAAGCCTTCTTTTTTATCTCTGAAGACTTTTATGTCGTCTCTTAATGTTCTGATAGATATACCTTCTCCAGGATAGATTTCTGCAATCTTCTCATTTAAAAAACTTAGTAGTTCGTTGAATGTAAAAGATTTATAACGAAAACAATAGTCTAGAAAATTATATCTTATGTGTGCGTGTTTACTATTTGCCATTATTATTTTTCTTTTTCAATAGACACAATAATACCTTAGTATTTAACAACAAACCAATGGTATACTTAATTAAATTAGAGTTTTTTTCGCAATTTTAACTAGCAATAGATAAAAACTAAAGATATGTAATCTTTATAAATAATGCTAATTCAATTTTCTTAAATCAAGTACAACCCAATATAACCAAACAAAAGGCACTGATTATTGGTTAATATTGATGTTGCGCCGTTGCCAGATTCGCAATGAATAAAAAAAGTAAAAAAAGTTTAATTGAATTTAATCTCATGAGTATTTATTAAGGCTTATTTATAAATAACTATAAAGTAACTCGTTTTATTGT
>Ga0209710_1002910_pt1 | contig 11724 bp, 7 predicted proteins | sample ArcticOcean_MG_C_5_FD_187436 | JGI IMG/M metagenome (GOLD analysis project Ga0209710, IMG submission 187436) | Marine microbial communities from western Arctic Ocean - ArcticOcean_MG_CB4_138 (SPAdes) (version 2) | ecosystem: Environmental > Aquatic > Marine > Oceanic | place: Arctic Ocean: Canada...
CAGCTCTAGGCTAGAGCTGTTGGTGTTTTACCATGGGTCCCGCCGAAAAAACCAAAAGGTGAACCGCGCAAACCGAGAGATCCAAACGCACCATCGTCGCGCTCGCGCGGCGGATCTAGCCGCTTCTTTGGCGGCGGCGGCAATTTTAGAAAACCATGGGACTCGTATGCAGTGGTCGAACTCAAAACGCCTCCGCCGCCGCCAACAAAGCGCGTCATTTGCGAACTTCTCGGTGACGGCACTGCCGTGAGATGGTTAGAAAAACATGGGTTCGGCGAACACGCCGCTGCATTTGTGAAATACGGCATCATGCGAAAGACGCAACTCTTCGCCCCGTTGTTAATGCAGGACATGGAAAACTGCGGTTTAGATTATCAAACCGGCATTAAAGTACTCAACGCGATCGAAACAACGCGAACGAATCAACGACTGAGCAGTTCTTCTCCCCATCGCGAACGACGAGTAGAACACTTAACTCCCGTTCCTGAAGGTCGCAGAATCACGCGCGAAGTTTTCTGCGCAAAAGAAAACTCGGCGTCTTCGGCAAACGCAAACTCCTTTTGCGCAGAAACGTACTCGGACCCGGGAACGTTCCTCTTCGACTACTGCGCGAACTCAGCTGAGCTCGGACAAACTCCAATCGCGCGAACGCACTTACTCTCAGGCCTAATCGAAGTTTAAGAACGCGCGACGCTCAACAAAAGACTGACGAGAGAACACACAAAAGACGCCATGCGCTTTGGGTAGAAAATTTGAAACACGCGAGAACTTTTTAAACGAACGAATCGGAACTAGGGAGTTATCACGTACTCGAGGAAACGATACCACGCGCGCTAATCGCGAACTTCCAAGTACGAACACGAACCAAAAAAGCGCTTTGCGCGGAAAATTTGAAACAAATGCACTAAAGCACCCATGCAGGACCAAAACTAAACTCAAAAAATCTTCTTCCTCTTCCTCTTCTTCTTCTTCTTCGTACAGTAAGCGAATATGAACGAAGCTTTCTCTGCGACAGAAACTAAACAAAAAGCCTTACCGTTTCGTTATCGGTTCTTTCTTTTTCTCTCATCTTCTTCTGCTTGTTTCCTTCCTCTTCTTCTTCGTAAAATACGTAAATAAAAAAAGTGATCTGGTTTTAAAGTTTGACCGTGAGAACTCGCTCGCAATCGAACGATTCGATCGAGAGAGAAAGAACGAGAAGATGACAGTAAACGAACGATATCTCGACTGCGCTTTTGCGAGAAGTAGTAAAGGAGTAATAAGCAGCGAAAGAGAGCGAAGAAGCGCTGCTCTTGCGCGGCGGTGTTAAGAACGCGTTCGAAAAAAAAAGCCCCACCTGCTACAAACCCTAAACCATAAACCCTAAATCCTAAACCCCACACACTTGTACTGTTTCCCTCTTCCGCCAAAACTCCTCAAAAATAAAATAACAACAAGCGCGCCTACTGAGCAGTATAGCACGAGCAGGAACAGCGATTACACCGCGTTCACTGAACAACACAACCGAATTCTCGAGAAGATCTCTCTCGCTCAGTGCCTCGTTTGGAAGTACGAATCACTGAAACGAATAGACTCTCCATAAACCAGCGACAAAAGAAAACACACTTTTGAGTCCGTGTGGGGAAATGCCCGTCACTGGATGGTTACGAGGAACCGTGAAAGCGGTGCCTTCCGGGGACACGGTTCTCATAGTCGCTAATCAAGCGAGCGTACGTTTATTCGCGTTTTTGTTGTCGTCGTCGTTGTCGTTGTTGTTCTGTTCCTTTTTTCGTAACAGATCGGTTTCTTTGCTCGTGTACGAATTGTTTTTGGAACGATCTGTGGCCGTCACGGGAAAGGATTGATTCAGTGAACAGATTTCGATTGTTTACGTTCATATGCTGACATTGAATTACCCTCTCTCTCTCTCTCTCTCACGTGCGCGATGATAAACAGAGCTCTGGTCCACCTCCGGAGAAAATGGTCACTTTAGCCGGGATAATCGCGCCTAGAATGGTAAACATTTATATCGTGTTATATCGTTTTGTTCAAATGTCTTTGTGCAGTCGTTTTTAGCAGTGCGCGCGTGCGTGCGTTGTTTTCTCTGAATTCGTATCGCGGAGCGCGAGGAGTAGCGCGAGATCTTGACGCGAATTAGATATTGACCGTGATGTTATATGATATAGGGACGTCGTGATGGATCGTACGCGGATGAACCGTTTGCGTTTCAATCGAGAGAGGCGTTAAGAAGGGCGTTGATCGGGGAACCGGTGACGTTCAAGGTTGAATCGGAATACGCGTCGAGGGAGTTCGCGTTGGTCTTTAAAGACGGTGCTGGAGACGTTGCGTTAGAGCATTGTAAGAATGGGTGGTGTAGTGGGAAGCCGTCTAGGGAAGATGAGAACGACGAGAACGCGATGAAGAGGAATCAGTTGATTAAAGACGCCGAGGAAGATGCGAAGCAGTTTTTCAGAGGGAAGCATACTTGCGATCCGTTATTGTTGAATAAAGCCGTGCGAAACAAATCAGATTCGAGATTAGTGGATGATTTTCTGGATTCAAAAGGTGTCGAACCTATTGATTGCGTAGTCGAAGTTGCTTTGAACGGAAGTACGATGAAGGTTTGCGTGTGCGAGGAAGGGCCGGCGAGAGGCGCTGAGGTTACGATTTTGTTAGCCGGCGTCGTCGCGCCAGCGATGGGCAAAAAGAATGAAAAAGAACCGGAAGCGCACGCGAGAGAGGCTAAATATTTCGCCGAGTTGAACGTTTTGAACAGAGACGTGAGAGTGGCATTTGTTGGTAAAGATAAGTATGGGAATCGATTCGCATCGGTTTTACCGAAAGATGATCACAGTTCAATCGTTCCATTGGCAAACGCGTTACTCGAACGAGGCTTAGCAAAAGTTTCAGATTACTCAGCAGCTTTAGCGTTGGGTGGCGCATCACCGCTTCGCATGGCTGAGGCGATTGCAAAGACGAATAGGATTAGGATTTGGCAAGATTACTTCCCGCTAGTCGAAGATTCCGCGCATTTTGAAAACATGGGAAGAAGCCGAAATTTAGTCGGTAAAGTGATCGAAGTTGTCTCTGGCGATTCCGTAATCATCGAAGATTCACAAACGGGCGAAGAAATGAAGGTTATGCTCTCATCGGTGCGCGCGCCGAGAATTGCGCCGTTAGGTCGAGGCGCTAGAGAACGCAGCGTTAAAGATGAACCGTACGCCAGAGAAGCTAAAGAATTCGTGCGAACGCGAGTGATTGGAAAGAAAGTTGAAGTTCATTTCGAATACACGAAAGCTATTGCCGGTAACGACTCTCGCGAAGTTCCAGAAAAGATAATCGAATTTGGCACCATTGCATTAATCGGTGAGGCTGTCAAAAAACCACCGCGCTATAATAATCACGGGATTCCAATCGAACAGGAACCGGACGATGTGCCAAATCTTGCAGAGCTTTTAGTCGTAAGAGGATTAGCTTCAGTCGTACGTCACCGAGAAAACGAATTAAGATCGCATAGATACGATGATTTGCTCGTCGCCGAGTCAAAAGCCATACAACTAAAGAAGGGCGTGCATTCGCCTAAAGACGCACCAATCCCGCACGATTTGAACGATGCTTCCGAAAATGTAAAGAAGGCTACGCAGTTTTTGCCATTTTTGCAACGAGCTGGAAAATTCCACGGCGTTGTCGAGCATTGCATCAATGGACACAGATTCAGAGTCAGTTCACAAAACGCTGGAGCAGTTTTCACTTTATCTTTATCTGGCGTTCGATGCCCAACAAGAGACGAACCTTTCGCAAAAGAAGCATTAAACTACGTAAGAAGCAGAGTTAATCAGCGTGAAGTGCAAGTCGCAGCGCAATCGGTTGATAAAACTGGAACGTTTCGCGGTACTTTGGAATGTAACACTCTGACCTTGGACTTGGCGTCCGAACTGGTTAGAGCTGGTTTGGCGAGAGTGTCGTTCCATGGCGATGCGAGCGCGATAGAAGTTGAAAAAGCAGCGAAAATTGCGAGAGTTGGCATTTGGATAGACTGGGACGAAGAAGCCGAAGAAACTAGAAGGCTCGCGGAAGAAATGCAAGCGAATAGTCTGGGATACGATAACCAAGATCCGGCGCGATTTTATGTCAGGAATTATGATGATGAAAACAGGAGCGGAGGACAAGCACCGGTTTCTGGTGGTACAATTAACGCACCACCGGGATATGAAGGAGTAAAAGCTGGATATTTATCTTCGAATAACATCAACAACAACACGAGTAAAAACGATCAGTATTCTACTAGATTCAACGGCAACGCCAGCGATAGAAAATCTTCGGCAGCGGTCTCGCCAGCGCAAGCAGCTGGGGCAGCTAGAGATAGCGGACCTCCAGTTTTCACGACGAGACTTGGTGTAACAGAAACACTTCAAGGAGGTAAATTCTTTGCGCAAATTCTTGAACGCTCTGTTGCGAACGAGCTTTGGCAACTTCTTCAGAAAGAGTACGCGAATGATGATCCAGAGGTCAAAGCGCCGCCTCCTGGATTTGAGCCAAAACTTCAAGAAGTTGTGGCCATTAAATCTTCAGAAGATAACAGCTGGTATCGTGCAACAATCAATAATCGAAACGACTCTAAGAAAGAAGTAGATGTCATGTGCATCGATTTTGGTCACAACGAAACTATTAACATTCGTCGCGTGAGACCTTTGCATTCAAACGTCTCTCTCAACGCTTTTCCGCCGCAAGCGAGACTTTGTCAGCTCGCGCACGTCTCAATGCCAGGCTTTCACAGCGATTACAAAGACGTTGCCGAGGCTGAATTCCAGCGTTTAATCCACGGTGGCGAATTCCACGCCGTCGTAGATGCGAGAATGAAAAAGTTTGAGTTTGAACACGCGTGGTCGTCCGCGAGCGAGGCGAGACCAGAATTAACGCTCACGTTATGGCCATTAACAGACGCAGAAATCGATTCGAACGGTCCAAAGCTCGCGAAACCATACTCTAAAGATGACTTCGTTCCAGAGAATTCTATCCAAGGCATACTCGCCTCGTCTGGCCTATGCAAAATGTCTCGCTTCAAAGTCGGCTATACGCAAACGTCCGAGGATAACAGAGAAGCCATACTCGCAGAAATCGATCGCGCGAGACGTGAGCATACTGGTATGTTCGAATACGGCGACGTCGATAGTGATAGAGAATATTAAAGAGAACTTCATTTGTGTGGAGGTTTGCGCTCTCTCCGCTCTCTCGCGCGCAAATTCACAGAAGAAAAAATACACACGCCGTTCATCGTCGGAAGAGGAAATGAAACGATAAACTATAATTAAAGTTATTAAATACAGACTCACACATACATAAATATATATATTCACGTATTTGCACGTACACATCATCTGAATCTCCAAACCTTCGATCATAAATGCTGTTCCATTCTCTGTACTAGTTAACATTAAGATGGCGTTCCTTTCGCGGCTCGTATTTCGCGAAAATCTTTTTAACAAACTGACTGTCAAACCCCCTCTTTTTCTCTTTTTCACTTTAAAAAGGATAAGAACGAAGATCTTCCTTACCCTCAGAATTGAGCGTTGGAGAGTTCGAGAGAGCGAATAATAATAAATGTTTTCTTCGTCCGTGCAAGGTCAAGCGTTGCTGAACAATACTAGTCGTACTTTTGCTATTAAAGTACGAAGCAGCGGCGCTAGACCGTGGTATGAAACAACGAAAAGCAGGAAAACAAAAACTGGCATCAGAAGATATCTTTTTTCCAATCGAACGAATGGTGATGATAGTAATAACATCATCTCAATCGCGACGAAGGCGGGAGGAAAGGAACAGGCTATGGAAGGAGTGGATTTATATAGAAACGGGAAGAAAAGAGTCGTCATAACGGGCATAGGCGCAATCACGGCGTTAGGTAACGACGTCGATGAGTTCTACGAAAAGTTATTGAAGGGTGAAAGTGCAATAAAACCGATAACGAAGTTCGATTGTTCGGAGATTTCGACGAAGTTCGCTGGGGAGATTAGAGATTTTGATGGATGTGATGGATTAGTGCATACGAGGATGGTGAAGAGGGCGGATCCGTATATATCGTTTATGATCGCTGCGGCGAAGAAGGCTTTGATTGGGGCGAAGTTATCTCCGGTGGATGGAAGCGATACGAAGGAAGAGTTTGATAAATTGAACAAGGCGCGATGTGGGTGTGTCATTGGGTCTGCCATGGGTGGCATGCATAGTTTTCAACAAGCGAATTATGAATTATGGACGCCTGGGCGAGGGAGTAAGAAGATGAATCCGTTTTGTATACCGTTTGCGATTACGAACATGGGAAGCGCGCTCGTTGCGATGGATTTGAAATTTATGGGACCGAATTATTCAATCGCGGCCGCGTGTGCGACTGGAAATTTTTGTATGATGAATGCAATGAATCATATAAGGAACGGGGAGTGTGATTTGTGTTTAGCTGGAGCATCGGATGCAGCGGTTTTATCGAGCGGCATCGCCGGCTTCGCAGCTTCGAAAGCGCTTTCGACGAGAAACGATGATCCAGAAGGCGCTTCGCGGCCGTGGGATAAGAACAGAGATGGTTTCGTCATGGGTGAAGGTGCCGGTGTGCTCTGTTTAGAATCTTTAGAATCCGCGCTCGCTAGGAATGCGCCTATTTTAGCTGAGATTCTCGGAGGCGCAGCGACTTGCGACGCACATCACATGACCGAACCTTTGCCAAACGGAAACGGAGTTCGCTTGGCAATAAATCGTGCATTAAAGACCTCAAATGTTTTAGGCGAAGATGTAAATTACATTAACGCGCATGCGACGAGTACGCCAGCTGGCGATCTTGCAGAATTGCGGACGATTACTGATATTTTTGGAAACAATAAAGAATTGAAGATTAATTCAACAAAGTCGTTGATCGGGCATCTTTTGGGAGCGGCTTCGGCGGTCGAAGCAGTTGCCGTGATTAAAGCGATTACTACGGGCGAGTTACATCCAAACAAGAACCTTGACGATCCAGACGAAGGTGTTAGAACAGATTTGTTAGTTGGGACGACAAGGGAGAAATTAAAAGTCAAAGTTGCGCTGTCAAATTCTTTCGGTTTTGGTGGACATAATTCTGCCGTTCTGTTTTCGGCATATCATCCAAAAGCAAACACGTACGCTAGAGCATAAAAAAATGTAGAAATTCGTCAACAATACAAGTACCAAAAAAATATTTAATAACAATCAATATACTGCAAAAGTTTCGCCAATTCGCCAATACACATACAGTACTTATAAAAAAATAGTAGTTCTAAATCATCTTCTTCTTACGAGTGATACTCTTTATTACAACAAATTCAACGCAGGAAATACTGAACTGAGCACGAAAACAAGACCTAACGCGAACGCAATTGAGCTCGCGGCGAACCCGATGTATTTAACCATTTGCGGGTTTTCTTTCTCGAGTAAAGTAGTACCGGCTCCAAGAAATGCTGTGTATCCGCCCATGGCGACAATCGTGCCAAAGAAAAACGCGCCGAGGAACGAATACGCTTCGATTTTTGGGAGCGTCAAAGCCGGGAGAAGGAGAAAGAGAGAGTCAGGCTGTAAGCCATGAATGGTACCGGTGATGTACGTCCAAGAGATTCTCGAAGCTTCGGAAGATGACCCAAGACGAAGCGGTGAAAATTTCCCAATCTTTTTCGACGACGACTCTTCTTCGCTAGTAGTAGTAGTAGGACTATGATAATGAGAATGAGAATGCGAATGACCGCCGTGAGAATGCGTGTGACCATGACCGCCACCTATTTGTTCCCAGAATCCTAAACAACCGATGAAAATTAAAGTCAAACCGACAATGGCTTGCCCCCATTGCCCGATGATTTCAGTGTTCCATGGAATTCTGTTCCTTAAGAGCATGAACAAAAGCCCAAAAATAATCTGACCGGTGTTATGTCCAAATCCCCACAAAGCGCCAAGAAGTGCGTTCTTCGCCCTCGAAGGTCCTACTGATAAAGGCGTCAACGCGGCTAAATGATCTGCACCAGTCAACGTATGTAATCCGCCGGCCAATAAGCCAGCCCAGGCAGATTTCAACGCCGGATGGAGCAACGAATGTAAGACCATCGAAGTCTCCGCAACCGCAGACGTAATTATATCTGACACGAACGTTTGCAATAAAACGCCTTGCGGCTTGTAAAACGTCGCTAAAGCTCCAGAAACTGCCACGGCGGTTAAACCGGCAATTAAAAATTTCGCGCGCTTGGAAATCTGCATCGAATTCCTTGGTCCAAAAGTTGCCAATAAACGGATCGAATTCGCGGCGACTAACAAAGTCGCGCCTTCGTGAATACATACGGCTAACCAAAGCGGGAACGCCCCAAACAACGCGGGCAAGGCGGCGCCAAGAATGGAACATATAGCCAAAATAATATTCTGTCGTAATATATTTCGCGTCATGCGCCCGAGCGCAAAAAGTTCTGGGACCGCTGAAATCACAGACATCGTTCCGTGCGTGCCTTGACGATCTTTACTTTGCAGTTGACCTTGCCCAGTTTGAAGTAACAAAACGTCAGCCGCAGCCGAGGCTGCATCTGATGGCGTTGAGCATACGGCAATACCAACATCTGCGGCAGCTAAAGCGGGTGCGTCGTTAATACCGTCGCCAATCATGGCAACGCTCATTTTTTTACCATTCTCTCTAGCAGTTTCTATGTGAGCTAATTTTGCATCTGGAGTCATTTGTGAAAATACAGCAGCCGGTTCAATGCCAACTTGTTCGGCAATGGCCAACGCTGATGCAGTCGCGTCACCAGTGAGCATGCGAACAATTTGCCCACGTCTCTTAAGAGTAGCGACAGCCGCTTTAGCTTCTTCGCGCGGTGCGTCCGAGAAACGAAAGATAGTTGCATCGGTAGACGAAGCAGAACAAAGCACCGCAATGGCCTCTCCAGCACTTCTATGCCCTTCTTCAATAGATTTAGAGACTATTTCCTCTCCTCCACGCACGGTGCGGCATTCTAAAGCCCAAGAAGCGGTGCCGAAGCGATAAAGTTCGCCATTAATTTCGCCTTCAACGCCTTTTCCGTGTTCAACCTTGTAGTTTTTCACATCAAAGCTCTCAATTATTTTGATGTTATTGTTACTAGTAACGCTACTACTACTATTACTATTGTTATCACTCTCATGATTTATCGTCGCTTTGGCAATAGGGTGCACTGAACCTCGTTCTAACGCTTTTGCGATGCTAATACTCTCATCGTTACTTCTTCTTCCAATATTACCCTCATCATCACTCGTTTTTGCTGCTAACTGTACGTCTTTTACTTCAGCGATGGACATTTCGCCAGACGTCAAAGTGCCAGTTTTATCTAAACAAACGAGGTTCACATTTGCGAGCGCGTCTAACGTTCTTCCACCTCTGATAAGTATTCCTCTTCTTGCCATCGCACCAATAGCTGCGACATACACTAACGGGGACATGAGTAAAGCACATGGCGCCGCTGCGGATAAGAAGGCAAAAGAACGATACATTGCACCTCCGCGACCTAAAAAAGGAACTCCTAAAACGATTGGAGCGGTAACCATCGTTAAAAAAGTTATGAACAAAATAATCTTGGAATATTTGTCCCCAACGTCATCAATTAAGCGACTAACGCGTGGTTTGCGTTGCTGCGCTCGTTCTGTTAGCTTTGCGATTCTTGCGGGCGTGCTATTTTCGGAAGACTCGGACGATTTTACGACTAAAACGCCATCGATGTTCATCGCCCCGGCTGGAATTTCGTCGCCGATTCGGCGTTTCACTGGCAAAGCTTCGCCAGTAATATGTTGAATAGATACTCTGGCCGACCCATGAACGACAATACCATCTAGTGGCACTTGTGTCCCAGCCTTGACGAAACAAAAGCTACCGACTGGAACTTCAGATGCGCGCATCTTTCTTTGCGATCCTTCAATTGGATCGTTCGTTATCTCATCGACGTCAACAATGTTAGCGAATGGCGGCACAGTTTTCCATAACGCTTTTAAATCACCTCTGGCGTGTTGCGTTAATCTATCTTCGACGTAATGCGCGGATGCAAACAAGACTAATAACAAAGCGCCTTCAAAAGCGCAACCGAGTAACACGGTTCCAAATACTGCCAAAGTCGTGAGAACGTGCACGTTAATATTCCCCCTAACGAGCTCGTACAAAACGTCAACGAACTCGGGCGTACCAGCGAATACGTATACGAGCGCAGTTGCCGTAGTAGCAACTATTGCACTAACTTGCGTTGGAACTATTAAAGCCACGTTTAACATAGAGCAAATCGATTGCGAGACGTGACAAAACCCGGCGATTAACATCAAACACCACGCAAAAACGGTCACCGTCCCTCTCCCTCTAAGATACCCAGCGACTTCATTCAACTTTGATTTCGTTAAAACGATATCTAAAACTCTTTCTCCTCGATTCTTCTTCTTATTATTATTATTCTCAAAATTATTCAACTCATCATCGTTGTTCATCATCGTTAAACCTCCGTGCGAATGCCCGTGACACGATGACGATGACCCACTCTTCTTCTTCTTCTTCTTATACCGATCGTAATCATCATCATCTTCATCATCATCGTCGACAGTAGCTATAGTAGTGGTACTGGCGCTACCGATCCCGGCTTGTTGTAAAAAATCGCTCTCATCGTTGCTCACATCGTATTGCGATACCCCTATCGCGTCTTCGCTGGTATCCCCGTCCTCGGCTGCGCTCCTTAAGACCATTCTCTCCTTTCTCGCCTCAGCAGCGTTAGTCGCGCTCTCTTCCACTCGATGAAAGTGTTGCGAGCGCTTATCGTCGTCCGCTCCACACAAAGCTCTGGAAATCACCGAGCAAAAACGTCTCTGTTTACTACTCTCGTAATAATCGTTCACGCGGCTCGTTCGTTTTCGTCGTCGTCGTTCCTCGACTCGCGCAGAAGAAACCGCGCTCTTTTCTCCTCCAGAATTTCGCTTAATCCTGCTCCGTTCGTATCCATTCAAATCCTTTCGCAGTATCGTTACCATCGCGTTCAACATCAAATTCGTTCGCTGCTGCGACTGCGTCACGGCTTCACTCGCTCTGCTCGTTCTCCTAGTGCTCGCGTTACTCGCGAAATTAATATCACGCTTACTATTAGCAGTAGTAGTACTAGTTGTAGCTCTCATCTGCATCTGCATCGATCGTTCTCTTTGAGGGATGACTGTTATCCGCCGTATTTATTGATAGCAACTTTACTTTTAAAGTCATCGATTCAGATATGTTTCTAGAGAGGAAGAAGGGTTTTGGGTTTAGGGTTTAGGGTTTCAGTGGAAGAAACCCTAAATTTGCTCTTAAAATAAGGATTATTAGCAAAGTCTCATCTGCATCTGCATCGATCGTTCTCTTTGAGGGATGACTGTTATCCGCCGTATCTATTGATAGAGCTCTTTTGATGCGTACTTTTAAAGTCATCCGCTAATATATTCAGATATGTTTCTAAAGAGGAAGAAGGGCTTTATGTTTAGGGTTTCAGTAGAAGAAACCCTAAACTTGATCTTAAAATAAGGATTATTAGCAAAGTCTCATCTGCATCTGCATCGATCGTTCTCTTTGAGGGATGACTGTTATCCGCCGTATCTATTGATAGAGCTCTTCTGATGCGTACTTTTAAAGTCATCCGCTAATATATTCAGATATGTTTCTAAAGAGGAAGAAGGGTTTTTGGGTTTAGGGTTTCAGTAGAAGAAACCCTAAACTTGATCTTAAAATAAGGACTATTAGCA
>Ga0209710_1002913_pt1 | contig 11722 bp, 13 predicted proteins | sample ArcticOcean_MG_C_5_FD_187436 | JGI IMG/M metagenome (GOLD analysis project Ga0209710, IMG submission 187436) | Marine microbial communities from western Arctic Ocean - ArcticOcean_MG_CB4_138 (SPAdes) (version 2) | ecosystem: Environmental > Aquatic > Marine > Oceanic | place: Arctic Ocean...
ATTCTATTCATAATATTTACTGCCTCAATAGGGTACATTCCAACTGCTGTTTCTGCAGAAAGCATGACAGCGTCGGCGCCATCAAACACTGCAGTAGCAACATCAGAAGCCTCTGCACGAGTAGGTGATGGCGAATCAATCATCGATTCTAACATTTGAGTAGCAACTATCACTGGTTTACCTACAAGCCTACACGCACGAATAATTTCTTTTTGTATTCCTGGCACTTCTTCTGGAGGCAACTCAACCCCTAAATCTCCTCTAGCAACCATTATTCCATCGCAAGCTTCAATAATTTCTTTTAATTCATTTAATGCAGAAGGTTTTTCTATTTTAGCAATAATACCAGCTTTATTACCAATGTAGCTCTTAACTTCAATCACATCGCTTAATCTTTGAACAAATGATAAAGCAATCCAATCAATTTCCTGGTTTAAAATAAATTTTAGATCTTCAATATCTTTTGATGTTAATGGACTAGTATTAAGAACAACATCTGGTAAATTTACACCTTTTCTACTTTTAATATAACCACCAACAATAACTTCTGTTTTAATAACGTCATCCGAGATTTCTTTTACTTCAAATTGAAGTTTTCCATCATCCATTAAAATTTTAGAACCAATAGCTAAACTAGTATAGATTTCATCATGAGGTAAATTAGATCTTTTTAAATCACCTATTTCAAGTTTTTTATCAAAAGCATAATTATTACCCTTTATTACCTTTATATTCTCTTCAACCTCACCAACTCTATATTTAGGGCCTTGAAGATCTGCAAGAATTGCAACACTACAATTCATTTCTTTTTCTACAGTTCTTATGTTAGTTATTCTTTTTAAATGGTCACCATGGTTACCATGACTAAAATTAAGACGAAAAACATTCACACCTGCTTCAATTAACAATCTAATTTTTTCCTTGCCATCAGTTGCTGTGCCAGTCGTTGCTACAATTTTAGTTGCTCTTAAAAAACTTAACTTTTTCATAATTGACCCTTAATTATTATTGACATCATTATACATTAAATATTTTAAAATTATTAAAAATAAAATATATATTTTAAAGTTGATTAAATCGGCAAGCTATTTGCAAACTGTTTAATATAACTAGGAGATATATGAATGGCGCAAATTGTTCCCTTTCCACTTGATAGAGTAAGGAAGTCAAAAGAAGAAAATGTTTTTGAAGAAAAGCATATAATTCACATGATAAAAAATATTAGGCAAAACTATCCACCTTCACTTTGGAACACAATATATCAGCTAACAAAACAAGGACATATTAGCGATTATTTAAATGATCAATTGGGTGATGTTATAGAAAAAGTAGTGAATGAAAGTTCTCAAGATACATCAGTATAATCTTATTTCCACTTGTTAATTTTTTGATTATATTTGTTTTATGGACGTAAATAGAAAATATCCGATTTTATACAGCTTTAGAAGATGCCCTTACGCGATGCGTGCTCGACTTGCTATAAAGGCTTCTGGAATTATTGTAGAAATAAGAGAAGTAGAACTTAAAAACAAACCAAAAGAATTTTTAGGTATCTCTCCTAAGGCGACAGTGCCTATAGTCTGTATTTCTTCCAAACAAATAATTGAAGAAAGTTTAGATATTATGGAATGGGCATTGAAAATCAATGATCCATTGAAATTATTGAAGTACGAAAAATTAAATAGAATTGAAATTCATAATATTTTGAATAAATTAGAAAATGAATTTAAACAAAATTTAGATAGATATAAATATTCATCTAGATTTGATCTGCCCAATCCAGAGTTATATAGAGATAAAAATTTACAAACTTTAAATGAATTTAATAATTTATTACAAAATAATAAAGGAATCTGCTCTTCTCACTTAAGTTTATTAGATTACGCTGTTTTTCCATTTATTAGGCAATTCAGAAACGTAAATTCAGTATGGTTTGATTCATTAGAATTAAAGTTTTTACAAACATGGCTTTATGAATTAATTGATAGTGATGAATTTTCATCTATAATGAAAAAATATGAGATATGGAACCCTAATCAAAAACCAATTTATACAAATTTTTCGACGTAATTAAACTATTTTTGGAGATAATAAATGGCAGAGGCTTTAATTTGTGAAGGAACAAGAACTCCGATTGGAAAATTTGGGGGTAGTTTATCTTCAATTAGAACTGATGATTTAGCTTCACTTCCTTTGGTATCTCTAAAAAAAATATTACAAAGAACCGATTGGGAAAATCTTGATGAAGTATTTTTTGGAAACGCAAATCAAGCGGGAGAGGATAATCGAAATCTTGCAAGAATGGCCTTACTTCTTGCAGGCTTGCCTCACACAGTCCCTGGCATTACTCTAAATAGACTTTGTGCTTCAGGTATGGAAGCTATATCAAATGCATCAAGAATGATAAAGTCAAATGAAGCTGATTTTACTATAGCTGGTGGGGCAGAAAGTATGAGTAGAGCTCCTTTTGTGATGCCCAAAGCTAGCAGTGCTTTTTCAAGAAACGCTGAAATTTATGATACAACTATAGGTTGGAGATTTGTTAACACTAAAATGAAAGCAGAATTTGGAATTGATTCAATGCCTGAAACAGCAGAAAATGTTGCAGAAAAGTATCAAATTAATAGAGAAGATCAAGATAAAATGGCTTTAGAAAGTCAAATCAAAGCTATAAAAGCAATTTCAAATGGTCGTATGTCTAAAGAAATTACACCTGTAGAAATTCTTCAAAGAAAAGGCCCATCAATTATGTTTGATAAGGATGAACATCCTAGAGAAACATCTATTGAAAAGCTATCTAGTTTATCTTCCCCATTTCGTAAAAATGGAACCGTTACTGCTGGAAATGCAAGTGGAATCAACGATGGAGCAGCAGCCATTATTATTGCTAATGAAGCTGGAGTTAAACGTAATCATTTAACACCGAGAGCAAGAATAGTTTCAGCAGCAAGTGCTGGAGTTGAACCAGCTTTTATGGGAATTGGACCAGTCCCTGCAACTTTAAAAGCTCTTAAACTAGCTGGTTTAACCGTTGATGATATGGATGTTATAGAAATCAATGAAGCTTTTGCAGCTCAAGGTTTAGCTAGCCTAAGATCTCTTGGTGTTAGGGATAATGATACAAGAGTAAATCCAAATGGAGGAGCTATTGCTCTAGGACACCCTTTGGGCATGTCAGGAACTAGATTAGTTATAACAGCTACACAAGAATTGATAGAAACAAATAAAAAATACGCACTTTGCACTATGTGTGTTGGGGTGGGACAAGGTAGTGCTATAATAATAGAAAGATTATAATATTTATCTAATTATGCTGATAAGCTTGTCTATCAATTGATACCGATCTTATATAGATATAGATTTTTTTATTGTCAGATAAATTCATTTTTTCTAGATTATATGTGGTAATTCGTGCTCTTAATATTTGACCTTTATTTTCATTTTTTTTATTAAGTAAAACAATGACAAGCTCTGAGAAAGCCGTTTTCTTTTCAATCTCAATTTCTAATATTTTTCCAACTAACAAATTCTCTGCTACATAAGAATTAATTTTAATTGGGGTTATAATTATATCTCTAGATCTAATCCTAACTCTTACAAAATTATTTAAACTTCCAGGACTTCCTGGTACCATTAAATCTTGACCATCTATATTTAAGGTTGTTAAGCTAAAACGTTTGTTTATTTTAGACACGAAGCCTTCTAAAACAGAGCTAGCCTCAAATTTTCCTACTAAATTTTGAAAATCATAACTATTTAATATCTTTGAGGTAAAACCACTTGCAATATACCTTCCCTTGTTAATTAGAACAATTTCATCTGCAATTTGAGATATTTCTTCAATAGAATGCGTTACGTATAAAATTGGTATTTTATTTTGTTTATTAAATGCTTTAAGAAATCGTATTAATTTAGCTTTATATCTTATATCTAAGTCTGACATAGGTTCGTCTAAAAGAAGATAGTCTGGCTGAGATAAAATAGTTCTTGCCAACGCAACCCTAAGTTTTTCTCCTCCAGATAAATTAGTAGGAAATCTTTTTAAAAGAGTTTCTAGATCAAGAGATTTTATTAAATCTGTTTTTTCAATATTAATATATTTTTTATTTCGTGGCTTAACTCTCTTAACTGCAAAATCAAGATTTTGGCTTACAGTTAAGTGTTCAAATAATTGAGGATCTTGAAACATTGTTCCAATTGCTCTTTTATAAGATGGTATTTTTTGTTTGCCTTCCAAATCCTGACCATTTAAAATAATAGATATTTCAAGATTTCTGAAAAAACCTCCAATAGCAGAAATAATTGAACTTTTACCGGAGCCATTAGGACCATATAGAACCGTTATTCCTTCTGATTTAAAATCATGCTCAAAATTTAAATTAAAATTTCCTAATTGACCTTTAATTTTTACAAACAAGCTTGTCACTATTTAACTCGCACTGATATATTTTTATTTGATAAATATAAACATAGTAAAATTATAAATGATATTACTAGCATTCCTCCTGCAAGATAATGAGCCTTAGCAAATGATAATTGCTCAACATGATCATAAATGGAAATTGCAATAACTTTTGTTTTACCATGAATTCCTCCTCCAACCATTAGAACAATTCCAAATTCTCCCATTGTGTGTGCAAACGATAGAATGAATGATGTTAAAAATCCTCTTCTACATAAAGGTAAAATTACATTAAAAAAGGTGTCAAATGGTCCTGCCCCAAGGCTATTTGAAGTTTGAATTGTCTGTTTCCCAATATTTTCAAAGGAAGATTGTAAAGGTTGGACCCAAAATGGGAGGGAGTAAATAATAGAAGCCAGTACTAGCCCATAAAAAGAAAAAACAAGCTGTTCACCTGTTAATAAAATAAAGAACTGCCCTAGCTTTGTATCTGGACTAAAAAATATTATTAAATAAAATCCAATAACAGTTGGAGGTAAAACTAAAGGTAATGTTACAATTGATTCTATAATTGATTTACCTTTACTCGAACTAAATGCTAAAAAATAGGCAATAGGTGTTCCTATAATGGCAAGGCAAATGCATGTTGTTAAGGCAAGTTTTAGCGTAACTAAAAGCGCTATTATATCAGAATGAGATAAGTTTAAAATTTCCATTTTTAAAAACTACTTTATTACAATTATATTGGTAAAATTTTTAAAATCTTATATAATTAGCAAGTTACACACAGGAGCATAAAATGTCATTTATAAAAACTGATGATGATGTAAAATTATTTTATGAATCTACTGGAGAAGGTGAACCAATTATATTTGTTCACGAATTTGCAGGAGATTATAGGAGCTGGGAGCCTCAAGTAAATTATTTTTCAAGGTATAATCGATGTATTACATATAATGCTAGAGGCTATTATCCTTCAGATGTACCAAAAGAAGAAATTTCTTATAGCCAAGAAAGAGCATGGAAAGATATAATTTGTATCATGGATAAACTAGATATAGAAAAAGCACATATAGTTGGATTATCTATGGGAGGATTTGCAACTTTACATTTTGGCATTAATGAACCTGAGCGAGCTAAAAGTTTAGTTATTGCAGGCTGTGGATATGGAGCTATTCCTATTGATAAAGCAACGTATGATAAAAAAGCTAACTTCTCATCAGTGGCGTTGGAGACTGCTAAAAATATTATACAAAAAGGTATGAATAAAGTGGGTGCCGAATATGCATTAGGACCTTCAAGAGTTCAGTTCCAGAATAAAGATCCCAAAGGTTGGCAATTATTTAATGATTTTTTAATTAATCATGATGCTATAGGTTCGGCTAACACTCTGTTAGGTGTTCAAAATAAAAGACCTAATCTATATGAACTAGAAAAAGAAATTTCTAATATTAAAACTCCTACTCTAATTATTAATGGAGACGAGGATGATATGTGCCTTGAGGTTGGATTATTTCTAAAAAGAACAATTAAAACATCAGGTTTATTTATTGTCCCTAAAACTGGTCACACTATAAACTTAGAAGAACCAAATTTGTTTAATAACTCCCTTTCAGAATTTTACTCTGCAATCAATGCAAAGAGTTGGAACGAACGAGACCAAAGAGCTAATATAATAAAAGTATAGAAAAAAGATTAATCTCTAAAGTTTTCATATTGAAGCGGATGAGTTAAATCTAACTCTTTTATTAATTGTATAGCGTTTTGTAAATCGTCTCTCTTTTTACCAGACACCCTTACTTCATCGCCTTGAATGGATGTTTGAGTTTTGCTTTTAGAAGCTTTGATCGCTTTTATAATCTTTTGTGCAGTTTCACGATCAACTCCTTGTTTAATTAAAACGGTTTGCCTAATAGAACTCCCCGTAGCAGCTTCAGGTTTTTCAAATTCTAAGGCTCCAGTATCAATCTTCTTTCTTGTTAAATGTGTAACAAGAAGTTCTTCCACCTGTTTTCTTTTAAGTTCGTCATCAGCTTTTATTACAAATTTATCGTCTTGAAGCTCAACCTCACAAACGCTCCCTTTAAAATCATATCTTGTATTAATTTCTTTTTTAACACCATCTAACGCATTTTGAACTGATGGCATATCTATTTTACTTACAATATCAAAACTAGGCATGACTCTTTTCTCCAATTAAAAACTATCTAAACATTATAATCTTAATTAAATTAATTCTCAAACAATCTAAAAAAAAGTTGATAGATCTTTTGTAAAATTATAGATTACAGTTAATATTTTAACTCTACATTATTGTTTTATAAAATGGATATTATTTTCAAATTAATTTTACTTATTCCTTTATTGCTAAGCTTGCTTTTTTCATGGTCTGAATTTGGCTTTTGGTCGCTTATTCCTTTGTGGGTAATTTTTGGATTAATTGACGTCTCTAGGCATAAAACAATGAACTTTAAGTTAATTAAAGAGTATTTTATGGGCAAAGGTGTTTTAACTTTTCTTCTTTCTCCATTAAACTTGTTAACTGACTTATTGTCACATAGAAACCTTCATACTTTTAAGGTTAATGATCTTCCTCCAGCCCATCAGAATGAAATCAATGAAGTTATTGAACTTTTTGATAAAAACTCAAAACAAATTGCCAACCGCTTTAAAGAAGCTACAAACGATAATAGAACTATGCTTTTTTATAAATGGTATGGTTACAAACTCGATGAATCAATCCTAGATTTTAATAAAGATTATAAATATATCAAAACTATAGGAGTTTCATTATTTAGAGAAAAAACATCTACATCAAGGCATTTTGGACCATTGAGAGCTACTTTTAGAATTTTGTATAATTTTAATAAGGTTAAAAATGAAGGATCATATATTGAAGCTGATGGACGTATTAATAAATGGAAACATAGTCCAATATTTATTTTTGACGACACCCTTATACATCAAAGCTTTAACGAAGAAGATGATTTAAGATATTGTGCTTTTATAGATATTATTAGACCTTCATATTTTGAAAATATTATGAAAATCATTTTATCCTCAGTAGGATTTCTTTTAAAAAATACCAGAAGTATTTTTTATAAAAACTGGAAAATGATTTAACTTATACAAACTATGCTTATCTATTAGGAACTAAAATCTGTCTAACAACTTCACCTTTTGATAGTTTATCAAATCCTTCATTTAAGTCTTTAAAACCAATTTTTCCATCTATTAATTTATCAACTGGCAGACGACCTTGTTGGAATAAACTTAAAAATCTTGGAACATCGCGAACAGGAACACATGATCCCATGTAACTTCCTAAAATAGATTTTTCCTGAGCAACCAAATCACCATGATTAAAGCTAAATTGAGTATTAGCTGGAGACAGGCCCGCAGTAACAATCGCTCCTCCATAACGAACAATTGCATAAGCTGTATTCATAGCGGGAATAACACCTGCTAGATCAATTGCAAAATCAACACCTCCATTTGTTAAATCCCTAATTGCTTCAACAGTATCTTGATTTCTACTATCAAAACAATGAGTGGCTCCTAACTCTTTTGCACGACTAAATTTTGAAGGATCAATATCAATAGCTATTATAGTCTCTGCTCCCCCAAGTTTAGCTCCCATAATACCATTTAAACCAACTCCTCCTAGACCAATAATAGCGACCGAATCACCTGGCCTTATTCTTGCTGTATTAATAACCGCTCCAACACCAGTCATGACAGCGCAACCAAATAAAGCAGCATCCTCAATATTAATAGATTTATCAATCACTACAACTGATCCTCTATCAACAACAGCGTATTCTGACATACATGAAATACCTGTATGATGATTTAAGACATCACCATTTAAATCAGAAAGTCTACTTCCACCTGACATTAATTGTCCTTTACCCTTAGTTGAAGCGGCTAATTCACATACTTGAGGCCTCCCTTCAAGACAGCGCCTACATCTGCCGCAAGAAGGGGAAAATTGAAAGGAAACATGGTCACCTACTTTTATATCACTAATAGCATTTCCAATTTCAATGACCTCGCCTGATCCTTCATGGCCAATGACTAATGGTAAAGGCATTAATCTCGATCCATTTATAACTGATAGGTCAGAATGGCATAGTCCAGCACCTTTTACTTGAACCAGAATTTCATTCGCAAGTGGAGGAGATATTTTAATTTCTTCAATAGATAAAGGTTTTGAAAATTTATATGGCTCTACTGCAGTATTAGTTCGAATAACAGCTGCTTTACAGGTAATTGACATTAAATTTTCCTACTCTTTATTTTAACAGGTTCACCATGAGGGGTTGATAAATAAGCTTGCGTCCAATCATCTTTTAATAAAGATAATACTTGTAAACTTCCCATATTTTTTAATACTATAATTTGCTCTAATGCAGTTAACCAACAATTGAAATAATCATCATTTCCATCTAAGACAGTTAATTTTAACCTTGCTTTATTTAATGATTCACCAAAAATTTCAACAAATTCATTCCATAAAAAATTTCCTTGTTCTGACAATTGAATAGTCATAGCAAATAATTGACTATGCCATGGACTTTGGAAAACCATGTCTTTTTGAACAATTTTTAGATAAGGTAAATTATAATCTGATTTTGTACTCATATGTCTTTCTCAAAGTTTTTATGAATTTTGATGTATTAGATATGGTTCCCACAAATCTAAATAAATACTATCTTCACCATCTTCAGCCATTGCACCCCATAACTCTGCACCTTTGAACTCTACTGTATATAATGGCATAGGGTTCTCGCCATTCCCATGTGCATTTTTATCAGGCAAAACATGTGTTCCATGATATGAAACAATTTTACCAATACGCCCCATAACATATGATGGTAATCTTGTATGGCCTCCATTAACATCCTCATTTGGGCTATAGCTAAGAGCTCTTATCTTATCTCCTACTTTAAATTGAGGGTTAATTTTAGTTTCTCTTAAAGACGGGCCACCCCATCCTAATGTTTTGGCAACATCTTTTACTAACCAAGCTCTTTTATCTAATTCTAGATTTTGATTAGGTTTAAAATCTGTTCCTTCGGTCTCAACTAAAGCAATAAATTCTTTTAAATCATCTGCTGAAATTATATTTTTATTTACCAAAAGATTAGTGAGTCCGGCCAACCATTTTTCATAATACGAGTAATTCATATAATCTTTAGGTGGCAAACATTCTCTAAAATGTCGACTTATATCTAGGTTCCATTCACCCAAACCGCCTGCTGCTAGTGTAATTGCCCATGCTTTTGCATGCCATTTATATTTAAAAGTTGGTTCATTAATTTCAATTTCATTATTTTTATTCCTAGGAATAGGAATTGGGCCATCACCTAAACGTCCTCCCATATCGTGTAATCTACTCATTTAACATTCTCGGGCAAGCCAGTTCCAATCATTGAATTACGCGTTACTAACTCAGCTAATTCACTTTCATTCATGTTTTCAGAACCTTTAGGTCTCATAGGTAAAACTAAATACCTAAGTTCAGCAGTCGAATCCCATACTTTTACTTTAACTTGGCTATCGATTTCAACTCCAAATTCTGACAAAACTTTTCTTGGTTCTCTAACCGTTCTTGACCTATATTCATCACTTTTGTACCAAGTTGGAGGAATGCCTAAAACTGGCCAAGGATAACAACTGCATAAGGTACAAACTATTATATTATGAATTTCAGGTGTATTTTCTACAACAATCATATTTTCACCTTGTCGTCCTTGATAACTAAGCTCTCTAATTGCAGAAGTTGCATCTGCAATTAATCTTTTTTTATAATCATTATCTATCCAGGCCTTGGCAACAACTTTAGCTCCATTTTGAGGGCCTATTTTATTTTCATAAGTATCAATTAATTCATCTAATGTTTTAGCATCAACTAAACCTTTACTTAATAGTAATGATTCGATTGCCTTAACTCTTAACTCTGGATCAGATGGTAAGAGCGAATGCGCATCTTCATGATCATGGCTATGACCGTGACCGTGATCGTGGTCGTGTGAATGATCTTTATCTTTTGGGTTATTCATAATATTTTACTCATTTTTTTTATTTAATTTAATATTATTATTAGTTTTACCAAGATAACAATAATTCATTTTATAATTACTATTTAGGTATTAAAACAATTCTTCCATTGACTTTACCAGCCCTTAAATCAGCCATGGCTTCATTCGCTGTATCTAAATTTTGTTTTTTTATAGTTATTAATTTTGTATTTCCTAATTTAATTATTTCAACTAGTTCCTTTAATTCTCTTAGTTCTCCAACATAAGAACCTTTTAAGGTAATAGATCTCATTGGTATTAACGGAAGAGAAAGCTTTAATGATCCACCGTACAAGCCTACCACAATTATTAAACCTCCTTTTTTAACTAAAGACAATCCTAAATCAGTTGTTTCAGGCCTACCTACAAAATCTATTGCAGCCTTCGCACCTATACCAATAATTTTTCGAATTTCTTCTTGATCATCAGGAGAGAAAACTTTATCAGCGCCTGCTTCAATAGCTTGTTGGCGTTTTGCAGGGTCATTATCTACAACTAAAATTTTAGCTTTATGCACTGAAGGAGACAATAAAACTCCATTGATACCGACACCACCAGCACCAATAATTATTATCCAATCATCCTCAGAGGTAGCAGGTATTTTTTTCAAAGCGCTATAAGCAGTTAGCCCTGAGCAAGCATATGGAGCAGCCACAGCTGGATCCATATCTCCATATGAAACTAAATATCGACTATCAGGCACTATTATATGATCGGAGTATCCTCCATCAAGTCTTGCACCTAAGTATTTTGGCGCTTCACACAAAGTTTCATTTTCTTCTTCGCAAGCATCACATTTACCACAACCTATCCATGGAAATACAATTCCACTATCTCCAATATTAGCATTTTTAGCATCTTCACCTATTGCAACTACAGTTCCAGTTATTTCATGGCCAGGCGTAAAGGGTAATTTAGTTCCTCTATCAGCTAAGGTAATTCTCTTTCCATCTCCTAGATCAAAATAACCATCAGCAAGATGAAGATCACTGTGACAGACTCCACATGCTGAAATTTTAACAAGAATTTCTTGACCTCTTGGTTTAGGATTCTCATATTTTCTTAACTCTAATGGTTTTCCAAAATCAACAACTTGATAACTTTTCATCTTAAAACACTCCTAATAAATTTATTATAACCAAGTTTCGTTTTAATTTTTTATGTGGTCTAAAAATTAAATTTTAAGTAGACCTCAATCTATTAAATATTTTTTAAACTTTATATTTTTTTAGATAAA
>Ga0209710_1002914_pt1 | contig 11720 bp, 8 predicted proteins | sample ArcticOcean_MG_C_5_FD_187436 | JGI IMG/M metagenome (GOLD analysis project Ga0209710, IMG submission 187436) | Marine microbial communities from western Arctic Ocean - ArcticOcean_MG_CB4_138 (SPAdes) (version 2) | ecosystem: Environmental > Aquatic > Marine > Oceanic | place: Arctic Ocean: Canada...
CGGACTCGCTCGCGAAAGGGCCTCCGAAGCAGCCGCGAAGAGGCTCGAGCGCTTCGAGACCTCTAAGCTCGGCAGAGCCGCGATTCGTGCGGACCTGAAAGCGAAAGAAAGTTTGGATGATCCGGCGAAGAAAAAGGCCGAAAGCGTAGCGAGTGATTGGAGATCTTGAGCATTTTCTGAATCGATTAAATGGGCGGCCATGGGGGGTTGAATATTTTACCGCAGAAATCATGGAACCCGTATGGGAGGAAACAACGCGCGCGCGTGAGAAGGGACGAGGAACAGGTCGAGCGCGAAAAGTTCGAGCGAGAACGGAAATTGGAGGTTTTAGAGAAAGAATTGAAATTGAGGAAGTTGAGGAAGAGCGGTGATGAAGAGGACGCGCGCGGTGGTCGCGAAAGTCGCATTCGAGGAGACGACGACGATTCAGTAGGAGTAGGAGAGGACGCGCAGGCGAATAAAGAAGCGCGGGAGAATGATAAACATGAGCACGTGAATTTCTTCGAAGAGCATGAACGAGCGCTCGCGTCGTTAGAGAGGAAGCAGAGAGATAAAAAAGGTTCCGAGGACGAGGCGAATAGGCTTGCTGGAGCGCGAGTTAATGAACCGTGGTACGCGAAGTCGCATCAGTCTTTTTATAATAACGAAGGCGATGATGATGATGACGCAGGCGAGAAGCGCTTATCTTTGCCCGCGAGAGTCAGAAAAGAGAGAGAAGAGACCGAGAGGTTGCGTTTGGGAGATAAAAAGACAGCGTTCGAAAATCGCCCGACGCTTTCGAAGGTTATGCTTACCGATGGGTATGTTCCTCCTAATAATAATAATAATAGAAAAGTAAAAGGAGAATTTGTAACAACGACGACAACGAAAGCAGAAAAAAGGAGGAAGAACAAGAAGGAGAAGAAGAAGAAAAAGGAAAAGAAGGATTCGTTCTCCAAAAAGAGTCACAGAAAGCGAAGCAGAAGCAACAGTGGCAGCGACGACGAAAGTGAAAGTGATAGTGAAGACGAGGAAACTAAACGAGCAAAATTGCAAAAGCTTCGCGAGGAACGAACAAAAAGGGAAACGACCGAAAGAGAAAGAACGAACAAATTAATCGCAAAGTCGACGAATCCCTTTTTATAGTAATACTATACTGTACATTGAACACACACACGCTAATATACAAATATAGATTACAACAACAACCAACTGTATACTGGTATAGATACAATTAAATTGATTAAAAAATGTCTTGTTTTTCCAACACGTTCGATCTCATCACTTGCGGCCCGTACTCGAAATATTCTTCTCTCGTGTGACAACTCTTGTAAAAGTCCGGCATCGAAGCCACTACTGAGCCGCCAAACCAAACGGCATATCTTTGCATGTGATGTGTAAACACTTCCACATCAACCGCTTTAGACTTTAATAAATTACCGCTTTTCGCTTCGCTCTCTGCGACTCTTCGATCGACGACGCGTTTCACGTCTCTTTTGACTCGTTTTCCAAATCCTTTAAACATCGTCGACCCGCCGCTTAAAACGATGTTCCCGTATAATTTCCTTCTGCTATCAATTGGACACTCTTGAATTGCGTTATCGACGAGTTCGGGTAACGAAAACTGAGAGAATCCGTTTTCTTTTTCGGCAATCATATCTGGTCTAAAAAAAACTTCAGGCGCTAAAAATCGTTCATACCCGACGTCCGCTTGCCACGGAAGATTCGTTCTCGCGCGAATACCTTTCATTTTAATCACGTACTCGCTCGGATTCCGTTCATGTAATTCAAACTCTTTTGCGATATCTTTACTTACGTAACAATAGCGTTCTTTCACTCTTTGCGCGACGCGACTAAACTCTTCCGGGGGCACGTCCTCTCCTCTCTCGCGCATTAAAGTTTGCACGAATCTCGTCAAATCCTTCCCCGCTAACGGAACGGATTTAATCGCGCTCCCAACGACGTATCCATCGCATACTGGAATCACGTGCGTTACCCCGTCCCCTATATCAATAACAGTCCCAGTTAACCCATCGTTATTATTACTATGATCACTATTATAATCATTTCCTCCTTTCATACTATTACTATTACTCTTACTACTACTGATCAACGCTTGCACGCCGGAGAGCGCTAAAACCGCTTGCACGCCGACGTGCACTCCGGGCACATTAAACGTCTCAAACATAATCTCCCCTACCCTCTCCCTATTCTCAGCAGGGTTCAAAGGTGGCTCAGTCAATAAGAACAAATGTTCCTCCGGATCGCACCTTAAGTTCTTCGTAATCACTCTTTGCACGAACTTTTCAAAGTTCGTGAAATCTTTCACGATCCCGTTCTGTATTGGCCACGCGCACGACCTCGTTTGTACGTTATTTATTGCGTCTTGGCCTATGTCGTACGATAAATCTTTCAATTCTTTCCTATGATTGTTTTGATTCGTACTGTTACGGTCGTTACTATTATTGTTCATCTGCCTTTGCTGCTGCTTTTGCGAAGAAAAAGGAGAACTCGTCGTCGTCGTCGTCGTCGTACTACTACTGTCTCGTCCAACTACGTCATCGTAAGAAACGCACGTAGGTATGACAAAAGAAGGTTCTGAGTTATTCGCGAAACCTGCTTTCGTATACCCTGTCCCACAATCGATCACTACCGCGGCTTTCATTTTTTCTTTCGCGTTATTAAGTTTTCCATGCAAATGCAGAGAGAGAAAAAGATTTTTTTTACAAAGGGCGACACCCTAAACCCCAAACTGAAACCCTAAACCTTACAAGAGAAAGAAGAATTAAAAATTACGTTTCCGCATTTCGTTTCTGTTTACATCTCGAAAGAGCGAATAATCGATAATCGATCGATAAGGGTTAAATAAAACAGGGAAAGAAAAGATGTACGAGACCGCGAAGAACGCGAAAAAGTTCACGAAACACCTTCTGAAACTCCCCGACGCCGCCATGCCGAGATTCGTCGAGAACAAGTGGCTAAAACCGGAGTTCTCCTTACGAAAAATAGCCGAACTCAGGAAGAGCGCGATCGACCAAGGCCTGAACTGGTCGCTCGATAGACCCAGGAAACCGGAGAAGTTCCCTTTTCTGAAACCTTTAAAGGGACATAAACGCATGCGCGAACAACACGTTTTGTTCAGAGAGGCTAAGTTGAAGATAGCCGCGGAGAGGCAGCCCGAGGTCGTGCGAGAGTACAGGGAAAGGACGAAAATGAGGGCCAGGAACGTGCAGGATTTCGTGTTGGACGAAATCTTTTTAGACTCGCGAGAGCGGAAGATTAAGTTAAGGACGTTACCCGACGCGCAGAAGATTACGGTGAAAGAACAAAAGAAAATAATGAGCAGCAGTAGTACTAGTAATAGCAGTAATTCATCGAAGCGAGAGAAGAACAGGTGATTACGTAGATAGAGATAGAGATAGAGAGAGAGAGAGAGAGAGAGAGAGAGCGAACGGGCGCTTAAAGCGAGAACGCGCGGTCACGCGTAGGCAGTCACATTATTTATACATAATCCACGTTCGCTTTATCCAATCAATATTAATTGTTCTGTGTTCTTCTACCAATAATCAACGCTCTCTCTCAATCTCAATCTCTCTTTACATATATATCAGAGGTCGTCCTGATGGCGTGTTGGACCAGCGGACGAAAATGCCATCATCACTTTACAAAAATTTCTTCAGAAAAAGGAAGAACGAAGACGCTTTTGTGAGACGCGAACTAGAGAGCGAGAACGCGAGACAAATCGCAGGAGAACGAGAGAGAGAGAGAGTTATCGCAAGCGCGTGTGTAGTTTGTGTGCGTTTGATATCGATTAAAACAAAACTCGAATCTAAAACGAGTGCGAGAATACTAAATCTCCAAAAGGCCGCGCCATGACGATGAATCAACAGCGCTTCAATGAAGAAGATACTTTGTTAACGACAAGAACACGCGTTAGTAACGAACAACAGTCGAAGACGACGAGTAGTACGACGACGCCTGCAACGACTGTGAACGTGATTAAGTCGATTGCGATTGCGACCGTTTCAGTCGCCTGTGTTTCACTCGCATTAGTTTCCTCGTTAAGAGGAGGATCTAGAAATACAATAACGACGAGTAATAAACTCGGGTTCACTGACTTAGCGCACTCATCGCTAGGGCAACACAGACACCGACAAACGACGTTTTCGGATATAATCGAGACGAGGAACATGTTGTTACCGGAACAAAAACGAATGCCAACGCACTTGACGACGTGGTCAGAGGAAGAAGGGTGGAAAAGTTGGACGATTACGCAAAACGGGTACCCGGAGAACATTGACGATAGATCGACTGGAGCTTTGATGTTTCTCGATGCAATCATGCCGAGAGAGTTTGGAGATAGGTTTACGAAAGGGAACGATCCGTTTCATTTCGCTTGGGTGACGCAAGATTATCCGCAAGATAAGTGCGTCGGTGAGTTAAACGGGTGTCCAACCTTGCCGTCGAAGATGTTTTCGTTTGGAACTGTGCCGAAAGACAAATGGAAAGTGAGTGGATTGGAACAAGCGCCGACGTTGCCATTTGCGCCGTGTATTGCACACGCGTACGATCCAGTGAAGTTCGAACAGTGTGAGTGGTTTTCTACAGAGAAGGAAAACGAAGATTTGCCAATGTGCGCTTCGGGGAAGCACCTCGATATAGTCGAGCACGGTGAAAATGGTGAAAGTTTTGATGAAGTTTTCGATAGCTTGATCGACAAAGTCGTTTGGAGAGGGTCGGACTGGCATTACCTCGAACAATATGCAGATATTGGCACAGTTGATGCGAACAGATTTACCCAACACGCCGGTTTGTGCGAGCCAGGCGTAGACGTAGACAAAATTAAAAGAGAAGTCTTTAGACAAGGCATTCCTGGGGATTTACAAGGCGAAGCTTGGAATTGCCCACCGAGATTACGCGCCGTCATCTTATCTGCCTTAGAGCCAGACAAGTTTGACTGCAAGTTCTCGGCGAACAACGTAAGGTCGCCGCAATCAAATTGCTTAGAGACAAAGTTGCCAATGTTTGACCGCGAAAAGTTATACGACAATTGCGATTTTGAAAAGTTTAAATTTCTTCTCGATATTGGTGGAGGTGGTGGAACGTCTTGGTTGTCCACGTTTAAGTTTATGGCCATGCCAGGTGTTTTGTTTCACCACGAGACTGCGATGAGAGATTGGTTTTATGACGACGTTCAGCCGTGGGTGCATTACGTGCCAGTGATGGAAGATATGTCCGATTTGAAGAAGCAATATATTTGGGCCATGAATAATCCGGATGAAATCAAAGAAATCTCCAAACGAGCGACCAGATTTGTGAAGGATTTTATTAGACCAGATGGGTTGAAAGAGCACTCGCAGCACTTTGTGAAGGTGATGCAAAAATACATCGACGGTTATCAAGTCGATCCGGACGATAAACACTTGACGACGGAGGAGTTTGCCGCAAAGTATGGTGCTGGTGAAATTGCAGTTGTTCCTTATACAGGTGTTGGAGATGTTTACGGTTCAGAATAAATCGCGCGCGTAAAAATTATTATATACTATTTAGCAAAAGACAATCAAAGTTACTTATGTTTTCATTTTATGTTATTATTATTATATTGTTCAAAGTATTTCACCTACTGGTACTATTTCTACTCCAGAAACGTATATCATTCATCATCAACATTTACTTAAATCCAACGACCATACGCCTCCACTAGATGAACACATTTCAGATAAAATTTTTGAAGCGTCGCATGTCGTGATCTTTTCGCAACACAGTAACACCGCTTCCTTCTTGATGTTTCCGCTCGTCGAAAGCATCAACTCTCTCACGATTGCTTTTCTCGTTCTTAAAGTATCTTTTGAATGATCTACTTTACTATTACCAATCAACGCGCGCTCGAAGGAAACAATATGCCCTCCTATCGCGATTAATTTTTGCTGAGAAATGAGCGATAAAAGCTCTGGTTCGCGAAGTGCGTAAAATCGCGACTTTTGGCGCTTCAACACATCTCTAATCTCCGATACAGTCGGTAGATTCCCCAATTTCTTCGTTGCATTCGAGAAACACGGCTTAAGAGTAGTCTCACATATGTATTGCACCGTTTTCTTTTGCGCTTCGTCGATGTCTGGGACATCCAAGCCTTTTTCAATGTATTGAAACGGATCAAAATCTTTTCCTCTCGCGAAGAATCCCAAGATTTGATCCCACCTGTTTTTTTGTTGCGTGACAACTTCATCGTATTTACGAGTAAATTGATCGTCGCGTGCTGGATAGAACTCAAACAACTGTTGTTGATGCGCAGGCCCTCTCGTCGCAGCGCCGAGTTCTTTCAACGCTTTCTCTCGCAATCGTTCTTCGGTGGCGTTGTGACCGTCGTTTACGGGAATTTTCTTTCCTCGCGAGAAGCTACTTAAAACAGAATCTCTTACGCGCTCGTAATTTCTATCTCCATCTGAACGAAGCGCCGAATTTACTACCCATAAGCCATTGATGAGCGACGCTCGAGCTGCTACGGCGTTCAACAACTCTTTTTGTTTCGTATTTCTCGGAGCTAATTTTTTGATGCACGAAAACTTCAAAAATGCTACCCCCGAACGCTTGAAGAGTTCGTCTAAACGCTCGTCGACTGATTTCAGTTTCGCAATATCGCGAATTTGGAAGCCGTTGACAAATACATCGTCAAAATCTTTAGAGATATCAGTTTCTAAATTTATTTCAGCCTCCAAGTCTTCTTCATCATCATCACTAATATTATTATTATTATTATCTACGTCCATTTTATCTTTCACATCGTCATCATCTTCGTCGTCGTTTTCGCTATTAACAATGTCAATAAAGTCAGATTTTGTTCGCTCCTTCTTATTGTTAACGTTGCTATCATTTCTCATTACTTTTTGGACACCATCGTAATAAGCTTCGTCGTTGTTTAAATCAGAGTCAGAGTCTGGAAGATCTCGACGAGCTTTTCCTCGCGTTGGACATAACGCGTCTAAATATTCGCGCGCTCCAACTTGCCTCTCTCCACAATAATCGGTCGATTTCTTTGACAGTATCCCTATCACCACTTGCTTCGTATATTCGTTCGATTGAAACACCGGTTGCAATTCGCTCCAACTTTCTTTATCTCGTTCTGATTTCTGAAACTGGTACGAATTTTTTCGTCTCTCCTGCTGACGTTCGGTTTCGTTCGCTTTTATTTTAACCTCCATCGTTTGAACGATCTTACTCCCACCTCTTTGCTTAGTAAGTCGTTCGCTCTCTTGATCTTTCATTTGTTGTTCTCTTAAGAGTCTTCTCGTTTCTTCTTCGACTGTTTCAGTCTCCTCTTCGTGATTCTCTGCTTTTTCTAATCTCATTTTTTCTAATAATTGTTGTTGCTGATGTAATTGCGAAGTCGATAAAGGCATTTGCAAATGCGTAAACGATGGTCGCATTTGATGCGTCACATTCGCAGGCGTCACATACATGACATCTTCACCGTTTTCTCGCACTAACTTCCCGACTAACATCGATTTCTGACTCGCGTGACCTTTCTCCGTGGAACATACTTGTTCCGAACGCAAGACGACGGTCTCTTGATTCTCATCGTCATCGTCTATTGCGTTTGCGTTGGAAGCCACCGCTCTCGTTGGTACGACCATCTCTAACCATCCAGCGGTCGCTTTATGTTTCACTGTCTTACATCGTTTCGTTTCATACGGTCTGTTTGGTAATCTCAACGGGTACGATATAATCGCCTGGTCCACTTTTTTGCCACGTTCTTCCTCCTCATCATCTCCATCTTCGTAACATGTTCTCGGGGAAAAGTAAACCTTGATCGTGTCCACGATTCTTCATTTATCAACATTAACCGTGATAATATAACAGCAGTAAACGTGCGGAGTTTTCTTGTCAGTCATTCAAACGATAACAATAATTGATCATAAATAAATAAAATAAACAAACAAAACCGTGTGTGCTTTTGACGGCTGATGATGAAATAAAAACTATAAAAGACGAGAGCTTCTCTATTTTCACTTACGGGTTCTTCCCTTTCTCGTTATTCACGTTCGTATTAATCACTGGTTCCTTATTATTATAATTAGTAGTAGTAGTAGTAGTAGCTTTCCTTTTAGCAGCGGCGGCGGTACTGGTACTGTTCTTCTTCGTACTACTTTTATTAGCAGGCGCCATTCGTAGGAAAGTGAGAAATGAACTTTTATGTGGAAAAGGAGGAAAAACGATTGCCGATTTAGGGTTTTTAGACATTTAGGGTTTCAAAGTTTTGAAGGAGAGAGACCGCGGGCTCGATTTTGGAAATTATCATTTGAATACATAATATACATATTAAATATATATTAAATATATATCATGGCGCGAGACTTGTTTAAAGAAGATGCGCCGCTGTTGAGAGCGGCGATGACGTCTGAAAATAATAGCAGTGAAAACGGTGATGGTGATGATAATAATAAAAGTTGGTTTAGCACGAAACATTCCTTGTTTGGATTCTTGATGTGTTCTTTGATCTTATTCGGGACGTCGTCGTTTACTAGTTCTGGACAACTGAGAACGATTGCGACTTTGGGTGGACATAAAGGGTATTCAGCGCCAGCGATCGCGAATGGTGGCGGGAACACTGTTGGGAACTTTAAAGACGTCGCAGCCGGTTTACTTGGCAACGATCATTACGAATCGTTAGGGAAGAAACATTTGACGAACGAAGAGGGCGAGATCAAAGGTTTAGTGAAACACGTGAATAAGTTAGTCGCGGCTTCTGGTGGCTCGAAGTTCCGCATTATCACGTTTTGCAATCATCAATATTGGTTTTTCGCGAATTTGATGATGTTATCGCTGAAGAACGTCGCCCCTGGCGTTTTGCCGTATTGGACCATAGTCGTCGCTGATGAACAAACGAAAACGTATATTCAAGAACAGGCGAAGGAGTATCCAATCGATGTCTTCGTCGATACTACTTTACATGATTTGTTACATAAAGGTGCGAAGAACGCAGATGCAGATGAACTCAAGTCCATGTTATCCTGGAGAAGAGTGCACGCGTTGTATACGCTCGTAAACGCGGATTATACCGCAGTGTTCCTCGAACCAGACGTCGTCTTCACTGGGAACCCAATGCAAACAATCCACGATCAATTGTTAGATCACGACGTCGTCGTTTCGTCCGATTATGGATTTAAATCGCAAGCGAAAAAGACCGTAAACACGAAGATGATCATGGCAAAACCGAGTAAGGAGGCGAAGAAATTACTAAACGTTTGGCAAAAAGCCGAAGCTTCGTATCGCGGCGAAGACGCCGAGAGAGGATTTTTAGAAGAGCATGTCATTCCAAAACTTTCAGAGTTATCAGCGAAAATCGGCGTCGCCGATCAAACCGTCGTGCAAAACTACATTACGCACATTAACAAAGGGAAGAACAAGAACACGGCTTTTTTCGTCACCGGCACTGGGTGCCCGGACGTCAATTTCAAGTTGAACTTCTTGAACCAAATCTCTCAATTGGTCATGCCAATCTCTTCTTCGGTTCAAATGCAAGTCGATTACGAATCAGTCGCCGAAGGCTGTGATGTTGAAACGAGAAAAAAGATTCTTGGTTTAAGACACGACGCGAATAGCGCCAGTCGTTAAAATTTTGTATTCAAAAAGAGAATGAAAGCGAGAGACGAAAACGAGAACGAGAGAAAAACGGGAGATGATGAAGAGTGCTTTTGTGCATACGATGAATCGCGAAGATAAAGAAAGCGCGTCTGTCAGTCTGTGTGCGTGTGAGAGAGAGAGAGAGAGTATTAGAAGTGTTTCGTTACTTCGTATCGAAACAGAAAATTCATAATCATCTACGTTTTGTAATATATATTTATAGAGATTTCTTCAATAAAATTTGCCACCTCATTTCCCTCGCTTTGCTCATTTTTTTTCCGCTTCAAACGAATTTCGACAATTATTATAATAGTTTCCCGTATCGGTTACTCGGTACAGTATTCATAAAAATCGATCTCTGTTTATTAAAACGAACGACTTTGGACGTAATTACTCGTAGTAATAAGAAGTTTCTCGCGGTGTATACTTTATAAACCGCGCGAAACGCCGATTAAGATATAAATATAAATATAAACAGAATAGAATAATGCTCACCAGAGAGGCCAACAAGAACGCGTGGCGTTTCCTGCGCAAGAACGTCCTAGAGCTCTCGTACTTAACCGAGAAGAGGACTCTGATCAGGGACTGGCGCTTGGCCCTGTTATATTACGGTTTATTGGCCACAGTGCTCGCGTACGTTTGCGTATCATTGTTCTCAGGGAAGAGCTATATTATGACCGAGATCCCGACCGGGGCTTCTTCGGCGTGGGGCAGCGGCGGTAATGCGTACGCGCGGTTGCAAGAACAGACGAGGAATTCGACGGCTGCGAACAATATCTGTACGAATTTAACAGGGCAAGCCAGCGATGAGTCTATTTATAAGTTCTATTACGACGACGAGTACGTGTACGATAAACTTAAGTGCGGATATTTCGAAGCCGGCGAGTTGATCTCGAAGTTGCCTTCGGGTAACGTCATGTTTTTCGCAACTCATGTGCACGAAACGTTATCGTATAGGTACACCGATGATACCGGCGCCTGTAATGATTCAACGGCTAAGGCGAAGTTTAACGGCACCAACGCGACGACTATTTCTGGAACCGTTTGTAAACATTTTAAAGAGGTCAATTATCTCGTTCCTGGAATGGAAAACAGCAGAATGTCATTCGATCACTCTTACAGTACTGTTTCTAATAAGTACGAGGGCACGAAACCAAAGACGTACATAAGAAAGAAAGATTCAGATGTGAACGAATACGAATTCGCTGAAGGTTCGACGGTTACTTTAACTATGAAAGAATGGCTTGATTTGGCCGGCGTTGATTTGGACAAACCGTTCGATGAACAACCGGGTAGTTTTGGAGCAGATTCACTCGCTGGATTGACTGGAGTCCAATGGAGTGCGAACAAATACCCAACACCGCGTTTGACTGGAGTTCGATTGAACATTCTCGTCAGATATTTCAACTACGAATTAGATAAAACTAAACACGAAGAAGTTGGAACCGATGAAGTCTATGCCGTCGTTACTGTCTCACCGAGAATCGGATGGTTTTCAAAAGGTAACGAAATTCAGTACAGACCGGACAGAGATAATCTCAACGAACCAATGAATGCGAACGGCAACCCTGTTGGTTATTATCAAGACATGTACAAATACGGTATCTTATTCGATATTCAACAAACCGGTTTGATTGGCGCGCTTGATCCAATCTTCGTCATTCTCACTTTAACTTCCGGTTTAGTCTTACTCAACGTTGCGAGCTCGATCGTGAATCTCGTTGCGAAATTCTTACTAGGTGATTTGAGTAAACAGTACAAGCAATTTATTCAAGAAGAATGCGATATTCAACTCGAAGCCGCGCGTTACACTGCAATGGCAATCGTCGCCTCGAGAGCTTTTAAGCACGCTGATACAAATGGAGAAGGCGTACTCGACTTCACCGAACTCAAAGAAGTTGTTAAACTATGCTTTGCTGATCAATTCGAGCAAACGGATGGTAAATTGCAGAAGGAGATCTTCGGAGAACAAGAAATTTACGCCATGACGCTATTCCTCATGCGCGCGGCGGATCCAGAACTTCAAGAACGCATTTGGACTGGAAATGAAAAAAGTGTGATCGAGCTTGAGAATTCAACGATTAGTTTGAATGCGTGGCAAGAGTTATCGACCGGTGATT
>Ga0209710_1002915_pt1 | contig 11718 bp, 6 predicted proteins | sample ArcticOcean_MG_C_5_FD_187436 | JGI IMG/M metagenome (GOLD analysis project Ga0209710, IMG submission 187436) | Marine microbial communities from western Arctic Ocean - ArcticOcean_MG_CB4_138 (SPAdes) (version 2) | ecosystem: Environmental > Aquatic > Marine > Oceanic | place: Arctic Ocean: Canada...
GAGAACAGTGATCTTTGGTCGATTGATTTACTGAATTGTCTGGCGACTGCTATACACGCGCTTTCTGCGGTGTGTGTCATTAATACAGATGTCATTAAAGGTGTTAACTCGTCCGCTCGTGCAGTTACGTCCTTTGAATCAATGCCACCCAATAGAACGCTGAGCTCCTCATAGTCAGAAAAAATCGCTCCGCTCGGCCGCGGTTGTGTGCGCCACGCTACGCCAGTTAATTTCCGTGTTTTCCTTGCCAGTTGTTCTGGTGTTAGTAATTGTTCGCCGCCAAACTTTGATTGATAGTGGGCGCTATCAAACGTGTAGCCGGAAACTGTTTTCGCACTGAACCATGCTGACATAAACATCTCTACTAGCATGTCTTTAGCATTCATTCGAATTGCTAATTTATCGGCGAACGCCGTTATAGCCGCTTGCTGGGCCTGATATGCGAGATACTGAGCGGCGTAGTTGTTATCAGTTTCAACAGCTGGTTTTGATAATAGTGGCTTCCCGAAAACGGCCGGCCACCAAAAAGCCGCAGAAGCGCTTAAAAACAGAGGTTCGCTGACAATTAGCTCCGCCAGCCCCTGTAAAGAATTATCGCGGCTAGTAATTTTTTTGCCAAACAGCCCAGGCTCCCGCATGTCTCGGTACCATAAATCTCCTGGCTGGTATGGAGTGCTGGTTCCATCTTGAGGGGATTTGTAGAAGCCGTCGAGCGCGTCGCTGCCATCATCGCTTGTTGACCTATAGTAATTTTCCTCATCCCAATTTTGGAAAGCTCCAGCGACAGGATCAAGTAATGCATGGCAAGTTGTGCAGTTTGGATTATTCATTGTAGGGTTGTTGAGATCGCTTAACGCAGCTTCATCGGTCGGACGCTGGGATGTCTTCTCGATATCAATTCCTAGGAAGTGATAGAAGGTCCACCGAGCCCTGGCACGATTGCGGTTAGTAGCCGTTGTCGGATAGCGAGCGATGAACCCAAAGTCATTTAGGAGACCTGCGTGTGGAAAATTTTTTAGCGTTTCACCAGTAGCACGAAAGGTACTATTAGCCATTGTATGAAATTCAACTTCTTCTAGATCATTGCGAAAGTAATAGCCTTGGGTAATAGAGGGCTTGAATACATTAGGGCCGTCCGTGGGCGAAAAAATGGCGGTGCCCTCAAGCCAATAATTTAGGGTGGGGTTCATCATCATATATTTTGCTGTCAAAATTTCGGAATATGGCAAATCCTTCTCGATAACATGAGCCACTAGTTCGCCACTTGTCCGCCTTAATGATTTCGACATTAAATCTTGGATGTCGCAATTAGGGTCAGAGCAACTTCCACCGTTACGTCTGTTCTCGGCTATTTGGCTGTAATATTTTAAAAAATAGGGAACGGTATCATTTATCGGCAATGTACCTTGAGTCAGCAATCTATCGTTAACCCCGGTCACTATAAATTCCCTAAACGCTAACCCGCTCATTAAGTTGCGGAGTGAAATGCGTAGAGTTGAGTCAGACACAACAAAATTTTTCTCACTCACTGTTGGAATGCGGCCCTGCATCAATAGCGTGGCGCGTCGAAGCGTGGCTTGCCTTGACTCTAACGTGACGCCTGTAAGAAAGCTGGCCTGGCGTGGAGAGGCGATATTTTCTGACCCGCCGAATGCGTAATTAGTCGTATTGCCTAATTGGCCGATCTCGTTGATCACTTTCTGGATAGCTTGATAACCCCCACTTCCTAATGCCAACTGCACTCCACCAACGTGACCTTGTTCCCCTGCAATCTTAGCGAGCAATAAATCTGAGCCTTTTTTCTCAATATACTCCGATAGCGCACCAAAGTTATTTAGCGCTGAAGCTGTATTGGAGCGCTGAAATTGGAGCGCGGAATTCCGAGCAAGCCCACCTTCGACATGACACGCAACACAACGTGCTTGTATAACTGCGGTCTCGATCTCGGCTTCGAATGTAATGGCGGCCTGTGAAGCACTGTTGTCTGGGAGTTCGGTAGAAGATTTCACCGAGATCTGCGCAGGTTCGGACGTATAGTGAAGTGTAGATTCGCCCTCGACGCTGTAGGCGGCGAAATAAAGATAGTCACCAGCTTCGGCCATAGTGCCATCAAGAAGAACTAAGGTCTGGGAGCTTGCCAGCATTTGATCGCTGGCGAATGGCGTAAGCGTCTCTAAAGCACCGCTCCATGGCGCGTAGCTGCCATCGGGTTCCAATTTAAAGAATTGGTTGTTGGCCACGATGATGATGTAGACAGAGGCGTTTTTAGTGAGATCTGCAGCCTGTGGGCGTAGAGTGAGCGAGACTAAAAAGTCTGTAGTAGTCGTCAGACCAGTCGGTGCGACAGATGATTGAACGTTCAGCTCAAAAATGCTTGCACTGGGGCTGTCATCGGACGATGCCGACTTGATTGTCGCGATAGGCGAAATAATCTCTAGCGAATGAGTCGAGAGCGACGCCACTAATATTGCAAAAATCGTAGCAATTTTAAGGATTTGAAGCATTCTAATACCAAACATAGCTAAAAACTCATGTTATTACATTTCATTTCGTAAAATCAAATATTACAATCTCCACAAAAACCTATAATACGCTTGCAAGTCACACCCTAGATCAGCGACGATTTAGAATCGTGAGTAATTGTCCTTTTTGAATAACCGAGAGGTATTGCCAAGTTAACTGGCCAAGTTGAGAAAAATCACCGCCAATCAGGTTTTATATCGCCATTGCCTATCCTAGAGCGAAAAGGCACGCGCTCAAAAAAACCTATAATTTCAGCCGATACTAAGTGACGACCCGAATTGAACTAGGTGTAAACCGCAACATGAGCACCAAAAAAGCGCTGTGCTTGATCCATCGATATAAACTTACGTATGCCCCGTTCTCTCCCTTGCGTCGCTCGTGCGATAGTTCACATCGATTGTTGGGATATTGGGAAGTGTCGTGGATCGCCTCTGGCAGCAACTCCCTGTGAGCTACGTTGTAACTCCTCAATTTGTCAGTAACAATTTTTCTCGGCTCGGCTTTATGTTTATGCGACAACCCCTTGAACAAACGCTTTGCAGCCTTTTCAACACGGCTCTTCTAAAGAAATGTATCGATCACTTCGCCATCTTGATCAACAGCTCTCCACAGATAAGACCGCTCACCCTAGATCTTCACAAACACCTCATCTGCCCAGAATAATCTAGGATTCATGCACGAAAGCGGAGAACAGGTATTTTAGAATGAAGTGAAGTCTTACGTCTGGCATTAAGTAGCTGCGGCACAGGGGAAAGATCTTGCATAAAATGCAAGAGATGATGCTTCGAAATCACTAACACACGACCAACTCGCACAAGGCCTTGACATAGCTACCAAGTGCTTTGAGTCTGGGTTTCAGGATTGTGACTAGCAAAGCTGCGCAATCTAAGCGGAATCTGATAAAACCTTATAGAACGACATGCTTAAAAATCGTCCAGCCATCACCTCACCCCACGGGCGTACCCCGATAAATTAGAATGATTTCATTGGACTCGTGTACATACTTGTATAAATGACCTGAACTTTACTTTACTGATAAGGAAATATTTATGAAGAACCGGTTTATCTCGGCACTAGCCCTTACTCTTTGCTTAATGTCATCACTTGTTGTGGCAGACACAGCCACTGAGGTCCGTGAGGTGATCTTAGACCATATTGCGCATATGAATCAGGAATTAAATCAAGACCCTATGCGCCTTTCGAAGGATGACTCAAAAGAATTTTTCTCTAGCGGTGGTCTGCTGACCTATCTCGACAGAACCTCAGGCGGAAATACATTTGAGGTATTCCAAGGCAGCACCAAGCATATCGAAGTAGTGGTATTGGTCGAAGGTCAGGCGGCGATAGCACACTTTTATCAAGAAGCCATAATGCAACCTATTGGGTTGCCCGTTGTGCCTAATTACCGCGCCAGAGTGACGCAGGCTTTTGTTAAAGAAGAAGGCAACTGGAAAATTCGTGCCGCGCATTACTCTCCATTAATAGGTGGGGCAGGCACATCACAAACCGTCATTAAATAATATATAGAGTCGGACTTGTTAAAAATAGAACCTACTTGAAAAGAGATATGAAGAAGATAAAGTCGAATGATAACCCCTGTGGAAATAATGGGTGTCGACAAGAACATAGGGAATTACATTGTGAAAACGCTATGCTAAATATTGAATCCAATGTTCACTGCTTATGAACACCAAAGCCAAAAAAAAAGTCGCAGCGAAAATGGAAACTTTCTTCCATTCTGGCTCTTTTTCTTCGCAGCATCCATTCTTGCCCGCCGTATTAGTCGCGAAGAACACACTACGCCCAGCAAGCGCAAAGGCCAGAAGCGTGGCCGCAACTAGAATTTTTTGATAGCGCTCGAAGAACATCAGGTCGCTCATCCAAGCCCCGCTTACCCCAGTTGCCAGAAGTGCCAACGGACCAAGGCAGCAGATACTTGCCGTAAGGGATGTTGCGATTCCTCCAGCAATAAAATGGCGATAGTCGGCTTTCTTTTTTGTTATTTGCAAACTTAACCTCGATCTGTGAAAACGCACCTTTTCTAACATAGCGATTCTTACGGCTCTCTAACCGCGGAAGGAAAACCAATATTCGTTGTGGCAGCGATCAGTAGCGATGTATCAAATTCTTTACTAGCAACGACCACCGTTGCAATTCTAGCATCTAGATCTACTTCGATATTTTTTACGCCTTCGACTTTTTTTAGCGAGTTGCGCACGGCAACAACACAGCCTAATCAAGTCATATTCTCGACATTGAGCACGACAATTTCTTCGCCTTGCTGCAACCCGTCAGTCATATCAGCGCCGACAATACTACTTGTTAATAACACCACTGCTAGCAGTGTTGCCTCTGTTGCCTTTCGAGCTAATACTTTAAGTACTCGCATCTATTTTTACCTCGTCTCTTATTTCGCTTTCATTTTGTAATAGCCTAGACTACTCCTGCGCAGCACGGGCAGCCAGTTGCCCCGCTTGCAATAACTGCTTCCGCTGCTTTGACATTCTGCTCTGCAGTTCTGCGCGTAGCAGAAGCAGTAGCAACACTTGCGGACACGGCTGGATCAGGCTTAGTCATGACAATTTCTTGACCAAAATAACCAGTGTACACTTGGTATTGATGCTGCTCTATATCTGTTCGTACACGAATAGTATTGGCGTCAATCACCTGAACATCGCTAACGGTCGTTCCATCACAGATAACAACTGCCTCGACGGCGTTGGGTAAATTGGTGACCTGCCAACTAGCGGTATCACCAGCTCTGCCGCGGTCGGCTACGTAGGTGCCGATGTGCAACACCCCGTTTTCTTTATCGTTCCAAGCGGTGTCGACTCCCAAGCTTGGATACTCTACGCCTTCAAGTGTAGGCGCGGTGTATTTGTCGAGATGCTGGACCTTGAACGCATCTACCCAGTTGCCTTCATTTATCTCGCTAATCATTTGTTGCGCAGAAGGTTGTCCGCGGGGCCATGGATCATTGTTGTTGAACCACCAGCCAAATTTATCCATGTCATCGCCAAACCATTTTGGATCAGAGGCACGCTCGGCGGCGGCGCTGAGCCGAGCAACAGCAGTGTGATCGCCTAATGCTCGGGCCATGGCTAGGCCCGTGGCACTGGGGCTAATTTCTTGTCTTGGATCTCGCCAGCCCAAAGAATTGGCGGTGGCTTCGTAAATTTGCGTAGCGAGCTCAGGCGACTGTGGCATTAGATAAAAAGCAGTACCTACACCGGCTCCACCAGTACCGGGGATATTTACTTTGAACTCTGCTATCGGATCGTAATACATCGTCATCCATTCAATCTGGTTCTGAGCGTTTATGCTCATATAATTGTCGCGCATGAACTCTATCCATTCTTCGAACACACCATGGGAGTTCGTCACACCCAACTGGTCGGAGAGATACATACCCAATCCGGCCGCTGAATTACAGAACGGCCATATCTTGGTATTTTCACACTGGGGGCCTTCGGGATGATTTGTGTACTGCCTGTGCAAATGTTCAACGATGCGCGGTTGCGTCCATTCGAACTTCTCGTTCTCAAAGCCGGCTATCTGCCAGGGCTTCTCCCACTTGTCGTCACCGGATACATACTTGTAGATGGCAAGGAGAAGGTTCAACCAGCCGCGAAAGAACAAATTGCCATCGGCTCCGATTGGGTCAGGCTGCAGCCCCCAAGGTTCAACACCGTTTGCGGTCCAACCGGCTGAGTCATATTTTCCTCGAAGCCGTTCTGGCCAAGCCTGAAAGAACGGTGCACTAGCCAGACCGTAGTTCTCGCGATCGGGACTGGGACCGATGAAGGTGTTCCAGTCTATAGCCGCCCAGTATGAAGTATGCCTTGTCGCCAGTTCATCCAAGATACGGGTATAGGCTTCGCGCCATGCCGGGGTCTGGTCGGCCATCATCATGATGACATAGCTTGAATCACTCAGATCAAAGCGTGGATAACTCAACATAGGCGGGGAATTGTACTGGTCCCACCACGGGTGCGGCCCCTGTCCATCAACTGACCAATCGATGTCGCCACGGGGAATATTTATTCCCCAGGGTCGCTCAATGTCTTCTGAGAATCCCCAGTCATCCGCGGTAGTGGCCTTTTGCCACATAAAGCGCATCCAACCCTTGGTACGCTCATTGTGCTTTGGATAAAAACTGGGAGTATGTTTGTAGCGTGCATAGGGCTCGCTTTGCACGCCAACACAGGCACCCAAAGAAGCCGCGCCTCCAACAACTGCTGCGCTTCTTAAAAAATCACGACGGGATTTTGTAGAGTTCTGCGACATGCGATTCCCCCAATTGTAGACATTAGATAATTTTTCTAATTAGTTTAATACTTTTAAATTTAATCCAATAGCGGTCTAGTTTATGAAATTTTTTTTGTAATGGCCAGACCATACCGTAGCTAATAGAATCGTGCTTGATCAATACTATTACTGAGCAGTTAAATGGGGCAATGACAATCTAAGGCCTTCAATCGCGTATTTTGGTGTTTCAGCGGCTCTTGCGGCGCTCCCACTGATCGTCAATAAAAAGGACATTTCGCGAACTGCGCACGACTATCCTGACTTTCAGAGCAATTGGAACGATACCAGCCAGCGATCCAGCAGACCCTGATAAGTCAGGATAGTTCCATTGCACCCGTAAGCATGCAATTCTGGACGAACAAAATAATAGAATTTTTATTCTATTTCGATAAAAAGTTGATGCTATTTATTTGATCGAAGAACACGTATTTAATTGATATAGAAGTAATTGAATCGTATGCTTATTCTTAACACGAAAATGATACTTAAATTAATTATAACTTTGGGGAACTACATGAATTACATAATAACAATAATGTTAGCAATGGTAATGTCTTCGCTTGCGTTTGCGGATCATCACTCTCTTACTCTTGAGGCGCGTCAAGCTAGGACAGAGCTTACAATCACTTCTCTTGATCTCGGCAATGAGGTTAGCGTTATAACTGCAGAAGCGGATATGGGAGAATACGGAAAGACTTATGTCAGTTATCATCTAACATATAACCGCGATGGAAGTGGTGGCTACTATACGGTTCAAGGTAGAGGATATATTGATGAGAATACTTTCTTTTCAGGTTCTGGGGCAGGCACTTGGGTTAGAGACGGTCACCTTGTTGTTATGACAGGAATAGTAGACATATCTGATGGCTCGCAAAACCTAGATAAGATTATTGTTAATCCTTTAGAACGCACACTCACCCTTGACGTTTATGCTCTCGACTAGGTTGTACATAATGCCAAAATAGAAGCTCGGAGCGGAGCGAATTTAATTCGCCTCCGAGCTTTACTGAATTAGAATTTGGCGGAAGAGGTATGCGTCGAACTACATCAATATAGCTATATAATACAACGGTTTATAACCATTCTTTTCTTCTTTCTTCCCACAGCACCCAACTTAGTACCCAATTCGAAACGGCGAAATAACAGCGTAACTCACCTCTTCACTCTATACAAAAGCCAAACTACCCCACCCTATTTCCTAGTCACCACCCAGTCAGCACCCCACCCTAGGGGGCACACCCCGATAAGTCAGAATGGTTCCATTGGACCCGTATACATACTATTGTGGACGAACGATCGTGTAGCTTTGACACACTCGCAGTTAGGGCCTTATGCACTTTATATAATAAGAAAAACTCACCCTAAATTCATGAGAAAAAGTTGAAACGCTCGGTGTTCCTTAATGGAAAAACATCGGCTGCTGCCGAGTTAGCAAGGCCAAGATGCTCCCGAAGGGCACCGTGCACATGGCTCGTAAGGATTTTTGTTCCAAAGCCTGAGCGCTGCAGGGTATTGGGGTCTATTTTTAATGCATTTTGCCCTTCATCAGAGCCGTCAATATAACGATTTGTATAGCCCTTACCTTTCTCCATAATTATGTAGCTTCCGACGGACCAATGATCTTTTCCATACCCGGAGTTGTAATAGGGTGTTCTAGAAAAGTCACTTCCAATGATAACTATTAAACGGTCCGCAATGCCGGCCTCTTCCGCCGCGTCCCATAAAAAATCAATTCCATCAGTTAATTCATTAAGAGCCACGGTTTGAAATGCATCGTTTTCTCCGTGGCTATCAAAACCCCCATGATAAAGATCAGCAGAGGCGCTGAGCCCTGCTTTAAAAGCCGCAATAGTAAATTGAACCTGCTGCCGCAGGTGGCCATTTTCAGTGCGCTGCTCCCAGTCGAATCTATCCGGCAATGTTTCAGAAAATTTGCTCAGCGGATCCATCGCCCTAAGTGATGTGATGTAGTCTTTTCTTGTTGCTTTGCTACCTGCAGTAATCTGAGACGACTTAACTGTCGACTCGATATCATTTACGTGAAAGGTCTTTATCAGGGACCAAAGCCTTTCATCAATCATAGAACCATCTTGGTAGGAATTTGGTTTAAGCAAACTTTTTATCTCGCTTACTGACCATCCTAGCTGTGTAGCTCGTAACAGATTTTCTGTTTGGTTATAACCGCCGAATGTGATGTAAGACAGCGGTAAATCCGGAGCAAACGCTGCGGAATAAAGCGTTGTGATCGAGGGATATCCAGATGCTATTCTGCCGCTCCAACTTGTAGTTTCGCCTATAGAATGGGCATTGGTAAGTGTGTCAACGCCGTTGATTACTAACATTTTACTCGCATGTTTTCTAAAAAAGGCTTCGTTTTTCGCAAAAGGAGCATATTTAATTCTCCCAATAGACTTTGCCTCATCTGTTTTTGACCATTGGGTAATAGTAGCTTCACCTGGTTGATTTTCTTTGGGATCGCAAAAGCACGTGACGTCCCATCCACCAATAGCTTGTAGGGTTACAACGAACTTACCAGAAAAAGGTGTAGCCGCACATGACAGCACCGGCAGCGCAGAGGCGAGAGATGACAGTGCAGCAAATTTAATAAACGCTCGTCTTGACTTCATTTTTAGTGACCCGCCTCTTGTGTTGCTGTCATTACTCATGGAGGTAATCATAGTGAGTCATCATGTAGATCATGACGACTGTCCAAGCGTATTTCGTACCAAAGGGGTCTTGAATAAAAGTTTCGCGTATTGGACCCCAAGCTTCCCAATTGGTTAAAAAGTATAGATTGTTTGGCGCCCTAGTTCTGAAAGTTTCTATTACGTCAGGTTCGAGATGGTCGTCAAGAAATAGCCCATCTATGCTTAAATCGCAGTTTTCAAACCGCCAATCTAAGCCTGTTTTTTCCGAGGCACTTATGAGGGACGCCAAAAAAATTTCATAGACCTGCGAGACCTCTTCGGAGCTAGTCGAGCGATTGGAACCGTGCATTTTTTCGAAAAGACCGCTTATCTGGTTTTTGATTTTTACAGAGTTTAGCGTAGATTCTTGAACTAAAGAAAGCAAAGACCTGGAACTATCTGTCTTAGCAAATTGACGAGCAACAGCTACACAGGCACTTTCAGTAGCGTGAGTCATTAGAATTGACGACATAGCAGGTGTAAGCCCAGTAGCTCGCTTGGTGACCACCTCGGAATCTATTCCACCAAGCAAGACGCCTAGTTTGTCATAAAAATTACTACCATCCCCACTAGCGGTAACCTCGTTTCGCCATGAAACCCCCGTCAATGAATTTGTCTTATTTGAAAGTTGCTCGGGTGTTAAAAGTTGTTCGCTGCCGAATTTTGCCTCAAAGTGAGCGCGTTCAAAAATGCTACTTTCGACGGTTTCGCCACCGAACCAGGGCGACATAAACATGTCGACAAGCATTTCTTTCGCATTCATATTTGCGGCTAAGGATTCAGCGAAGGCTTTGATCGTATCTTGTTGTGCTCGATAGGCCGCAAGCTTCGCTGCATAGCCGTTATCGGCTTCGACTGCGGGTTTATCGAGCAAAGGCTTTCCGAATATAGGTGACCACCAGAATGAAGCTGATGCGTAGTGGAATAGTGGCTCCGCCACAATGAGCTCAGCGAGGGCAAGGAGAGTATTGTCACGTTCCGTGATTTTCTCATCGAATAAGCCGGGATCCCGCATATCTCGGTACCAGAGGTCTCCATCTTGAAAAAAAGAATCAGAGCCATCTTGAGGATTTTTGTAGTAATGATCCAGCGCATCGGTTCCAAAGAATGAAGTTCCTCTGTATAAGTTGTTATCGCCCCAATTTTGAAAAGCGCCCGCGACTGGATCTAATAGAGCATGACAAACCGTGCAGCTTGGATTATTCATCGTTGGATTGTTTTTATCGCTCAACGCGGCTTCGTCGGTAGGACGTTGTGAAGACTTCTCTACATCTATCCCAAGAAAGTGGAAAAGTGTCCACCGAGCACGAGCGCGATTACGGTTTGTCGCGGTAGTCGGGTAGCGACTGAGAAAGGCTACATCACTTAGCAGCCCTGCATGTGGGTAATCCATCACTGGTGGGGCAATGGCTGCATAAATGTCATTAAAGCCCGCTGGGTCGTCTTCTTTATTTTCGAGTGCAGAGAGAAAGTAATAGCCTTGAATAACTGAAGGCTTATAGGTATCGCTGCTATCTCCATCCGTGAACGTTGCCGTCCCTTCGAGCCAGTTATTGAGTGACGGGTTCATCATCATGTATTCAGCGGTGAGTATTTCTGAATAGGGGAGTCCATTTTCGATAACGTAGGCTACAAGTTCTCCACTCGATCTCCTCAATTCAGATCTTAAGCTCTCCCAGAAGGTATAATCGTAATTGTTATCCAATTGATCTCTTGCCCACTTGTTGTGAATCTTGAGAAAATTATTAGTATTACTTTCATTTATTGGCTTTTCCGTGCCCTTTGTGAGGAGCCGATCGTTGACGCTCGTGACCACGAATTGCCTGAAGGCAGGACCGCTCATCATGCGTCGCAGGGCTACGCGAAGTGTTGCATCTGAGAAAACAGACGCTTTCTCTGCATCAGTTGGAATTCGTCCCTGGAGCATTAGCGAGGCACGCCGGAGCGTCGCCTGCATTGGCTCTAACGTGACACCTGTAAGAAAGCTGGCCTGGCGTGGAGAGGCGATATTTTCTGACCCGCCGAATGCGTAATTAGTCGTATTGCCTAATTGGCCGATCTCGTCGATCACTCTCTGAATAGCCTGATAACCCTCGCCACCTAATGCTAGCTGCACTCCCCCAGCGTGGCCGTTGCCGCCGTTGACTTTAGACAGCAGGAGATCAGCGCCTTTTTCCTGGATGTAATTGGAGAGTGCGCC
>Ga0209710_1002924_pt1 | contig 11700 bp, 12 predicted proteins | sample ArcticOcean_MG_C_5_FD_187436 | JGI IMG/M metagenome (GOLD analysis project Ga0209710, IMG submission 187436) | Marine microbial communities from western Arctic Ocean - ArcticOcean_MG_CB4_138 (SPAdes) (version 2) | ecosystem: Environmental > Aquatic > Marine > Oceanic | place: Arctic Ocean...
ATCTACAGCATCACCCAAAACTTTGGCTTTTGAATTGCCCTTAACCTGAGATAGATATTTTAGGCTTTCGCCCAGTGCACAAAACTCTCCTAGAGAATCCCAGCGTAGATGGTTCTCTTCCATGAGCTGTTGGACGTGTTTTGGAGCTGACCCACCCGCGCCAGTCTCGAACATACCGCCACCTTGCATTAATTTTACAATCGATAGCATTTTTGCTGATGTGCCGAGTTCAAGAATTGGAAACAGGTCTGTTAGGTAATCGCGCAATACATTACCGGTTACAGCAATTGTCATCGCACCGGTACGGATAGTCTCAAAGCTTAGACGTGTAGCCTCACGTGGAGCTAAAATCTTGAACTGATCAGCGGCACTAGCTTCCACCAGTATGGGTTTCACGTATTTGATTAATTCGGCATCATGTGGGCGGTTTTCGTCCAGCCAAAATATAGCCTGACAACCCTCAAGGGCTTGCCTATCAACCGCCAACTTAACCCAGTCTTCAATTGGAGCTTGGCGCGTGGCGGCGGCGCGCCAGATATCACCTTGCTCGACGTTATGTTCATGCAATACATCGCCATTGGCTAAAACGATACGAACTGTTCCACTTGTGGGTACCTCAAACGTAGTAGGGTGTGAGCCATACTCTTCGGCTTTTTGTGCCATCAAGCCAACGTTTTGTACTGTGCCTGATGTGGTTGGATCGAGCGCACCAGTTTCTTTAAAATACTTAATAGTTTCGTCATAAACGGGCGCGTAAGAGCTGTCTGGGATAACGCAGTTTGCGTCGGAAAGTTTATTATCAGGCCCCCAACCTTTACCGCCAGCACGGATTAAAGCAGGTAGGGAAGCGTCAATGATTACATCAGAAGGTACATGCAGATTGGTGATGCCCTTATCAGAATTCACCATATAGAGTGGCGGATTTTTGTCTATCGCAGTATTTACAGCGGCCATGATTTCATCGGCCTTGGGAGAGTTTATAATCGATTCAAGTACTGATCCCATGCCTGAGTTTGCATTGGCGCCAACATCGGTTAGATCTTTTGCATATTCAGAAAATACCGGTGCGAGATATGCTTTTACTGCATGTCCGAAGATGATGGGATCAGAGATTTTCATCATTGTGGCTTTTAGGTGGATCGAAAACAGGACGCCAGTGGTTTTAGTACTGGCATATTGTTCGGTCAGAAACGCACCGAGCGCTTTGGCCGACATAAATGTTGCGTCAACCACTGTTCCTGAGTGATACTGAATACCAGATTTTAGGACGGTGACCACGCCATTCTTAGCCTCTAATTCAATTCGAGCTTTACCGGCCTGATCTGCGCGCAGGGTTGAGGATTTTTCATTACTGAAAAAATCATTGGTGGACATGGTTGAGACATAGGTTTTGCTATCAGCCGCCCAAACACCCATCGAATGTGGATTGGCCATGGCATAGTTCTTAACTGGGGTTGCGGCGCGACGATCTGAATTACCCTCGCGCAATACAGGGTTAACCGCAGAGCCCTTGAGGGCATCGAAGCGGGTACGAACGGCCTTTTCAGCATCTGTGGTTGGAGTTTCAAGATAATCTGGCAGATTGTAGCCATTTGCCTTGAGCTCGGTAAGGGCCGCGACGAGTTGTGGCACGGAGGCAGATATGTTGGGTAGCTTGATCACATTCGCATCGGCAGTTTTCACTAATTCACCTAAAATCGCTAAATCATCTGATTGGCGTTGAGCCTCAGTGAGATTCTCTGGGAAGGCCGCAATGATGCGTCCTGCAAGAGAAATGTCACGGGTGCCGACGGTCACATTTGCGGCTGCAGTGAAGGATTGTACAATGGGAAGCAGGGAGGCTGAGGCCAATTGTGGGGCTTCATCAACTTTGGTGAAAACAATATCTGGATTTATGTTATCGATCATTGAGCAATGGTCCTTTGAAAAGTCATGCCCTCATATCTAATCTGGGCGGGTAGGTCCATAAGGTAGCCGCAGATTTACCTTAAATTTATCGTTCTAAAGGGCTAACGTAGTATTACTTGTTTAGCTAATTGATCAACTTTTTTAAGTCACCAGCGCGCGTTTTTGAAATTCAGGCTTGGCCCAAGCCTTGGTAACTAAGATCTTCTCCAAAATCACCACGGCTTGTTTGATATCGTTGAGATTAAGAAATAGTGGTGTGATGCCAAAGCGCATTATGTTGGGAGACCTGAAGTCTCCAATTACCCCCTCGGCAATCAGGGCCTGCATGCAGGCATAGCCATGCTCAAACTCAAATGACACATGGCTTCCCCGTTGATTAGGGTCGCGCGGGCTGGCCAGCTTCAAATCGGAGCAACGCGCTTCAATCTCGCGGATAAAGGCTTCGGACAGCTCAATGGATGCTTTCTGCAGATCCTTCATGTCGACGTGATCCCAGATGTTGAGGGCAGCATCCAAAAGAGAAAAGGCGGCAATCGACGGTGTACCGATCCGCATGCGATCAATTTTGCCGGGCATAGGCCTAAAATCCAGATCGAAAGCAAAAGGCGCTTCATGTCCAAACCAGCCTGATAAAGCGGGTTGGACTGTATCCAGCAATCGTGGGGCTACATAAATAAATGCTGGCGCGCCTGGGCCTGCATTGAGATATTTATAGGTACAACCCACTGCAAAATCAGCGTCAGTGCTCGCCACATCTACAGGCAGCGCGCCAATGGAATGGGCTAAATCCCATACCACGGTGGCCCCAACGCTGTGGGCTTTAGAGATGATAGCCTGCATGTCGTGCTTGCGCCCTGAGCGGTAGTCTATCTCGGTGACCATCACCGTGGCGACTTCCTCAGTGATCTGGTCCAAAACATTTTCAGGTGCGGGTGTGCGTAAGACATAGCCTGCGTCACGCAGGGTCATGAGACCCTCAACCATATACAGATCTGTTGGAAAATTACCACTATCTGATAGAATTATACGGCGGTCAGGCGTTAAGGCGAGCGCTGCCGCCACGGCCTGAAATACTTTGATAGAGAGTGTATCACCCACCACGGTTGAGCCTGGCGCAGCCCCGATCAGGTTACCGACTCGGTCTCCCAAAGTATTGGTCTGCATAAACCAATTTTTGGTGTTCCAGCCACTGACTAACTCTGTACGCCATTCGTTCAGTAAAAAAGAGTTAATCGCTGCTGGTGCTGCTTTGGGCATAGGGCCGAGTGAGTTGCCATTGAGGTAAATCATTCCTTCAGGAATATCAAACATTTCACGGGTTCTCGCAAAATCGGTCATTGGGCTTCACTTTCGGGCAATATAAATTTCGGAAATAGTAAATGATATGTTGGGTGTGCCACTATTTAATCAATAGGGCAAACCAACATAATTTTCCGCCATTGCCTGCTGGGCGGCTTGGTTGCCATGCAAAAACTGCAGTTCAGCAACCTGTATTCTGTAGTCAAACTCGCTATGATCTGGATAGCGGTGCATTAGGGATGAAAACCACCAGCTGAACCTTTCAGCTTTCCACACACGCGACAGAGCAACTTCGGAATAGCTGTCAATCCCAGATGTGTCTCCGGTTTCATAAAACTGTCGTAGTCCCCTATAGAGATAGTTTACATCAGATGCCGCGGTATTGAGGCCCTTAGCACCGGTGGGTGGCACTATATGGGCAGCGTCTCCACATAAAAATAGTTGGCCCCAACGCATGGGCTCACTCACAAAAGAACGAAGAGGCGCTATGCTTTTCTCAATCGTAGGCCCAGTCACCAATTTTGATGCCACATCTGGTGGCAGGCGAAGTTTTAGTTCAGTCCAAAATGCGTTGTCACTCCAATCTTCAGGGCGATCTGACAAATCACATTGAATGTAGTAGCGGCTTAAATTTGTGTTGCGCATCGAACAAAGGGCAAACCCACGTTCAGAATTTGCGTAAATAAGCTCATGGCTTACTGGTGGTGTTTCTGACAAAACCCCAAGCCAGCCAAAGGGATAGACCTTCTGGTATTCCTTGCGTACCTTTTGGGGAATAGTTTTGCGGCTGATCCCATGGAAACCATCACAGCCTGCAACAAAATCACAGGTAATCCGATGACTGGTCCCTGCTTTTGTATAGGTTACAAATGGTGCATTAGTTTTTGCATCATGTATTTCGACATCCTCTACATTAAAAACAATCTCCCCACCCGATTTTTCACGAGCCTCATAGAGATCGCGGGTTACTTCTGTTTGGCCATAAACTATTACAGAATGGCTAGTATGGTGTTTGAAATCCAAACGAAACATTTGATTACCATAGCAAATCAATGTGCCATCATGTGTAAACCCCTCACGCTCCATTCGGTCCGCAACTCCAGCTTCGCGCATTAAGTGCAACAAGCCACGCTCTAAGACGCCTGCCCGAATGCGACCGAGCACGTAGTCTTTTGTTTTACGCTCCAAAACAACGCTTTGGATCCCACACACATGCAGAAGTTGAGATAATAGCAAGCCTGAGGGCCCACCACCAATAATCACAACCTGAGTTGAAAGTTCACCCATCTTCTATTCTCTCATTAAGTAATTTGAACGCCGCACAGCTGTTACGCGCGACACTGTGTCAAGGTTTCGTTGAGTTCAAGGTTCTTCGGTAAAGAAAAAATATGCATTCTGACGTTGTTGCTAATCAAAAATCCACCAGTAAAAGTTCGAAAACTATTTTTGGATACCACCAATTATAGCTATAGTGTAGTTACGCTGGAAACCTAAGGAGTAGGGCCATGATTGTTGTTGGTGGGGATAATTTGATCGACTTGATTGAAAGCGCGCGGAGTGACGGTGTAGTGTCATTTACTGGTGCTCGGGGCGGTTCTGGCTATAATACCGCCCGTGCCGTTGCCCGGCAACAGCAAGTGGTGGGTTTTATCACGCCGATCGCCATGGATAACTTAGGGCATTTCCTTGCTGATAAGATGCTTGCAGATGGAGTGGAGTTACTGAGTCCACGCTCAGAAAAACCTTCGTCTCTGGCGGTTGTGACCTTAATTAATGGCCAGCCTAGCTATCAATTCTACCGCGATGATACAGCCGAACGGCAAGTAGATTTACCATTTTTACAGAAAAATTTTCCGGCCAAGGGTCGGGCGTTTCATCTTACGTCATTGGCGATCATCGACGGTTCTGATGCAGATGCCTGGGCTGATTTCTTTGCTGAACAACATCGTATGGGCATTGTTACAACTTTGGACCCAAATGTGCGTCCTATGCTGATAGCAGACCGTGAGGCCTATCTTGAGCGGCTTTGGCGTCTAATGAACACCGCAGATATCCTAAAGTTAAGTGATGAAGATTTGGAGTGGATTTTCCCTAATCTTGATTTTGATACAGCGTGCACAGCGGTCTTGAGAACAACTTCAGCCAAGCTGAGCATTGTGACCAAAGGAGCCAAGGGTGCCATTTGCTATTGCAACGGCCTTAAGGTCGTCGTGCCAGCGCATCCGGTGCCAAAGCTAGTGGATACAGTTGGGGCGGGTGACACTTTTATGGCTACGGTACTGAGCCACCTCAATTCAGCTGATCTTTTATCTCAAGATGCTTTGACAGGTTTGGATCAGGCTACTCTGATCGCGTTGCTCACTCGGGCCGCAAAGGCTGCCGCGATCAATTGTGAGTGTGAGGGCTGCCAACCACCAACAGCCGATGCGTTAAACTAGAATTCGACGGTCACATTTGGCAGGTTCAAGGCCTTGATTAATTCACGAAGCTCTTGGCGGGCTGCGATATTTGAGATGCTGAGTTGATTGATGCCCACGTCTTTGAGATCAAGAAGGGTAAGGCCGCGTGGAAACAGCTCGCGAAAAACAACGCGCTCACTGAAGCCGGGCGCCACCCTAAATCCAATGCGCTCGGCTAAATGCGCAATCGCATCCCCCATCTTTTGCTTGTTGATCATGTTTTGAGCGCCCAAACGGTTGCGCACCACAATCCAATCCATTGGCTTTAACCCTGCCTGCGCCCGCAATTGCCGCGCGCTCCAAACCATCTCGGAATAGACCGACGGCCCTTTGATAGTGGTCCCGTCACTTTGTACCTTGGCTAAGAGATCGAAATCCACAAAGCTGTCATTAAGCGGTGTGATTAGTGTGTTAGCCATGGCATGAGCCATTTGTGACAGCCGGGTGTGGCTACCGGGGCAATCTATAATGACAAAATCACAGCTTTTTTCCAAAGTTTCTACGGCTGCAGACAGCCGCTGATCCATCAGGTTTTCACCGGGCCTCAGACTATCTTCAGCGACTTCGGGCAGCTCCATGTAATGTGGAGACAAAAGCGTAATATTGCTTTCAGCTGTAAACCGGGACCGATTGGCTACATATTGACTAAAGGTTTTCTGCCGCAGGTCTAGGTCCAACCCACCCACACGATGCGCCATCCGAGCCAAAGCTGTGGCCAAATGCATGGTTGTGGTTGACTTGCCCGACCCACCTTTTTCATTTCCCACGACAATAATATGCGCCACTAGATGTCTCTCAAATTATGTTGCTTGTTTTGCCTCGGCTATAGAGCGTGGCTGAGGGCAAGGGAAGCGAGCTTGATGACAAACTTTAGAACTTAACGAAAAAGACCGGTTCCAAGGAACCGGTCTTTCCAAACGTTTCATAAGCGTATGGCTTAGAAGCCAAGGCCTTCGTATTTCTTTTTGAACTTCGACACTCGGCCGCCAGTATCCATTAAACGCGCGCCGCCACCAGTCCAAGCTGGGTGTACAGTTGGGTCGACGTCCAAGGACAGTTGATCGCCTTCTGCGCCGTAGGTTGAGCGCATTTGTATAATGTCGCCATTTGTCATTTTGACATTGATGAAGTGATAGTCTGGATGGGTATCTTTTTTCATGGTCCCGCTCCTTAAGACTTGGGTTTGTAGTTGGTTTGCTCTGAGATTCGAGCGGATTTTCCACGGCGATCGCGTAGATAATATAGCTTTGCGCGACGCACGCGGCCACGGCGAACAACGGTGATGCTGTCGATGTTTGTGGAATGCAGTGGGAACACACGTTCTACGCCTTCACCAAACGAAATTTTGCGAACTGTGAAAGAACCAGCTATGCCAGTACCGTTGTTGCGGGCGATACAAACGCCTTCGTAGTTCTGAACCCGGCTACGTGTGCCCTCAGTTACTTTGAAACCAACTCGCACGGTATCTCCGGCTTTAAAATCAGGAATATCTTTCCCGAGGGCGGCAATTTGCTCCGCCTCTAGATGTGCAATCAGATTCATCTGATGCTCCTTTGGTTGCTCGTGGTTGTTCCACGAAGTTTGATTACCACCTCAGAGCTCTTGGTCTTCTTCCGGGTCCACCGCAGTGCCCGCCAGAGTTCAAGTAGTAGTTGCTTATAGCTCTACCCTAGCATCATCTCATCCACTTACCCCGAAGAAAGGATTTACGTATGATGGCACGTACAATAGCAAAGCAGTCCGAATCCATTACCAGATTAGACTTGTGCCGTATATTTCGAGAATGGAGGCGAAGCAATAGGGAGTTTAAAGGCAATTTTAGTCGCCAAACGCCTCCCATAAATCTGGCCGCCTCTCTTGAGTGAGGGCTTCTGATTGCTGCTTTTGCCATTCTGCCACTTTGCCGTGGTGGCCGGACATCAGAACTGCAGGAATTTTTAGGTCTTCCCAGACTGGGGGGCGCGTGTAGTGTGGGTGTTCAAGTAACCCATTGGAGAAACTCTCGTTCTCGGTGCTAATTTCGTTGCCTAATACTCCTGGAATTAGGCGAACGGCAGCATCAAGCATTACCTGTGCGGCTAGCTCGCCACCGGAGAGCACATAATCACCTATGCTCACCTCTTCAATTTTGAAGTGGTCTATCACTCGTTGGTCAATTCCCTCAAAGCGACCACAAAGTATTACTGGACCGGGCCCGTCAGCCAAGACTTGTATACGGGCTTGTGTCAGAGGTTTTCCCCTTGGGGACATATAGATGATTGGGCAGGGTGGGCGGTGGCGCAGTACCTCAGAGATTGCACGTCCCAGCACATCTGCCCGCATTACCATGCCAGCGCCGCCACCTGCGGGCGTATCATCAACATTGCGATGCTTGCCCTCGCCGTAAGGGCGAAGATCATGGGTGTGCAACTGCCATTTGCCGTCTTTTAGGCCTTTGCCTGTTAGTGAAGCGCCCAAAACGCCTGGGAAGACGTCAGGAAAGAGAGTGATAACATCGGCTCGCCAAACCCCGGCCAAATCAGGTGATTCCCCATCCAAGGCCCTTGGTTTGAGGCTGGCACGGATAGACTTGCGTCCATGGGACCGATCAGGCCCGCTCATAGCAGCCCTTCAGGCGGATCGATGACAATCCGGCGCGATGCTATATCAACAGTAGGCACGATTACTTTAGTGAATGGAATAAGTGCTGTGTCAGAAGCGCCGGGAACTGTGACCTCTAGTAGATCATCAGCACCGTGGTTCATTACAGATTTGACATGGCCTATAACAGTACCGCCTGCATCTGCCACTTGTAAGCCGATTAGGTCGGAGTAATAATATTCATCATCTGGCAAGGTTGGAAGATCCTCACGCCGGGCAAAAAGTGAGATGCCACGCAGCGCATCGGCCTCATCCTTGGATTCGACACCGACAATGCGGGCCGAAAAACCATTCTTGATTTGCCCAATCAACGAAATTTCAAAATTTTGGTCACCATCTTCTGTCAGCAGGGGCGCATATGTTTCCAAATCGCTGGGATTGGAGCAAAAGCTCTTCACCCGTAATTCACCACGGACACCAAAGGCGCCTGCAATCATGCCAACACAGATCAACGCAGTCATTGGTTCACTCCTAAACAATAGCCGTTCTTCATTGTGCCACCATCCTTACCACAGTTTTCAAATGCCTGGTTGCGGGCATAAAAATAACCCATCAGAAAACAAATTCCAATTAACATCAGAGAGCGGATAGGGCGTAACAACATGGGTTACCCATAAAGGGAAAGCTTAAAATGGAAAACCCCGCCTATGTGGCGGGGTTTTTTATTTTGACCAAGCTATGCGAATGTTGTCCATAGGTCGTAATTTATGCGCCTGTCTTGGCTTCTTCAGCCACAACCGCTTCGGCTGGTGCGTCTTCAGCCACAACGGCTTCGGCTGGTGCGTCTTCAGCCACAACGGCTTCGGCTGGTGCTTCTTCAGCCACAACGGCTTCGGCTGGTGCTTCTTCAGCTGGGGCAGCTGCTTTTGCTACTTTTTCTTCAGCACGAGCTAAAGCCTTTTTGCCTGGAAGTGCTTTTACTGGATTGCTACGTACTTTTGCAGGAATAACGCCAGCTGCCTCCAACATACGGGCGACGCGATCAGTTGGTTGTGCGCCTTGGCTCAGCCAATGCTTAACCCGTTCAAGATCCAATTTAACGCGCTCTTCGCTGTCCTTGGCTAACAAAGGGTTATATGTGCCCAGCTTTTCGATAAAGCGGCCATCACGCGGCATGCGGGCGTCTGCAGCTACAACACGGTAAAAAGGGCGCTTCTTAGACCCACCACGGGCCAAACGGATTTTCATAGCCATTGTTATTCTCCTTGAAAATGGCAAATAGGGTGCAAGTATTGCATCCTATTCTTGATAAGTTTTGTGGTTTTGGATGACTTCTTGAACAATAAAGTTCAGAAATTTCTTGGCGAACTCGGGGTCTAGATCAGCGCGTTCAGCGAGATCTTGCAGACGGGTAATTTGTTGGGATTCACGCGCCGGATCAGACGCGGGCAGGTCATGGCGTGCTTTGAGCTGCCCTACTGCCTTTGTATGAGCAAATCGCTCACCCAGCGTATAGATCAATACTGCATCCAGGCGATCAATGCTGGCGCGATGGGACTTCAAAAGCTCGGCTGCCCGAGCAACGGCATTGGTCATGACAGTACCTCTGATTTGGGGTGGTGGTAAACGAGACAAGGATAGACCTCAGGATTTGGACGCTGAGCATTTTTGTCCAGAGACGCCCCTAGACGCTCAGCCAAAGCGATTGAACGGGCATTTTCATGCATAATATAGATTTCCGTGATTAGTTTTGGCATGGGTCATCACTTCTTCTTCCCCAAGCCACTTAGTCCATTGGGCAAGCCACTGCTGAAACCCGAAATACCTCCCATGCCTTTGGGCAGGCTCATACCTTTTGGCATACCTCCACCCATTGCACCGCTGGTAATTTGTTCTTGTGCTGCTGCCAATTCGGCTTGGCTGGGCGCACCTTGGCCGCCCATCATACCTTTGAGTGCACCAAGGCCACCGCGTTTACCAAGCTTTTTCATCATATCTGCCATTTGCCGGTGTTGTTTCAGTAACTTGTTAAGATCGCTCACTTCCATGCCTGAACCGGCCGCAATCCGCTTTTTGCGACTCGCCTGTAACAAGCCCGGATTGGCACGTTCTTTTTTAGTCATTGAACTAATCAAAGCAATTTGACGTTTTAGCAGGCTATCATCTAAGCCGGCCTCTTCAATTTTTCCCTTCATCTTCGCCATGCCGGGCATCATCCCCATAAGCCCCTGCATGCCGCCCATTTTTTGCATTTGCTCTAACTGGTTGCGCAGGTCGTTCATATTGAACATGCCCTTTTGGAGGCGGCGCATCATTCGTTCAGCCTGTTCGGCTTCCAGAGTTTCTTGGGCTTTTTCTACCAGTGCGACGATATCGCCCATGCCTAAAATACGGCCAGCTACCCGCTCAGGTTCAAACGTTTCAAGCGCGTCCATTTTCTCGCCGGAACCTACAAACTTTATAGGTTTTCCAGTTACTGCGCGCATTGAAAGGGCTGCACCGCCGCGACCGTCGCCATCCATACGGGTCAGGACGACGCCAGTTATGCCAATTTTCCCATCAAATTCTTCTGCCACTTCAACAGCAACTTGACCGGTGAGGCCATCTACCACCAGCAAGGTTTCACGAGGGGAGACGGCATCGCGCACGTCTTCTACCTCTTGCATCAATGTGGCGTCAATTTGCAGACGCCCTGCAGTGTCGAGCATATAGACGTCATACCCACCTAGGGTTGCCTGTTGCTTGGCGCGTTTAGCAATTTGGACAGCGGTTTCGCCCGCCACGATTGGTAGAGTGTCTACGCCAACCTGTGTGCCTAAAATTGCGAGCTGCTCCATCGCTGCTGGGCGATAGATGTCCAGCGAGGCCATCAAGACCTTTTTACCTTCACGGTCTGAGAGACGTTTTGCTAATTTACCACTGGTCGTGGTTTTGCCTGAGCCTTGTAAGCCTACCATCAAAATAGCAGCGGGCGGATTGTCAATTTTGAGATCACCCGGTTCACCCTCGCCGCGCAGGGTGTCGATCAAGGCATCGTGAACAATCTTAATAACTTGCTGGCCGGGGGTCACAGATTTGGTGACTGCAGACCCAGTGGCTTTGGCTTGGACTTTTTTGACGAATTCACGGGCTACTGGTAGACTGACATCTGCTTCCAAAAGTGCCACACGCACTTCCCGCAGGGCAGTTTTTACGTCGTCTTCAGAAAGTGCACCTTGTTTGGTCAGCCGATCAAAGACACCGCTTAGGCGTTCAGATAGGTTTTCAAACATGCCCCTGCCCCTCTCTCAATATCACGATACATCCAATATGGTGTTTCGCTGCGATTTTCCCAAGCTCAAACCGAAAAAGCACCCGTGGGCGCAGCGCGCTGACGGGTGGCGATCCTGGCAAAAGCCTAAGGACCGGAAGAACAAAGCTCCCGGAATTAAGAGGTCACTACACGCTTAAATAG
>Ga0209710_1002933_pt1 | contig 11684 bp, 17 predicted proteins | sample ArcticOcean_MG_C_5_FD_187436 | JGI IMG/M metagenome (GOLD analysis project Ga0209710, IMG submission 187436) | Marine microbial communities from western Arctic Ocean - ArcticOcean_MG_CB4_138 (SPAdes) (version 2) | ecosystem: Environmental > Aquatic > Marine > Oceanic | place: Arctic Ocean...
TATAGCACAAAAATTTGATGGTGGGAAAGCTCCAGACTCTACGAACTAAATAGAGTCTGTATTTAAGGTGGGGTATTAACTTATCGTTTGCCCCATTTCCTAAAAAATATAATCAACAAAAATAAAACAGGAGTAACAATGAAAAGTTATTATTATGGAGTTGTTGAATCGCAACCTAAAAAAGATTCCAAAACTAAAACTAAAAAAAGAAATGATGGCTCTTTACTAGATTGGGCAATTAAAGAAAAAGATTATGCCCTTGCAGATAAACTTTTAAAAAAAGATACAGTCAAAGATTTTTATCTTGAAGCAATAAATAATAAATTAGAAAGATTGCAAAAGCAGATTGACGAACTAGGAAATCCAGAAATAGGTCATGCTATAGCCAAAAAAATAATCAAAGAATATGATAAAGATTAATTGAAATTAACAATAGGCGGGGTCTAACAAGCTCCGCTATTGGGTTATTTCATAAATAGGAACCTTCACATATAAGACATGAGGTTATCTATTATTGCAGAATGAAACATATCTGTAGGATTTTGTTTACAGTAGTGGTTAAGTTCATACATTAGCTCTTCGCCCTCTGGCTTAACTTTAACTACTAACTCTCTCATTTTTTACATTGACTACAAATATTAGGACAGTTATTTCCACTGCTATACCCATCATAACAGGGTCCTCCAAAACCATCATAGCAAGGTCCACCATACCCATCATAAGCTGGTCCTCCAAATCCGTCATAACAAGCCCCACCATATCCATCATATGCTGGTCCTCCGAAACTATCGTCCATAGACCCTCCAAAACCATCATAGCAAGCACCGCCAAATCCGTCATAACAAGCCCCACCGTATCCATCATATGCTGGTCCGCCATATCCATCGTAGCAAGGACCTCCATAGCCATCATACCCTATACAGTTACAAACCGCTGGACAGCTAGCATAGCTCAGAGAAGAAATCAGTAATAACAAAAATAAAAATATTTTAATCAATTTTAATTACGATTTCTCCATTTCTTGGAGTAGGATTAATTCTCTTCATAATCCTTAAAATATCAAATTATACAGATGAGTAATACCCTGAAATCAGGGCTTAAAAATACACATGATTAGGTAAGGTTCTAGGCAAGGGTTTTAAGAGTCTTTGTTTAGGGGTTAATCATAAGCATAAGCGTTTAAATCATAAACATTCTCATTTGGAGCATTTTTATCAAGTAAATATTTTTCAAAATCATCTTTAATTTTTTTTTGCATATTTTCAGATATATCTGAGTATCCCCCGTCATAAGCTTGATGAAATATAGACATTATTGTGTAGTTTTTCTTCACAAAATTTTTATAAACACCATCAACAATTTCTACTAAATCAACTTTAGCAGAATGCTTTTCTATCAAGTATTTAGAAGTGTGCTCATCTCTTGCAGCAATAGATACGAACAATGGTGTGCATGGAAATCCTCCTTGACTCCCTGGTCCATAATCATTGGACGCTTGCTCTAAATCGACACCAGCATCTACTAATAAATCAATTATTTTAAATAAAGGTTTTAAGTAAGATTTTTTTATTAAATTTGTGTCTTTTTCTTTTCTATGCTGCATATCATAAAGGTTATTTCGCTCTATTCCTCGCAAAATTTGTCGGGGCAGTAATTTTTTATTGAAGATACTATCAAGTGTATGACCATCAAAATGAAAATGATTTACAGCATAGTGAAGAGGATTTTGGTTAAGTTCATCTAAGTAATTAATAAGATTTTTTCTTTTTTTTAAAATTTGTTCTGTTACTTTCAAACACTTAAAGTAGCAAGCATAATGTAATGAGAGCGGGTATCCTTTAACCTCTTCTCTATCATAAAATAATCTTAATGCTTTTTCATCTTCTCCATTTTGTAAGTGTTCAAAAAAAAGTCTTATATAATTTTTTGTAATTCTAAAATCTAATAAACCCATATGAATTATTTCAGGTCTCTAACAATAGAATTAAGATTTTTTTCATTTCAACAATCTTTATAATTTTTATTAACACACTGACGGGCAAGTTCCTGTGCTTTGGAAATATCAGCAGTAGTCATATTTTTTTCTGCTATAGTTCTGTTCTCAGCAGCCTCACTTACTCCAGATGAAGCAGCAATATTCCACCACATATGAGCATAAATATAATCTTGTAGAACGCCCTCTCCATTTCCATACATAAATCCTAGGTTGTTTTGAGCTTTAGCATGTCCTTGTTCCGATGCAAGGGTGTACCACTTCACTGCTGTTTTATAATTTTGTAGAACGCCTTCTCCATTTCCATACTTAAGTCCTAGGTTATTTTGGGCTGGAGCAAATTCTTGTAAAGCTGCAAGAGTGTACCACTTCACTGCTGTTTTATAATTTTGCACAACGCCCAATCCATTGTCATTCATAAGTCCTAGGTTGAATTGAGCAATTAGATTTCCTTGTTCCGCTAAAGGTGTCCATTCTTTAATGGCAGTTGCGTAATCTCCTTGATTGTAAGCTGTTAGACCTTTTTCAGAATCAGCTCCCCAACTAAGGCTAGGGACTAACAGCAATAGAACTAAGAGTTTTTTCATCTACCTAAAAATACCAAATTATATAGATGAGTAATAGCCTGAAATCAGGGCTGACGGATACACAGGATCAACAAAGCCGTAGACACCATATAATAAGCCCCTCTATTGGAATCTTCTGTTATCTCTTGTATATTTTAATTTATGAGGTGGCTCTTATTATTTTGTTTTTTATTACCATTTAATTTATTTGCCGAGCAAGTAATGGAAAAGTTTGGTGAATGGGAGGTGTATACAATAACAGATGATTTTACTGATGAAAAAACATATATGGTTCATTCTTCATGTGATTCCGAAATTTGTATGCCTCATCTTGATACATTGGATATGATATTTTTTGATAGTGGCATATTACAATGGATGCTAACACACAAAGCCGCTAAAGGTTGTAGTTCAACAAGCAAAGATTCAATTCCTGTTTTATTTAGAGTGGATAAGGATGAAGTCTTTACTATTCAAATGGAACCATTACTTGATGGTAGAGCTAAATTAAAGCTTAAACCTAAAGAAAGCACTAATATTGATTTTTTATTTTTACCAATTCATTTGATGGGGGGTCAAAAATTAAAAGTTAGAATTAATGATTTAGAAGAATGCGGGATACAAACAGATTTAGAATTCAACCTAGATGGATTTGTCGACGCTTATGAGCCTCTATCAAAAGCAATGATGGAATACGCAGAAAAAAATTTAGAGTAGATAATAAATTAAAATAATAATCTCTACTGCTATCCAAACTTCCACTATCTAAGCTTAATTCCATAGTACCTTGCCAACATTTCAAAACTATTATGACCAACTTGCAAAGCTACATAGCCAATAGGTTTTCCGCTATCTACTAACTTTTGTATCCTAGCTCTTCTAAAATCATAGGGAATCAAGTCATGAATATTGAGTTTCTTTATTGCCCTTTTTAGTCTTTGCTTAAATGCACTCTGTGATATTGGTAGGAGTTTTTCTTGATTAGCTTTGTACAAATAATTTAATAAAAACTTATTACAATCAACAGTTCTACTCTTGTTCCCCTTCGCTTTTCTAATAACAAGCTTTTGATTTTCTCTATCAATATCATTAACTGTAAGTCTATGAGCCTCACTAGGTCTCATTCCTGTTAAACGATAAGTCAACAAAACCTTATTAAATTCACTATCACCAAATCTTAGTAATGTTTTATATTCTTTGTGTTTAATGGGGCGATATCTTCCCGTACTACTCGGATACTTTTCTACATGCTTAATAGGATTTAGCTCAATTCCCATATTCCAAACTTCAATAGCTTTTTTATAAACAGAGCCAATTAAAATTAAATCACCATTAGTAGCTCTAAAATTATTTGTGCTACTACTGTTGCCCTTATCATTGACCCTTAACGATTTAAATTTAATAAAATCGCTTACAGTTAAATTAATAATTGCACTATCTACTAACCATTTATATTTAGTAATTAACCTATCAATTTGATTTTCTTCTTGTTTTGGTCTGGATTTAAATTGTGGGTACTCTGATTTATATTTTAATAATAAATCTTTTAGAGTAAGCGCCCTATCAACTTCATAACTTTTACCTTTTAATATTTCTTGTTCTTTATTTGTTGCCCAAGCACGAGCTGATTTTTTATCAGGAAATGTTTTATAAACTTTTATTCCTCTCAATCTTATTTGCGCTTGAATTCTACTTTTTGTTTTTAAGTAAGTAGCCATGTTTTGTTTCCTCTCTGCATACATAGTGCAGTATGAAAACTAACGAGTAGCTCAAATGTATTGCGTAGCAATCATTCCCGTAGGATAGAGCACCAGATTCCTAATCTGGGGGTCACAGGTTCGATTCCTGTCGAGTGCGCCAAATAATTTAAAGCTGTTCTTATTATAATTAGATCTACTCTAAGGATCCTTCCAATATATATTTCAATATTTGAAAAGCTTGTTTTTGATCTGATGCAACAGCAGCAGCAGAGGCATCTACTTCTTTAAGGGCATGCTGATGATCATCATTATGAATAACAATCATAGATTTATTAAGTGCTGTAGCATAACCAGCATCAAAAGCTGCATTCCATTGCTTATATTTTTCACCAAACTTAACAATAATGACATCACAATCTTTAATAGATTTCTTGGTTCGAATGGAATTAATACCAGCCCCTTTCCTATCTTTCCAAAAAATTTTTTCTTCCGCTCCTAGAATTTCTATACCACAATTATCAGAAGCCTCATGATCGGTAACAGGAGCAGTAAATCTAATATCTAATTTCTCATTTTTACAAAGTTGAATAATTTCATCTCGCCAACTACTATGAATCTCACCTGCCAAATATACTTTTAACATTTATATCTCCTAATTATTAATTATAGTAACGGGAATAGCCATAATATAAAGGACAACTACTACGCCATAACAAGACAGTAATTGTTTCATTCTTTTTTTAGTGCTGATCGAATCAGACCCTTTGCTAATATCAATATAAATTAAACTTATCCACAAAGGTAAACCAAAGAGATTAATAATAAAATGCATCCATATCGGCATAGATAAGAGTATTTCAAGTAATGCCATTAAGCTCCCTCATTCATAAATCAGTCAGTTATTAAATTAACTATTTTTTTGGTAAGAGGCGCAACAATACTGGAAACTAAAAGAGCTGGTGATAACGCCGCCATCTAAACCTTACCCCAGCGAGATAAAAATTCTATGTCCATACCAGTATTAATATAAGTAATGGCAAAAGACATAATAATACTCATTCCAAATCCCATAAAAATAATAAATAAAGCTTGAGAATATTTTTTAGGAAATCTCATTTACTTTAAAATTATCGAAGTATCAAAGTAGTAGACAAAAAGTAAGTAGGCCACTAAAGACAAAATTAATCGAATTTTATTTTTAGGGTTTTTATATTTTTCTGACTTGCGCTGAATGATAAAAAACATTGCAATAGCAATTATTGTCATAATTATCATAAACCAATTCATTGAACTTATATTATCATAAAAATAATAATTTTGTAAAATGAACCGACTTGTGAGTATATTATAGAATTATTTATTTTAATGATTTTCTATAGACAAAAATAATAGCAAAAATAATTATTAGAGCGGCTATGCCTTGATCTCCTAAGTTATTCAGCAGACTGATTAAATTTTGTGTTACCGTTGAACCGAAAAAAGGAACATTTGGACCAAATAATATTTCGGCAATAACGGATATCGCTAAAAGAAGAACACCTAATTCTATAAATTTATTTAGATAATTTTTAGTTTTTGAAATTAAATTCATCATTATTCCCACCTATCTATTTTCACTACCCCAATCATTACACGATAAGGGTAGTGAATAAGTATTACTTACTTATTATAAAATCCAAGAATAATTATTGCAGCTACTAGGCCTACTATTCCCGCATTCCCTAATGATTGAACTAAGCTAACAATATTACCAGCTATAGCGCCAATAAATGGAACATTTCCACCTAATAAACTTAGGACAATTCCTAGTCCAAGTAGCGAAATCACTACCTGAGTTAAGTTATCAAAAGTTCCTTTTAGTCCAGATAACATTTTATCCATTTGAGTACTCCTTTTTTTTTACATTCAGTTTTTCGAATCATTTCTCAAAACTGTTCCTAATTTACCATGTATTGACTATTGCAACTATTTGAACAATTTTATCTAAATAGCGACTTTATTAGTTTTATATAAGATCATTAACCATAATGGTCTATAAAATAGCTTTAAAAATCCTTTTAAAGAGGATGAATAGAAGTAAGTGTAGAGCTAATTTTTAGTTTTCGTATCTAAAAAATCTAAAAGTCTATCTAGATATTTGTCATCAACATTATACGCCTGTTTATAATGTTCTATACAGTATGGTTTAGTTGGAATATTTTGATCTCCGCAAAAATGAAATCCTTCTAATAACGGATCTCCAATTGGCCATTGGCATTTATTAAAATTGCCAGTCCCAATAATACTTTTTTTAAATTGAAATTTATCTTTTTTCTTAGGGGTAGAAGCCTTTACCGTATCATTAGAGATTATATCTTGACTGGGAGTTGTATCACGGTAGATAGTTGATGAAATCTGGCTTGAAGCAGCTTTTTTTCTAGAATTTTGTCTTCTCTCTAAACCAAGACGAAAAGCTTTGCCAATAACTGCATTTTTAGTAAATCCTAATTGTTGACCAATTTGGCTTGTAGCAACACCATCATCCCAAAGTTTTTTTAGACTATCGATTTTTTGTGTATCCCAAGACATTTTAATACCTACCTCATATAGTTAAGTTATTTGTATTTTATACTATATATAGTATTAGTAATAAAGAGAAAAAACACTAAATGTGTGAGTAAATAATGAAAAATATTAAGAATATTAACTTCAAACTTATAAAAAACGTAATATTAAGAGTGGATTATAACGTTCCAATTAATGATGATTATGCCATACAAGACTTCACGCGGATTTCTAGGTCTCAAGAAACACTAGAGCTGCTTCTCAAGAATAATTGTAAAATATTGCTCTTAACACATCTTGGAAGGCCAGACGGATTATTTGATGAGAAATTTTCACTTAAACTCATTTTAGAACAAATAGCTCATAACTTAGGAAAAAAAATCTATTTCATATCTTACCAAGATTTTATAACAAAGGGGCTTTCACAGTACCATGAGGGTGATAATGGTATTTTCTTATTAGATAATATTCGCTTTTTTTCAGGTGAAAAAAATAATGATGCTTCTTTTAGCAAATCTATTACTAATGGTTCAGATTTATTTATTAATGAGGCTTTTTCGGTATCTCATAGGAGTCATGCTTCAGTTGATCAAATGGCCAAGGATATTAACTCATGTGCCGGCATTAATTTTTATAAAGAAGTACAGGTTATTAATAGTATTAAAAAATCTACTGGAAAAAATTTTGCTATTATAGGCGGCTCTAAAGTCTCCACTAAAATAGATACTCTTTTGTCATTAGTAAAATCATGTCCAAATATATTTATAGGTGGAGCAATGGCAAATAATTTTTTAAAATTCAAAAAAATTAACATCAGTAATTCACTAATTGAAGAAAATATAGAAAGTAAAGTAAGCTCAATTGTGAATGAAGCGATAAAATATAACTGCAATATCCATCTGCCTGAAGACGTTATTTTAGATAACGGTGAAGAATATTTAGTGCAAGAGCTTAATGCTAAAAAAGAATTTAAAATTTTTGACATAGGGACCAAATCTATTGATACAATAAAAAAAATAGCTCATCAGTCTGATATAGTTTTATGGAATGGCCCACTTGGTTTTATTGAAAATGAAAAATTTGCTCAAGGTTCAATTGATATAGCAAAAAATCTATCTAGCTCCTCTTCAAAAGTGATCGTTGGAGGTGGAGATACAATCCTTGCACTAAATATTGCAAAACAAGAGTTTAGTAATTTTTATTTTGTTTCAACAGCTGGAGGTGCGTTTTTGGAAGCACTTGAAGATAAAATATTGCCAGGAATTAAAGCTCTAACTATTCAATAAAATATTTTTTTAAAATAGGTATTTGTATAATTGTAAAAGCAATAGTAATTCCCATAATGCCAAACACTTTAAAATTTACCCAAATATCGGTTGGATAATTTCGCCAAACAATCTCATTTAAAACTGCAAGAAAAATAAAATAAACAGACCACATTTTATTAAGAGTTGACCATCCCTGGTCAGTTAGTTTAATTGATGAATTTAACATCATTTTTAATATTGGTTTTTTTAAATAGGTACTAACAATAAGAACAGCTGCAAAAAGAGAATTAATGATTGTGGGTTTCATTTTAAAAAAGGTTTCATTTTTAAAAAATAAAGTAAGTCCGCCAAAAACAATTAGAATTACAGTACTAACTAACATCATAGTCGATATTTTTCTTTCCTTAATATAAAGAGCAATTAACGATATCAAAGTAGCTACAATAACAGCGGCAATGCTTATATATAAATCCTTATCGGATTTATAATAAACAGCAAAAAATACTATTAATGGAAAAAATTCAAATAATTGTTTCATTTCAGAGTAATCTATCTAAGTATTTTTCAAATTCAAACATTCTTAATTCTTTTATATCTTCACCATAGCCTTCAAAAATTATAGGAATTTCAAAGTCATTTATAATGGTAAGAAGAGCGCCATATTTTGCATTAGAATCAACTTTATTAATTACTAGTCCATCAATTGGAATATAATTTTGAAAACCTTCTATAATTTGTCTAGAGGCAAGTCCAATATTAGCATCAAGGGTAAGTAAAGTTTTTATATTTACAAATTGGCTTTGATTTTTAATTATTATGTTTGAAATTTTTTTTAGCTCATCCATAAGATTTTTATTATTATGTTGTCTGCCTGAAGTATCTATAATGAGTACTGAGTCCTCATTTTTGAGGCTCTGCATACCTTTGTAAACAACTGCTGCAGGGTCTTCTTTATTCTCTCCTTTAAAAAAGGGGACTTCCATTCGTTTTGCAAAATGCTCGAGTTGTTCCATTGCAGCAGCTCTAAAAGTATCTGCAGCAATAACCGAAGGTGTAAGATCTTTTTCTTTTAAAAAATTAATAAATTTCCCTATAAAAGTAGTTTTGCCAGAGCCATTATTACCAATAATTAAGTAGAGCGTGCCAGGATTAAACTCCCAATCAAAATTATTCTTAATATTTAATTTTTCTTTTATTTTTTTTTTTAAAGTCTCTTTAATCTCTTTTTCTTGAGATTTACCAGATAGTGTTTGAATTATTATATCTGCAAATTTAGGTTCTACACCATTCTCATATAAAATATCTTCTAATTCGGAAACTTCAAATTTCTTTGAGAATAATTTTTTGAGAAAAAACATTAAATAATTATAATTTCATCTAAAATATCGAAATAATAATTTTTTGCATTTAAATTAAAAATTCACTCTGGAAAATAATTTCTGCAGGCCCTGTAAGTGACACTGTTTTATTTTCAATTGAAGCATGTAAATTAGAACATTCTGTTTTAATTTGAATACTTTTCTTAGTAAAATTATTTAAATAAAGAGTATAAGCAGTAGCACAAATTCCTGAACCACAGGCGAGAGTATGGCCAGCCCCTCTTTCCCAAAAAAGAACTTTTATATTAGTTGGAGATATTTTTTGTGTAAAAGTTATATTAGCCTGATTTTTAAATATTTTATGACTGGTAAGCTTAGGACCTATCTCTTCAATAGTAATTTGATTTAAGTTTTTAACCAAAACTATGCAGTGTGGATTGCCAATAGTGGCGCTCATTATCTTAATTAAACCTGGAATTTTGATATTAGGGAATTTGAGATCCTGAGTATCTTTATTTTGTAAAAGAGGAATGTCTTTCCAATTAGTTGAAACGTTTCCAACATTAATTTGATACAAGTCCTTAATTTTCTTACCAAGGTGAGTAAAACTTTTAGTTTTAATAATTGGATTTTTGACTCCCTTAATTTCTGTCAGATATCTATAAATACACCTTAAGCCATTTCCACAATTATTCGCTATAGAGCCATCTGAGTTATAAAACTTAACATGGTAAGAGTTCCCATTTTTTTTAATCAAAATGAGCTGGTCACAGCCAATGCCCATTTTGCGATTACATAAAGTTTTAATTAATTTCTTTGATTTACCAATATTATCAACGTTTTTGTCAATAATCACAAAGTCATTACCAGCACCCTGAGCTTTAATAAAAGGTATTCTCATTTCGGATCTATAGTGATATAAAAACATCCACTAATAAAGAAGAATTTGGTCGGTCGATGAGTTTCATCCACCGATCCTTTTTTTATTTTAAAATGCTAGATAATATAACAAATAAATTAACAGGAATTTTTAAATCGCTTTCTAATAAAGGGGCAATTACAGAAAAAGACCTCAGCACAACCTTAAGAGAAGTTAGGGTAGCTTTGCTTGAGGCTGATGTTTCACTGAAAGTTGCTAAAGAGTTAGTTTCAGTTATAGAACAAAAAGCTATAGGACAAAAAATTATTGAAAGTGTACAGCCTGGGCAGCAAATTGTTAAAATTGTTAGTGACGAACTAACGGCTATTTTAGGCAATGATAGTCATGAATTAAATTTAAAAAGTAAACCTGCTGTCTTTCTTCTTTGTGGTTTGCAAGGCGCAGGTAAAACAACAACAGTAGCTAAACTTGCTCATTATTGTCAGCACACTTTAAAAAAAACTGTTTCTTTAGTTTCTACAGATCTAAGAAGGCCAGCAGCTATTGACCAGTTACGTATTTTATCAAAAGAAAATCAATTTCATTTTATTGAACCTCTTAATAATAATATTGAAGAAATAGTTAAGCATGCTGTTAATCAAACAGAAAAACAATTATCAGATATTCTTATCATTGATACATCCGGTCGAATAAGCACAGACGAAGAATTACTCCAGGAGTTAAAAACTATTTATGATTTAGTCACACCGCAAGAAAACTTTCTTGTACTGGATGCCATGATGGGACAACAGTCATTAGAGGTAGTTGAAAATTTTAATTCTATAGCGCCATTAACAGGTTTCATTTTAACAAGACTTGATGCAGATCCAAGAGGCGGAGTAGCGCTCTCGGCAAAATATCAAACAGGGTTACCTATTCGTTTCTTTGGTTCAGGAGAGGGAGTAAAAGATTTTGAAGTTTTTTATCCAGAAAGAATAGCTTCAAGAATATTAGGAATGGGAGATGTCGTTTCCCTTGTCGAGAAAGCACAACAACAATTCGATGAAAAGGAAATGGAATCAATGCAAGCCCAAATGATGAGCGGGCAATTTAGCTTCAATGATTTACTTAAACAGTTTTTACAAATGAAGAAAATGGGAGGCATGTCAGGAGTCATGTCTTATTTGCCAGGAGTTTCTAAAGTCAAAGATATGCTTGAAAAAAGTGATATGGATGAAAAAATAATTGATCATCAAATTGCAATCATTAGATCTATGACAAAAGAAGAAAGATCTGACCCCGATATCTTAAAAGCATCTCGCAAAAAGCGAATTGCTTCAGGTTCGGGTCGTCAAGTACATGAAGTTAACAGATTGCTAAAACAATATGAGCAAACTAAAAAATTCATGAAACAAGCCCAAAAGCCCGGCTTCGC
>Ga0209710_1002934_pt1 | contig 11682 bp, 7 predicted proteins | sample ArcticOcean_MG_C_5_FD_187436 | JGI IMG/M metagenome (GOLD analysis project Ga0209710, IMG submission 187436) | Marine microbial communities from western Arctic Ocean - ArcticOcean_MG_CB4_138 (SPAdes) (version 2) | ecosystem: Environmental > Aquatic > Marine > Oceanic | place: Arctic Ocean: Canada...
CCGGTAACTACGAAGATTACATTACCAGCCAAGAGTAAACTAACCAGTTTTAGCTGCTCTTTTTCTCTCATGCTCAATAAGATGGCGCTTTCTAATTCTTAGAGACTTTGGTGTTATCTCTACAAGCTCATCATCATCAATAAACTCAACAGCATATTCAAGGGTCATCAAAATCGCCGGAACAAGCCTCACTGCTTCATCTGTACCAGATGATCGAACATTAGTTAACTGTTTTCCTTTTATCGGATTTACAATAAGATCATTATCACGGCTATGGATTCCTATAACCATACCTTCGTATAGTTTTTCACCAGGAGATACCAACATCCTACCCCTTTCTTGAAGTTTCCATAAAGCATAAGCAACTGACTCCCCTTTTTCAGAAGAAATTAGAACGCCATTACGTCGACCTGGCATTTCAGATTTTGCTGGTGCATAATGCTCGAAAACATGAGACATAACGCCTGTTCCGCGAGTCATTGTAAGAAATTCACCTTGAAAACCTATTAATCCTCTTGCAGGTATTAAATATTCTAGACGGGTTCTTCCTAATCCATCAGATTCCATATTGGTTAACTCGCCTTTACGTCTTCCCAACTCTTCCATAACTGCGCCTTGATTATCATCATCAATATCAACAGTTAAATTCTCGTAAGGCTCACTCCGTTTACCGTCAATTTCACGGTACACAACTCGAGGTTTTCCAACAGCAATCTCGAATCCTTCTCTGCGCATATTTTCTAATAAAATTGTTAAATGCAACTCGCCCCTTCCTGAAACGCGAAAAACATCAGCATCGCTTGTATCTTCTACCCTAAGGGCAACATTAACTAATAATTCTTTTGTTAGCCTGTCTTTGATTTGTCGACTAGTTACGAACTTACCTTCTTTACCAGCTAAAGGAGAACTATTAACCATAAAATCCATAGTTAAAGTTGGTTCATCGACTGGAATAATTGGAAGACCAGATGGTTTCTCAGTATCTGATATTGTTAAACCTATACCAATATTCTCAATGCCAGTAATTATTGCAATATCGCCCGCTTGTGCTTCAGCAACACCGACTCTTTCAAGGCCTTTGAACCCAAAAACTTCGTTTATTTTTCCTTGGCTAACTTTTTCATCGCCAGACATAATTGAGACACTCATTCCTGGCTTTAAAATTCCATTACGAATTCTCCCTATTGCCATTCGGCCAGTATAAGACGAATAATCAAGAGCTGAAATTTGAAATTGTAGAGTTGCTGAAGGATCGCCTTCGGGTGAGGAAACATGCTTTAATATCACCTCAAAAAGAGGATCCATATTGTCGGATTCTTCTTTTTCATCTAACTTAGCATAGCCATTTATTGCTGAAGCATAAATAATTGGGAAATCTAATTGTTCATCTGAGGCGCCTAAATTTGCAAATAAGTCGAATGTTTGATTGATAACCCAATCACAACGGGCACCTTGTCGGTCAATCTTATTTATTACAACAATTGGCTTTAAACCAAGAGCTAAAGCCTTCTTTGTTACAAAACGAGTCTGAGGCATTGGGCCTTCAACAGCATCAACTAAAAGAACTACGCCATCCACCATACCTAAAACTCGCTCAACTTCTCCACCGAAATCGGCATGACCTGGTGTGTCTACGATATTAATATGAGTATCTTGAAAAGTAACAGCGGTATTCTTTGCTAGAATAGTTATGCCACGCTCTTTCTCGAGTTCATTTGAGTCCATAACTCTCTCATTAACTTGCTGATGCTGAGCAAATGTTCCTGATTGTTGTAAAAGTTTATCAACCAGAGTTGTTTTACCATGATCAACGTGAGCAATTATGGCAATATTTCTTAATTTACGAGACATGAGATACCAAAAATATTATTGAGCGCGGATTTTAGCATAAAAATTGACAAAATCGCCTTAAAGGGTCTGAATTACTTAAGCTTAACGCTTATAAGTGATTTTGCTTCTCGTGCTTTTGATTTTGCTTCATCAATACTCTTACCTGTTGACAAAATTACGCCCATTCTTCTTTTTTTGAATGATTCTGGTTTACCAAATATTCTTATATCTACCCCATCTATTGCTAAAGCTTTTTCTATTTCATCATAAATGATAATGTTTGCATCATGTTCTCCATATAAAACAGCACTAGCTCCAGGCTTTAACAAAGATACATTGACCGGGAGTCCTAAGATAGCTTTTGCATGTAATTCAAATTCGGACTGAATTTGGGTTGCCATCGTTACCATACCTGTATCATGAGGTCTTGGGCTAACCTCAGAAAACCATACCTCATCTTTCTTCACAAATAACTCTACGCCAAAGACTCCCAACCCGCCTAAAGCATCTGTAATTTTTTCAGCTATTTGTTTTGATCGGGCTAATGCTTTTTCTGACATAACTTGTGGTTGCCAACTCTCTACGTAATCCCCATTTTCCTGACGATGTCCGATGGGTTCACAAAAGTGCGTAATAACATCGCCATCTTTATTATTTGCTCTTACGGTTAATAAGGTGATTTCGTAATCAAAATCAACTTGGCCTTCAACAATAACTACCCCTTGGTCAACACGTCCAGAGCTAGCTGCATGCTCCCAAGCTTTTTTTATCTCGTTTGATTCCATTATTCTTGTTTGACCTTTCCCTGAGGAAGACATAGTTGGTTTTATGAAACATGGAAAGCCTATTTTTGAATCTATAGCAGATTTAAGCTCAGTGAAGCTTTTCGCAAAAGCAAACGGTGATGTGGGAATATTTAATTTTTCTGAGGCTAGTTTCCTTATCCCCTCTCTATTCATCGTGAGCTGCACAGCTTTAATACTAGGAACTATAGTTAAATTGTTTTTTTCTTGTATCCGATCTAAAATTTCTGTGTTGATTGCTTCGATTTCTGGGACTATATAATGTGGCTTTTCTAACTCAATTAATGACTCTAGGGCTTCAGCATTAGTCATATCAATGGTATATCCTCGATGAGCAACTTGATGGCCAGGTGCGTTCTTGTAACGATCCACAGCAATTACTTCAACACCTAATCTTTGAAGCGAGATAATAACTTCCTTCCCAAGTTCACCACTTCCAAGTAGCATTACTCGAGTAGCAGAAGTGCTTAATGAAGTACCAATTTGCATATAGAATCTCTTGTTGTTATTTTATATTATAGCAATAGATAATGATCTGATTGTTAGTTATTACAAATCAATAGTTAGTCCTAAATTAAATGAGCGTCCCATGCCAGGAACTCCCTGAGTGTTTGGTACACCAGTCATCATTGTTGCTCCTTGTCCAACATAACTTCCACCTAAAGGATCAATATAATATTTATCAAACAGGTTGGTTATACCGAAGCTTAATTTAGCATCTTTGTAGCTATATGTTGAAAATACATTTATCAATCCATATCCTGGGGTCTCTAATTCATTTTTTATTTTAGATACATTTGTTTTATTTTTAACTAAACTAACTTCTAGTCGATTATTCCAGCTACCAAATTTTTGCTCTAATACTAACTTGGTATTAGCTGGCATTACTCTGTAGAGGCTATCATTAGCATCAGTATTCTTACCCCTACTGTAACTAAATGACCCCTTTAAAACGATATCTCCATAGCCTTTAATACTTGTTAATGATTTATAGCCAGAAAGGTCAAAACCATAGATTCTTGCAGCTTGGTTATCTAGGCTAAGGGTTGAAAATCCATCACTTCTTGTCATACATGATTTTCCAACCGCGCTACAGAAAACTGCATCAATATAATCATCAACATAAGTAAAATATGGTGTAGCTTTAAATGACCAATATTTTTTTTCCACATCATACCAACCAGATGAAGCGCTTACTGTATGAGCAATTTCTGGCTTTAAATTTACATTGCCAACATATCCATTTCCATCACCGTAGGTGTTATTCATATTTGCCGCCATCATCCAAGTTGACCAGGTATATCTCTCATACAAATTTGGGCTTCTTGTCTTCATGGCATAGCCCATTTCATAACTTTGCTCCTTACTGGTGATGTATTCTCCCAGGAAAGATACGTCAATATTATGATCATTTTTTGATCGATTTGAGCTATTGAATGCTGTTGAATTATTTTTTTGGTTGTGGGTTGTTGATCCTGTTGAGTTATTATCATTGTAACCATGTACAGTTCCTGAGTTACTTCGAACTTGTCCATACCTTATACCAAGTAATGAATTAAAATTAGGTGCCCACACCCTCATCCATTCTGCATAAAAATCTAATCTGTCTCGCTCACCATTATTTATATTTTGAAATGTATTAGGAGACATTGGTCCTGTGCCAGACATAGTCCACCAATCATTTAAACGGTACCTCTGAAATTCAGAACCTATTGTAATTAAGTTTTTTTGGGAGAATAAAATATCTGCTTTAATATTAAAACCTAAATTATGCCCTTGAGCATTCATAGGCATCCCCTCAACATTCATTGAATAAGCTAATTTTTTATCTTGTCCAAAGTTATGAGAATGTTGAGTTTTTTCATTAAAAATCCTAGCTTCCAACTTCCCCCAATTGTAATTATTTTCATACGCCATATTGACTTTAATAACTTCATTTTTTGTTGAATCCATTCGTTGGTTAGAAAAACCTTGATCTGGTGTATTTTGGTAGCCAATTTTCACATTAATCAATTCGTCATCTTTACGAGCTCCTAAGGTAAGCATATGATTGCTATCTTTGAATGCTGAAGACCCTACTTCATCCCCTCTAATAAATTCCCGGTCTGATGCTGCGTTGCCAGATTCTTTAAAAGGTTTTCCTGCCTTAAAGTTCTCAGCATAAATATAACTGCCATTGTAATTAAGTGACAAATCTTCCGATGCAATAATGCTATTGATATTTAAACTCTTTGATTTATTATTTGACCTATAGAATGTAGATAGTTTATTCCTTACTAACCTCTCACCATTTTTTGCATATTCTGGTTGACCAGAGTTAATTAAAATTGACCCTCCTATACTATCTCCACCCATACTGACAGGTGTTAATCCTGCAAATACTTTTATCTCTTCTACATTTGAGCTATCAATTGAAGACAATGGTGAATTCATATGATTTGCACAAGCAGCTATAAGATCCATGCCATCTACTTTTATTTTTATACGGTCATTGGCTAAGCCACGAATTACAGGCATACTTGAACCTCCGCCATTAGTTGCACTATTAACTCCAGTAAAATAATCAAGAAGGGATCCGCTATTATTAGATTTTATTGAATTGAACCTAATAAGCTTGTCAGTCAAATAGTTGCCTGAAATATAATTTTGTTCATTTATAGATTTCCCAGTCACATCGATTGATAATATTTCAATTTCCTCTTGTGCTTGAGTTGCAAATGAAATAAATATAAGTGCTGAGACACTAATATTTTTGAAACTAGTATTGACGGTATTCATCATTATGGGTATCCAGTTATTAGTATAAAACCTACTTAATTGCTTAAGCAGATAGTAAAAACTAGCTATCTAGATTGATGGTGGGGCTTGAGAATGATTATCCTCAAGAATATTCTTCTTATTAGATATTAAAAAGGATTTGGTTACATTCCTGCTGAAAGAAGCCAGTGGTGTTTGAAATTTATCTGCCTTGGATAATAAAACTTCATCATCAATAATGGATGTGCAGTAACTGCAATGATTTATATTTGTCTTAACTTCGTTATTAGTTAGATTACCTTCATTTTGTTCAATTATTTTTAATCCATTAAAAGAACATATAACTTGATAATTATTTGACTGGTCCTTTTCAAAGGCTTGAGAAACTAGAGGCATTAGGGCAACAAATGTTATTGCAAGTATCGAAAACCAACCACCTAATATCTTATATTTTTCGTTTAAAATTAGAATGATTTAGTTATCCCTATCCAACCTGCTCTTGGTGCCCCAGGTATCAGAGAGGCGACATTTCTTTCATCCCCAAAAGATCTATCAGTTTGAACTCGTGTTTCAGCTAGGCGCCCACCAGTTGAATATTTTTGATCAAAAATATTTATAAATTTAGCGTGAATGTTCCAATCTTTACGAAAGCTATATTGAGAATCTAAATTTACAATCGCATAACCAGGAATTTCGCCTTGCAAACCTCCGCTAGCATTGTGCTGTTGATTTTCATTACCCATCATATAAGATTTTGTAAAAGCTGTTACAGTTGCTCCCACATTCCACCTTGGCTTCATCTCATAATCTGCTCTTATTTTTAAATGATGTTTTGGTATGTTGGGAAGGTAATCTCCTTCACTGACTTGTATCGTATCACCTAAAGCAGAGCTATTTACCTCACTAACCAATGTAAAACTTGATCCGTATTGAGCCATTACAAATCCATAATTAACATCTAATGAAAGCTTATTAAATTTTGTAGATACCCCAACATCCAAACCTTTTCGAGTTGTTTCTTCAACATTGGTAAAGTAACCCATCCCATTTGAGGCATTAGCATAAACAAATAAAATATCATTATGGTTTGTAGCATTATAAATAGACATATTCCAACTTGTGTCCTTTGAAACTTTTCCACTCACACCACCCTCAATTGTTTTTGCTACTACTTGAAACAGGGGTGGATCATCTGCCATTTGTGTTGGTAGATTACAAGGCTGGTCTGGATTAGCGCAACCTAATTCGATACTAGTTGGAGCCCTGCTTGACTCACTATAAGAGGCATAGGTTGATAAAATTTCATTCGGCTGAAAAGTAAGCCCTACAGAGGGATTAAAACGCTCAAAATGATGCTTTCCAGTTAAGCTAGCTGAAGAACCTCGACTGTTAAAAGTATCCCTGTTATCAACTTGAACGTGATTGTAACGTAAGCCTGTACTGACATTAAACCGATCATTTACCGAGTGAGTATTGCTTACAAATGCACCATAAGTTTTTGTCTTTCCAGTCAAGCCAGATGATTGTTCAATATCATCCCGAGCTCCATCAAAAAATCCAGTATGGCCTAACGATGCCACTTCTTCTTCTGTCTGCTTAAATTTTACTTGTGAATATTCAGCTGAGAATCCTGCAATCAATTGATTGCGCTTGCTGAGCCAATCTTGATCTAACGTTGTTTGAAGATTAAACCCATAGACGTCTTGAAAAGTATTGGTTCGGTTGAAAACACCTTCATTTAGATTTTCAGCATCAGACTTGGACAATGCCAACTGAGCAGCAGTACATTCGTCTTCATCATAAGAGTCCCCATCACAAAACTCATCGTTTAAATCTCCATTGTATGTAGCTTGATCAGAACGCTTGTAGTATGCATTTCCAGCTATCATTGTTTCTTCATTGAAAAAATGTGACATAGTTAAAGCTAATTGACTATATTCATTTTTAGTTTCATCTTCTAACGTATGAATGCCATCTCGCTTAGATCCAAGAAGGTCTTTTGGAGTAAGTCCATTTCCAATTAATACGTTGTTTGCTCCTGTGTAAGTAAACTCATATCGTGACATTTCCGACTCAATTCCAAGTTTTCCGAAAAGCTGATTTACATGTGAAGGTGAAAACTTTCTCCAGCCGTTTTCATTAAAATGTTCATAGCCTACGTAATAATCTATATTACTACCTTCGACTATACCTCCCATCTCAATTAAATTAGCACTTCTTGCCCATGAGCCTGCAGATACATCAACATTTACTCCATTAAAATTTCTGCCACTTTTTGTTTGCATAGACATAGCGCCACCAAGAGTATTTAAACCGTATATTGGATTTGACCCAGCTACCATCTGCATATTACCAATTGCAAAATTTGGAATTAAGTCCCATAAAACAGTATTGCTAAATGCTTGATTTGCTCTAATGCCGTCTATGTAGACTGAAAGTCCCTGAGGATTTCCTGAGATTGGCGTAGCATTATATCCACGGAAATTAAGTTCCAACTGAAAAGGATTTCCACCAATTTCATTAACAGTGACTCCTTGTAAATTATTTACCATGTAATCAGCAATTGAAACGCCTGGTTGGGAATTTAATTCATCAGAACTTATCGTCTGAATATTTGCTGGCACCATGTTTTTTGGTAAACCAATTGATGGAAGTGGCGAGGCAGAATAAACATCAATCGTACCTGTTGTAATTTCATCCTTAGCAAGTAAGGTTGAACTACAAAAGGAAGTAATAAGTAAAACTATGCAAATATTCTTGAAAAATTTTTTCATTAAAGTCTTTCGTTAAAGTATTAATAAATTTATAGTGAGTAAGGTAATTATAGTGAGTAAGGTAATTATAATGAGTAAGGTAACTTAAACAATAAATTTTAACAACTCTTTACAAAATTGTAAATATTATTGAACTCTCTAAAATCTAATTTAGCTGTTAACCCAGTTTATTTCCCAGCCATATTTGTCATTATCAGCTTGAAATTTGTAATGTATCCCAAAATTTGGAACTGCTACCAAGTCATTTTCTGAAAAAATCAAAGGCATCAGTTGTCTTTTCCATGGTGGGATAGACGAAGTTTGTAATAAATACTTTAGCGTCCTCGTTGGCTGGTTATTTTTTGGTTTAAAGCTCTCTCCTCCATTTCTATTTTGAATAGTTAGAGTGTTAGATCCAATCTTATCCAGAGAAAACCCAGACCCAATTACTTTTTTAAAAAGAAGTTTAGAATTTCCTGGTAGTTCAACAACTTCTTCACCTCGCCAAATTAATTCATATGGTGAAATTTCTGTTGTTTTTTTAACCAAAAAAAGTTCATCTCGGTATGCCCTAACAGACATAGATTTTGATATATCAATATTTAAAAGAGCATCTTTTTTAACACCTATAATTTGCTTGAATAACTCACTCATAGTTTTTTTTGATGGCATTTTTTGCTTATTCACATCAAGCCACCATCGAATAAGATTAACAACCCTTTCTCTTTCAAGGGACTTCATCATAGACAATGATAAGCGCTCATTATTTTTAGAAAAATAATGAGTAGCATCTTCTTTGGCAATTGCTTGATGAAGATTTAACCCTTCAGCAATATTTTCAGAAGACCTACTAATTGTATTTATTATGTCTGGGTATCTAGACTGAATTAAAGGTAAAATTTCTTTCCTTAAAAAATTTCTATCAAACTTTAAATCACTATTACTTTCGTCTGCAATAAAGTTTAAATTATGTTGCTTGGCGTAGATATCTATTTGGCTCTGATTGACTTTCAGCAAGGGCCTCCATATAAACCTTTCTGAATCATAAGCTTGCATCGCAGCTAGGCCATTCAAGCCACTCCCCCTAAAGAGTTGGAGTAGTAAAGTTTCGGCTTGATCATTTTGATGGTGCCCTAAAGCTAGAATATTATTTCTGTGGTTTTCTAGAGCTTCATACCTACTTTTCCTTGCTGCACCCTCGATCCCCATAGACAGATTAGGTTTGATGTCTACTTTTTCAGAACTAATTGGCACTCCCAACTTCTTACACTCCTTGTAGCAAAAAGTTAACCAATCATCTGCATTTTCACTTAAATTATGATGGATATGAATTGCATTTAATTTTATTTTTAATCTGGATTTAAGTTCATTAAGGGTATGAAGAAGAACTATCGAATCTATACCACCACTTAAAGCGATACTAATATTTTTTTGATTCTTAGGGAAATTAAAACTATTATTAAATGAATTAATAATCTCAGAAAAAATAATTTCAGAATTATTTTTCACTCTCTGCGATTTGTCCAAAATTCATCAGTCGAAGATATCTGTCATTAAGAAGGGATTCAATTGATACTTTTTTAAAATTACTTAACTCTTTTTTGAGGGCAGTCCTCATATTAGACATCATTAATTTTGTATCTCGATGGGCACCACCTAAAGGTTCTGGAATAATATGGTCAACCAAATTTAATTTTTTTAAAACTTCTGCGGTAATGCCTAAAGTTTCCGCTGCAACTTCTGCCATCTCTGGTTTCTTCCAGAGAATTGAAGCACAACCTTCAGGTGAAATAACTGAATAAGTTGAATGCTGAAGCATCATTAAAGAATCGACTACACCAAGGGCTAATGCTCCCCCGGAACCTCCCTCACCAATAACAATGCCAATAATTGGCGTTTTTAATTCAGACATCACATACAAATTTCTTGCAATTGCTTCTGATTGCCCACGCTCTTCAGCTCCAATTCCAGGATACGCACCAGGTGTATCAATTAAAGTAATAATTGGAATAGAAAACTTTTCTGCGAGTCTAAAAAGTCTCAGAGCTTTTCGATATCCTTCTGGACGTGGCATACCAAAATTTCGATACTGCCTATCTTTTGTATCCTTACCTTTTTGATGGCCAACCACCATTACGGATTGCCCTTCAAAAGTAGCCAATCCTCCAACTATGGCTGCATCATCGGCATATGCACGATCGCCATGTAATTCATAAAAATCACTAAATATATTAGCTATATAGTCTAAGGTGTATGGTCGTTGGGGATGTCTTGCAACTTGAGCTATCTGCCACGCAGTTAAATTGTCGTAAATTTCATGTAGAGATTTCTCGGCTTTTCCTTCTAGTTGCTTCAACTCTCTTGAAATATCCAAAGAAGGATGTTCGTCATGTGCTTTTTCAAGGCTAAAAATTTTAGACTCTAAACTTTCAATAGATTTCTCAAATTCTAGGTAGGTAATCTTCATATTTTTTTGATTAAAATTAAGTTTTTAATTATAGAGTATTTTTACGTTGTCATCATTAAAGGATTCAGTAAGTCCTATAATTAAATCTTCATGAAGTGAAACTTCCCACTCAGAACCTAATATTAATTCAACATGGCCATGAATATTTTGGTAGTCAATTTTAACCTTACACTTCTTATGAGTAGTCTCTAAATCACAATAAGGCTTAAGTAATTCCTTGAGCTTAAATGCATCTGCTTGTTGGTTTAATGATATCTTCAATAAACTTGCTTTTAAGCTTTGGAACATCATTAAATCATAAACTTTAATAGCACTCAAACGATTACTCCCAGTGTAATCATCAAGACTTACTCGTCCTTCAATTATTATTAATTCATCATCTTTTATCAGGTTGTATGACTGTGTTAATAAATTATTTCCTAACACAGCGTCAATACTAGCCTCTCCATCATCAATGGTAATAATTGCAATTTTACCTCTTGATGACTGTCTGAATTTTACCGATGAAATAATACCAGCGATTAAATAACTTTCTTGTCTAGGTTTTAAGTCAACAAGCTTAGTTGAGATAAAACTTTTGATTATTTTTTTATAATATGAAAAAAGATGCCCACTGAAATAAAACCCTAATGCCGCCTTTTCTTCTAAAAGCTGATTTTTTTCTTCCCAAGGGTTCATTTTGATTAGCTTTATGGCTTCAATATCAGAGCCACCAAATAAGCCCTCTTGGCCAGCTTCATTCTTATTTTGCTCCGCCATTTTAATAGCCAAATTAACACTAGCTAATAAAGATGCTCGATTGGGCTCAATTTTATCAAAAGAACCTGAACGAACCAATGACTCAACGACTCGGCGATTAACTTTTGTAAGATCAAGGCGTGAAGTAAAGTCAAAAAGTGACTTAAAAGAGCCATTACTTTCTCGCTCTTCTAAGATTAGTTGAATTGATGAGTCACCTGTTCCTTTAATTGCTCCTAATCCATACATAACTTGATTATCATTTAATGGAATAAATTTATAAGAAGATTGATTAACATCTGGTGCCAACAATTCGACATTATTAACTTTACAA
>Ga0209710_1002941_pt1 | contig 11651 bp, 9 predicted proteins | sample ArcticOcean_MG_C_5_FD_187436 | JGI IMG/M metagenome (GOLD analysis project Ga0209710, IMG submission 187436) | Marine microbial communities from western Arctic Ocean - ArcticOcean_MG_CB4_138 (SPAdes) (version 2) | ecosystem: Environmental > Aquatic > Marine > Oceanic | place: Arctic Ocean: Canada...
ACGTTCGACATCGATCTGAACTCTAAAAGCGCTCAAAGTGCCATCGCGGCCATCTAAGTAACTTGGCCCATACTCGACCACTGAACTGGACAACTCGGGTGAATACCACTGCGGTATTTCAACTTTGTGCTCATCATCGTCCCATATGCCGCTGCTCGCAGGATCTACCCGCAGGAGCACCTCCTCGCTCTCAAACCCCAGCACCTCGAAGATTGCCGCCAACTGCTGCCGGTCAAACGGGTAGCGTGCCAAATTAAAATGCGACTTAGCCACGGCTTCGATTTCTTCGGTGTAATAGACGTTGCCGTCCGGCGTTATTCGCAGCACAATTCCCTGCTGCTCAAACCCTCCCGCTTCATTGGCTAGAAAGACCTGAGGCCACCAGCCCGTGAATACTTCGTTGAACTGGAAATACCCTTGGTAATAGAGGTCATCGTAGCCTGTTACTGCGGGGTCAAATGCCAACCTTGGATCCTTCCAATGCATACTGAGCACCCCCTCAAAGTGGAAGGTTTCATCCGCTTCGCTAATGAAGTTAACGTTACTGAGATAAAATCCAATGTCGACAACGACGGGGCCGTCACCATCAGGGGGACCTAAGATGTTGTTCTTTGCCTGTGTGCTAACACAGAATAAGACAAGTATGCTCAGTAATGCATATCGGGCTATCAACAACATTATTATTGGGCTCCTAAGACTCAACCGGTACAGGCATGCGAAGATTACTCATAACTTTATCCCGTGGCTAGCGGATCTCTGCGCTCAAAGAGGTAATGTTAAACAAAAATGACACTGGGCTCTAGAGGATATAGAGTTACCCTACAATCTTCATTTTCGAGTCATTTTTTATGCTGCGACGAGAACGAACACTTTTAGTGAGTGTTTTTAGCGCCATTCTATTCCTGCTGTATGGGGATCAGTGGATGACCATGCTGGGAAATCCCCTATGGTTCGCCGGAATTTCAATCTGGCTATTCGGGGTGATCTTGTTTGCATCGATTGGTGCAGTTCGACATGCCGAAATTCTCGCCGGTAAGTTGGGTGAACCTTACGGTACGCTGATTTTAACCATCGCAGTGACAACCATCGAAGTCACAATGATTGCCAACGTCATGCTATCGGGAGAAAACAATCAAGAGTTCGCTCGCGACACAATGTTTGCGGTGGTAATGATCGTAGTCAATGGCCTAGTAGGCCTGTCACTGTTGCTAGGAGCTCTGCGCTTTCATGAGCAGCAATATAATTTGCAAGGCGCCAATGCGTATCTGGTGGTGATTATCCCGTTAGCAGGATTCGGGCTAATACTGCCCGACTTCACAACGTCGACTTCAGACCAAAGCCTTTCAAACTTTCAGGCAGCTTTTCTGGTTCTGATGTCACTAGGTCTTTATCTGGCTTTCCTGCTGATCCAGACCAGACGCCATCAGAGTTATTTTGTAATGGGATTAGAGAGTTCTCAACAAGTTGCAGGTGAGACCACTCTGCGTTCTCCAATGATTTATTCGATGAGCGGCCATATATTGTTGTTGATGGGATATCTTCTGTCGGTCATTCTGCTCGCAGAGAAAATCGCTCGGCCCGTGGACTATAGTATTGAAGTTTTAGGTGCGCCCATAGCGCTGGGCGGTTTCTTTGTTGCATCACTCATACTGGCACCTGAAGCGATGAGTGGCATTCGTGCAGCAATGCAGAATAATTTACAGCGGGCTGTCAATATACTGCTAGGCTCAGTGCTTGCAACAATCAGTCTCACAATTCCTGCAGTCCTCATCATTAGCCTCATAACCAATCAGCATATCATTTTAGGTCTGCCTGATTCGCAAACTGTTTTACTCGTCGTGACTCTGATGGTCAGCATGATGACGTTCAGCAGCGCGCGAACCAATATTCTACAAGGGGCGGTACATATCCTGTTATTTTTGGCGTATATCATGTTAATTTTTCAACCATAGTTCAACACACTATCTACTATTAGCGTTTTAGAAAATGTACACTTAAAACAACCATAAGAAATGGGTAAAGCCATGTTGAAGAAGACCTTATTAGGCGTGCTGGTTGTGATTATACTGTCAACCTGTGCGCTGTGGTTAGCCGGCGGGGATGAAGTTTATGCGCTTTATCGCGCCACCTCGGTTTCCACTGCGCCGGCAGATTACGCTCTGCAAGATGACAGTCGTGTTATCGTTCCGGCGCCGCAACCCCACGTTAATCAATCTTACAACGCTCTCAAGAATGTCTACTGGGGCGACCTGCATGTCCATACTGTGGAAAGCTTTGATGCTGTATTGTTTGGGACAACCCTGACCATTGAAGATGCTTACCGGTTTGCGCAGGGCGAGAGCCTGCGCAGTGCTGGGGGCGAACTTATGCAGCTATCGCGGCCGCTGGACTTTGTGGCCATCACAGATCATGCAGAGAGTTTTGGTTTAAGGACGCGTTGCGATGATACTAATCTATCGCTAAAGGAAAACCTGAACTGCTGGCTAATGGAAACGCCCAATGTCGTGACATTCCTCTTGTTGAAGGCAGTTGCTAACGAACCGGCAGAAACACCCGCTAGCAATAAGGCGGCGGGAGTCTACCGCAACAGTGTCCGCAGTCATCCAACCCAGGCTAATTTTCCGATATGCACTCTAGATGAAACAGACCTTGAGCGCTGTTACCGCGACAGCAATAGTGACTGGTCGCAATACAAGCGTTTAGCGGACAAATACAACCAGCCCGGCACGCTCACGGTATTTTCAGCCTACGAGTACTCGCCACCCCTTCCTGACTCAGGCAAGCACCATCGTAACGTCATCTTTAATGGCACTGGGCTCCCGGAGCACGCCACGTCCTACTTTGATGTTGGCAACGCCATAGCATTATGGAAGGTCCTAGAAGACGACTGTAGCGGCGAGTGCGATTTTCTCACCATTCCACACAACATGAATAAGGGGTGGGGCCTGTTCTACAGTGAGAATACTTGGGACGGCGAAACCTACGACGAGGAAGGTTGGCTACTGCGACAGCGACGCGAACCGCTCGCCGAGATCTATCAGGTCAAGGGCTCTTCAGAGTGTGCGCTGGGTGTTGGGGCCACGGACGAGGAGTGTGGCTTCGGTCAAATATTAGAACCCTGTCAAGTTGGTCAGGAAAGCGGATGTGCCTTCACCACCAGTTTCGCCCGTCAGGGGTTAAAAATCGGCCTTCAAATGCAGACTGATATGGGATTTAACCCCTTTGCCTTCGGCCTGATTGGCTCCACCGATACCCACAATTCCAGCCCCGGTGATGTGGAAGAGTGGGATTTTGTCGGCAAAGTCGCAGCGGCTTCCTCACCGGCTACTCGCCGCATCACTGAATGGCCCGGCCGCAAACCCTACGAATCCATTCTGCAGTTCCACACCTCCGGTGGACTCACGGGAGTATGGGCAGAAGAGAATACGCGGGATGCGATTTTTAAAGGCATGCAACACCGCGAGGTCTATGCAACTTCAGGGCCCCGCATAACGTTACGGTTTTTTGCCGGCTGGGGCTTCGACGAGGATATTACCGACCAGCCTGATGCCATCGCTCTAGCGGTCGACGGAGGGGTGCCCATGGGTGGCGTTTTGACACCAGGCACAGAGCAAACGGATAGCCCCACATTCTTCGTCTGGGCCGCAGCAGACTTGATGAGTGCGCCACTGCAACGTCTCCAGATGGTCAAGGGATGGATCGACGCTGAGGGTGTTACTCATGAAAGCGTGCGCGACATCAGCTGTTCCGATGGTCTAAAAATAGATGCCTCCACCCTACGCTGCCCCGACAACGGCGCCTCTGTAAACATCGCTAATTGTGAAGGTCTGGGTAATACCGGTGCCGCTCAGATGGCTGTAGCCTGGAAGGACCCTGACTATCACTCTGACCAGAATGCTTTTTACTACGTGCGCGCCCTCCAAAACCCCACCTGCCGCTGGTCGACCTACGACGCCCTGCGATTGGGCCAAACGCCGCCTTCCCACGTTCCTGCGACCATCCGGGAGCGGGCGTGGTCCTCGCCAATATGGATTCAGTCAGCGAACTGACATGCTACTTACTGCACCCGTATTATTGTGGATTGGCCGTAGGACTCACATTGCTTCCACTATAATTTTTGAGGGCTATACACCATCGCCAACACTTTGCTATGCGGCGAAATTTAAGGGTATGGCATGACCAGGTTGGCGCTCACTGCCCTGAGTCCGCTCATTTTAACCGGATGTGACAGGATCGACTCTCTGCTTTGGCAGCCAAAGACCACGCCAACGCAATGGTGTGAGAGCATGCCATGTGTCGAACTCTTTTCAAGTGGCGTCACACTCACTCAACCTACCTCAACACTCTTGATCTACTTCTTGGGACTAATGTGGTTGTGGGTGGGGTGGCGATTCTGGCAACTAGATAACGAACAGAAATCCAGCCGCTGGTGGTCTATCGCTATGACGCTGGGGGGCATTGCTGCGATATCGGCCGGCACCAGTTATCAGGCATTTGGCTTCGAACTAAAATGTACTGAACGAGAATTTTGTACATGGACCAGCTGGTGGGAGATCGCCTATCTAGCGATGCAAGTCGGAAGCGTGAATGCCATGCTGGCAGGTGTTGCTTACGCCTGCACAAGAGGTCTAATGCGACGCCTGTTGCTTACCTATGCCCTCGTCAATACAGTCATTTACTGCTGTGTCGTAGCCGCCGGCGCATTCTTGCCAAACAGATTTATGATTTCTTTTGAAATGTTGGTGTTGTTCTCCACTCCTGCATTCCTTGTCTGTTTCCTTATTAACGGCTGGCGCTATATCAATAACAAGTCTAATAAAGACAACATTTTACTGCGAGCATGGATCATTATGTTCGTCACTAATGCCCTTTATTTCGGCTACCTACTACTCGGTTATACGCAGATTCTTTGGTCTAAAGGCTTTTGGTTTTCAGAAAACGATGTTTTACACGTGCTAATGCTGGTCTGGGTTTGGTATGTCGGGACCGCAGTTGTGAGCGTCATGGCCGATGCAGAATCGCAGTCTCCGTCGCTGGATGGTCACGCATCTATAAATAAGCACTAATTACTTTTGGCAGCTATAAACGAGTTTTAGCACTCCGCTACTCTGCATCCACATAATGGTCTGGCGACGAATAAGACCCTCACCGCACATAACCCGTTCGTCAGTAGTCGTACTGAGTCAATAGGACAGAATTTAGCATAGACTTACGCGTCAATATTAGGGATGCTATATGTAGAATCAACATATTAAGAGTCCCTTCAGCATCTGCGTCAAATTTCTATATTGGGGCACTGCGATGCCAATCGCGGCATTCGATTTCGATGAATAGGTCTCAATTATCAATGGCATTGCCATTGCCCAGCCAGGCACTGAATGTGAATCCAAAACGCTCAAATTCTAATCAGCCCGTTTATGTCAAATTGATAAACCGTATCGGCGAACAGCTCAGGACAGCGGGCTACAACAAGCCAGACCTGAATGCAGATCTACTAATCAAGCAAGCGAAAAAAAAAACGGGACTGCAAGACTTTGGCGACACGTCATTCAGAGATGGACTGGACATACTCACAGCTGAGTTAAATGATCAGGCACAACTCTCACAAATCGGACAGATAGCCGCATATTTCAATTTACTGGACCATCTCTGCGTTCGGCTGCGACTGATAGATTTTCGCGACCGCCGGCCCCAAGTGACGCGCCAGATTATAAAACGACCACTATTTATTACAGGGTTGCCACGAACCGGCACTACCATACTGTATGAACTGATTGCGCAGGACCCCTCTTTTCGATCACCCGCAAGCTGGGAAGTTACCAGGCCATTTCCGCCTCCCAAAAAAAAATCGTATACCAGCGATAGAAGAATTCAGGGTGTGGACCGAATGCTGGCCTTAGCTGAAAAGCTGTCCCCCGGATTCAGGGCGATCCACGCCATTGGCGCGAAGCTGCCGCAGGAATGCGTTTACATCCTTGCGTCCCATTTTATCAGTGAACAGTTTGGGTATATGTATAATATTCCGAAATACAGGAGCTGGGCGCTGACCCAGGACATGACCGCATCTTACCAATGGCACGCTCATTTTCTCCAGCATCTGCAAGTCGATTTCGGCGCTGGGCATTGGGTACTGAAAGCCCCGGCTCACCTCGCTTATCTGAAATATCTGGTCGCACAGTATCCGGACGCACTGATAGTCTGGGCCCATCGTCGACCCCTTGAGGCGATCTCCTCATTCTCAAGCCTCGTATGTAAACTACAGGGCGGCTTCAGTAATACCATTAACCCACTGGCTATCGGCGAACACGAAGCTCGACATTTTTCACAAATCGCGAGCGCGGGAATGTCAGACCGCGGTGCTCTGGATCAGCGTCAGGTTTTTGATGTGCGTTTCAGCGCGCTCTGTTCAGATCCAATTTCTGTCATAGGGAGTCTATACGAACACTTTGAGATGCCGTTGAGCGGCGAGGCTGAAAACCGAATGCGTCAATATCTGAGGCAGAACCCGAGGCACTTGCACGGCAGACACACATACTCCCCTAAAAACTTTGGATTGGACGAAATACGTGAACGTGAACTGTATTCAGAATACCTTTCATGCTTTGACGACTATCTGAATTAGCGCTTTGCAAACATAATTTCGCTATGGTGCTGCAGTGAAATGGCCAAGTAATCACGGCACCCTATTTTATACTTTTATATTAATCAAACTACCCAGTAAACAGTTATCCACTGACGTTGAGTTGACGAAATGCGGCGAGAGAGACTACCCGCGCCGCAAACAGGCTGATGGGAGAAAAATCCTATAAAAGAATCTTTCCTCCCTTGTCGCGCTTTGGTGAAAATTGCCCTACATTGCTTTTTCACACGGATGTTTTTCTGTAGTAATGTGAGTAGAACGATTATAACCCGCTACGCTCAGGCTGCTAACTAGCGCGCGATATGCAAACCGCGGTATAAGCCATAGCAACCTTTTCGCTGCCACTGAACCTAGGCTTGAACTATGTATCCCAACGGACTTTTCGGTCTAGATGCTCTGAGAGTACTGATTTCGCCCATTGCGATTTTTGGTATTATTTTTTTTATACTCTATCTTCGCAACGACCATATTAGAGCGGGCCGAGCAGTTCTTCTGCTGTTAGCAATAGGCGTTTTTGCCCTGTTGGGCGCAAAATTATTTTCACTGCACGTGCGAGGCTGGGAGGTATACGAGCCGCTTTCCAGTGAATTGCGTGGCGGATTACGCTATCCGGGCGCACTACTGGGCATGATTCTGGTCGGCCCGCTACTAAAACGATGGATTCTGCCAGACCTGCCGCTTCCTCGTTTCCTCGATGTACTGGCAATAACCGTTTGCTTCTGTTTCGCTCTGGTACGATTCAGCTGTCTTATGAACGGTTGCTGTACGGGGCCTGAGTGCGATGCGATTTACTGTCTCAGTTATGAACCCGGAAGTCAGGTTTGGTATGTGCAGCTCCAGCAAGGCTTGCTTGATCATTCTTCCCATCCTAGCAATCCTGTATTCCCACTGCACATCCTGTTCATGGCAGCATCGCTTGGCGTTGGCGTTTTTCTCATGTGGTTCGATACGAAACGTAGTTTCAATGGCCAAATCGGCCTGCTGTTCCTCATTCTGCACGATGGCGCCAAAGCAATTCTTGAGTCTTTCAGAGTGCCGTACGTAGGCGAGCTGCAACTGACATCACTTTCAATTAGTGCGGCGGGCCTAGTCGCTCTGATTATTGTCTTATATTATCGGCGTGTTAATTCAGCCTGAGACACCCAATGACCAGAGAAAGTCTTAGTCAACGCCTTTTTATAGCGATCATGTAAGATTTTGACCCTTTTGACGTAGGTCTGGGTTTCCTCGTATGGCGGGATACCGTTGTGCCGTTTTACCGCACCAGGGCCCGCGTTATAAGCGGCTGTCGCCAGCATGGTATTCCCATGATTTTCTTCAAGAAGCCACGCCAGATATCGAACGCCGCCCTGAATATTGTCTTCCGGCACTAGGGCATTCGTGACGCCCATATCTTTTGCCGTATCGGGCATCAACTGCATTAAGCCGAGCGCACCCTTTTTTGACCTGGCCCCGGGTTTAAACGCGGACTCAGCATGAATAACAGCTCTAACCAATGCCGGATCTACCCGATATTTCTCGGCCGACATATTAATCGCAGCCTCAAAAGCGTTCAATTGGAGCGCCGTACTGTTCCAGTCCACTTTAGACTTCGGATTACAGGCGAAGCATGAAAATTGCACCATCTCGTACTTAATGCCCATGGGGGCGCGGTCGGAATAGGATTGCACACCAGATGGGTTCCTGTATTTGTAGATTTTAATGGCGGGTTTTTCAGAAGAGGCATCGGGCACTTGCGGGGCATTGGTCAGGACAGAGGTAGTCTGATCCGCCACTGCAGGTGCAGTGAAGAGCAATAATGCACATGCAAAAATGCCAAGCAAACCTCTCACGTCATTATTTTCCTGTTACACCTCTAGGCACATTGTAGCCCAGCTTCGAGCGGGAGACACCGCATCGAGTGTCAAAATTGACAGGAATGGGCTCACAGACACCAGCACAGATGGGAAAAAACACAATATTAAACCGACTAATTGCTCAAATTTCTTGAGAAAGCGATGGGCCAGTCCTTAATTCGGGCTACACTACATCCTTCTATTTCTTCAGAAAATGGAAGAACCACTTGCACCACCATCACTAAACATAATCTGTAGTTTACAAGACTGACCACACAGGAATGATCAATGCGACAAGTAGACATCAACAAAGAGCCTGTTGAGCTGTTCAAAATCCTGAAGTTTGAAGGCATCGTGAGCAGTGGGGGCCAAGCAAAATTAGTGATTAGCGATGGTCAGGTGACGGTAAACGGCGAGGTGGAGACCCGCAAGAGGAGAAAGGTAGTCGCCGGCGATATTATTGTCTTTGCGGAAGAGGAACTGCAGATACGTCTCGCACAATAAAAACATTCACGAGTTTTCGCCCTTTACCTCACTTGGAACCGCACCGCAGGGTAACGCGTTCACAGTACAGATCTATTCTTCCTCGCCCTTAGGATTTCAACTTGTGACCAGACCTCGATCAACACGCAAACGCTCACCGGCCTCCCACACACAACAGCGCCAAGTTAGCCTATGGGGCAAAGACACAGTAGTCATCGAGCGGATGAGTCAGGAAGGCCGCGGTATAGCCAATCGCCAGGGAAAGATCGTCTTTGTTAGCGGCGCGCTAACAGGAGAGCAGGTGCGAGTGCAGTGTACAGCAGTGAAACGAGACTTCGACACGGCCGATATGATTATGTTGCTGCCGGACTCTGCACCCTCTGTGCTACGCGTTATCCCCCAGTGCCGAGTTTACGCCGAGTGCGGCGGGTGTACCTTACAACACTGGTCACCGGCAGCACAGCAGCGTCACAAACAAGAAGCGTTGCTAGCGATGCTGCTGCCAATTGCACCGGGCCTGATACTTGCGCCGCCGATAATTAGTTGCTCAAGTGGTTTCCGCCACCGAATACGCCTCCTCGTGACACGCAATACTGACAAAACGTACTCTCTTGGTTTTCGGCAGCGCAGGTCGCATGATGCGGTCAGTCTCCAGCACTGTGTAGTCGCTAATTCCGCGGTCAATACACTGTTGCAAGTCCTACCAGAAATTTTATTCGCTGCGCCCGAGCTGCAAGGCTTGCGCGAAATAGAGATTGACGCCGACAGCGACAACCAACTGGGTCTGTGCTTTTACTTCGCTGCACACCCTGGAGAGAAAATCCTGTCTGCGCTGCGTACAGCCGTACTCTCCGATTCCGTCATTGCTATGCGAGTTCGTCTAACTGCCAGAAGAAAATCACGCAGTGATGCACTCTACGATGATGGAGGGGAGCAGCTTAGACAGCTGCAGGAACTTTACGAAGAAGGTGAATTAACGCTTCGACTGCAACCGATAATTGAAGACGACAGTATTGAAATTGAAGAGTTACAGTTAGCCTATCTACCCGGCGATTTCACTCAAACCCACTGGAGCGTCAATGCGGCACTGGTCTCCCTCGCGCTAAACTGGTTAAAGCCCGGCTCAGATGAGATCGCTCTCGATCTCTTTTCAGGCATAGGAAATTTTAGTTTGCCTTTTGCTCGCCGCACTAAAACCGTCCATGCGATCGAAGGTGATAGTGATATGGTCTTGCGCGTCGAAGGCAACGCGCAGCGAAACGGTATAGAAAATATTAGCGCGAAAATGCTCAACCTTATGACAGATACAGTGACCCTACCCAAAGCGGATATCGCCATTGTGGATCCGCCTCGCGCCGGCGCAAAGTCGGTCTGTGCGACACTGGCGCGCTCAAAAATAAAGCGCCTCGTGTATATATCGTGTCATCCCGCAACGCTGATGCGCGATGCGCGAGTGCTCTGCGGTGCCGGATTTCAGCTGACCAAAGCCGCAGCGGTGGACATGTTTCCTCACAGCGGACACAGCGAGGCTATAGCCCTATTTGAACGATAGACGCTGCGCGTTGCGCTTTTTAGCGCAACAGCAGAGCGTCCAGCGTCTCTATATCCGCCAGCACGTCGGCGCCAACCAAAATAGCCTGCAATCCAAGATCCCGTGCAGCATCCACATTGGCCTGATAGTCATCTAGAAAAACAACTTGTCCTGGTGAAATATCACCCAACTGCTCCAGGGCAAGTTGGAAAATACGAGGGTCGGGTTTGCGTATGCCCACGCTGCTAGAGTCCACAACAAAATCAAACAATTCATCAACCGGAATGAGGCTACGCCAGCCATCACCAAACTCCTTTACATTGTTAGTGATGATGCCAGTGGTATAGCCCTCCTGCCTAAGAGATCTCACCCGCTCTACCAGCGGCTTCCTCTGATCTGCGCCGGCGTTATTACCCGCCATTCGTGCAAATAGCTCGTAAATATCAATCTGTAGATCGAGTTTCTGGCCCAACCCAAGAATCTGATTACGGGCGTTTTCAAGGGTAATCTCACCACGCTCAAGCTGATGCCAAGGATGGTCACCATCGTGTTCATAGGAACCAAACACTATGCGGGTGATCTCTACTGGCTCAACACCCAATTCCTCACCGAAATTATGAACGGCATGAAAAGGTGAATCCGTAAAGACGCCACCAAAGTCAAAGAGCACGGCTCTAATTTTTTTCAACATTCTTCCTCTCCTTATTAACGCAACCCCCTGTCGATGGATGCCATTCATAAGACTGTGTCTAAGCTGGACCTGCGAGTGTTGCTAGCACCTGCCAATAGCCCTGCGCAGCGAGTCCTCAGCAGCAGCCCTTTAATAACGCATGAACAGCGTGCCGAGGGGTCTTGGTCAGTTTCTGCATGAGTTTGAAGGGTATTACCGAAAGGCCATATTGCTCTTTAATGCTGTTCAACATGACTAACCACAACTTGGCTGTCATTTCTGAATCATAGAGAGCTCGATGGAGCACTCCGTCCATTGGAATATTCAGATAAGCGACTAATGACCCTAACTGATGGTTCGGAGAGTGCTGGCACAACCGCCGCGCAGCGAGCATAGAGCAAGAAAATTGCCCCGAGTAATCTATAGAGACCCGCGAGAACTCGGCATCGAGAAAACGTTTATCGAAAGATGCATTGTGCGCGACTAGATTAA
>Ga0209710_1002946_pt1 | contig 11647 bp, 20 predicted proteins | sample ArcticOcean_MG_C_5_FD_187436 | JGI IMG/M metagenome (GOLD analysis project Ga0209710, IMG submission 187436) | Marine microbial communities from western Arctic Ocean - ArcticOcean_MG_CB4_138 (SPAdes) (version 2) | ecosystem: Environmental > Aquatic > Marine > Oceanic | place: Arctic Ocean...
ATGCACCAAGTGCCACAGTATTAGATATTGCAGCAACAGATGAGATAGAACTTACTGCAACTCTTATAGATGTTGTTGGCAACCAAACAGTTTCTGGCACATTAGGTGTTACAGGTGTTCTTACAGGAACTTCCCTAGATATATCTGGTGACATAGACGTAGATGGAACAACCAACCTAGACGTAGTAGACGTTGATGGTGCAGTAGATTTTGCATCTACTACAGCACACGCAGGTAACGCTACATTTGCCGATAATGCTAAAGCCATCTTCGGTGCTGGCAGTGACTTACAGATATATCATGATGGGTCTAATAGTATTATACATGACAATGGTACTGGAAATTTACAAATACAGGCTGATGATTTTAAAGTTATGAACGCTGCAGGTGATGAGAATATAGTATTTGCAGCAGAGGATGGTACAGTCAGATTATTTTATAACAATGCTAGTATATTATCCACCACATCTACTGGAATAGAAGTTAATGGTATAACTGTAAGTGATGGCATGTCTACTAATACATCAGGCACAAGCAATTTCATAGCAGGTGTCAACGCAGGTAACTCCATAGTAAGTGGGGGAAATTACAATACTGTAGTTGGAGATGAAGCAGGTACTGCTATTAGTACAGGTGATTACAATACAGCAGTAGGGTATTTAACAGGTGCAGGAGTAACTACAGGAATACAAAATACCCTTATGGGTGCAGGAGCAGGAGATGTTTTAGATGTTGGTGGTTATAATGTGGCACTTGGTAGCTTTTCATTAACTACTGATACTAAAGGAAGCAAGAGTATTGCTGTAGGACATGGAGCATTAAATGCACAAAACTTTACTTCAGCCACAGATACTTATAACGTAGCAGTAGGTCATCAAGCAGGGGTTGCAGTAACAACAGGCACATTCAACACCCTCATTGGTGGTCTTGCAGGAGATGCGATTACTACTGGTGGTCAGAATACTGCACTGGGCTATCAGTCTTTAAGTGGTGGCGTAGCATCTTACTACAACACGGCAATCGGTTATCAAGCACTGTTAAGCGACACAACAGGCAGAGAAAGTGTTGCTGTAGGTAGAAATGCTTTACGCACTCAAAACGACACTACCTCTAGTAGTACCTACAACACAGCAGTTGGTGCAAACGCAGGATATGCAGTAACAACAGGAATCCAAAATACGTTAATTGGAGGACTTGCTGGAGATGCCCTAACTGATGCAGATTTTAATGTGGCAGTTGGATTGGCTTCATTATCAGCAGATACAAAAGGTAGCAAATCTACAGCTATTGGTGTAGGTGCATTGGAAGTTCAAAACTTTACTTCATCTACAGATGCTCAAAATACAGCAGTTGGTTATAAAGCAGGAGCAGCAGTAACAACAGGAACATCTAATTCTTTTTTTGGTCTTAGTTCAGGTTATTCAGCAACAACAGGACCTCATAATACTTGCATTGGAGTTGAAGCAGGTTATGCAAACATAACTGGACAAAGTAGCACATACATAGGTCGTTCTTGTGGAGTTGCGGCTACTGGAGATAGTAACACATTTATTGGTAGAAGCTCTGGCTCTCAAGTGACAAGTGGTGCTAAGAATACTATTCTTGGTCGTTATCAAGGAAACTCTGGTGGCTTAGACATAAGAACAGCAAGTAATTACATTGTGTTTTCAGATGGCGATGGTAATCCAAGAGGTTATTTTTCAGGTGCTGCTTTTCATGCAGGTGGTGGAGGAATAAGTGTTAATGGTGTTGGTGCTTCAAATAGTATTCATGGATTAGCAGCTAGTGGAGCTTGGGCTTTAGGACTTCAACAAAATACTACAAGTGCTGGTGGTGGCAGAGTTTTAGGTTTAAGAAATGTGACAGACTTTAACAATGCAAGTAATGAAGTTATTTCTTATAATGGTAATACAACACAAAGATTTTTAGTTCTTTCAAATGGAAATGTAACTAATACTGGTAACTCATATGGTGCAATATCAGATATTAAACTTAAAGAGCAAATCACAGATGCTTCATCACAATGGAATGATATTAAAGCATTAACAGTCCGTAAGTATAAAATGAAAGATGAAGTAATATCAAAGGGTGATAGTGACGAACTGTGGAGATTAGGTGTTGTTGCACAAGAAATAGAAACAGCAGGAATGAATGGTCTTATTGAAGAAATTGTTGATAGAGAAGAAAATGGTGAGGATTCAGGCACAACTACAAAAACAGTCAAATACTCTGTACTTTATATGAAAGCAGTCAAAGCACTACAAGAAGCTATGACAAGAATAGAAACATTAGAATCTAAAGTAGCAACATTAGAAGGATAAACAATGTCAGAAAGAACAGCAGAAGAAATAGCACAAGCACATAAGGCTTGTTTAGATGGAGCAGATACAATTAATGTTGTCATTGCTACACATAACAAAGGTAATGATGCAACAGATGCAGACTTTGCACATGACATGACACATGACGAGAAGAAGGCAAGAGTTACTCGTAGTGTTGGGTATCTGAAACATCAGAAGGCATTGACTGATTGGGATAAAGAGGACTTTACAGTTATTGATAAAGCCATAACAGATGCAGATACATTTACTGGATAGGAGTACCAAATGACTGAACAATCAAATGTAATAAATATTGATGGCAAAGAATATAAACAATCTGATTTATCTGTCGAACAGATAAGACTTGTGAGCAAGATTGCCAAGTACCAAAAGCAATCCAATGATCTCAAAGATGCCTTAGATGATGCTAATATATTACAGCAACAATATCTGCAATCACTAAAGACATCATTGAGCAATGATGAAACAACTAAAGCAATGGAAAACTCAAAGGCTAGTTAATGGTTAAAGCTACTGAAGTCAAAGCTCAAATAGACACACACGAAGCTGTTTGTGCTGAGCGTTGGAAAGAAACTATACTTAGAATAAAGCGTATCGAACACATTATGATTGGCTGCGCTGGCGCAATCATATTAATCCTGGTTACATTACTAGCTAAATAAAAATCACACATAACTTAATGGAGAATTGTTATAGATCCAGTAACTATATCTCTAGCTGTGGGAATCGCATCAAAATCATTTGAATTAATTAAATCTGGATTTCAAGCTGGGCGTGATTTGGAACAAATGTCTGGTGATATAAGTCGCTGGATGGGAGCAGCTTCAGATGTTGACAATGCGGAGAAGCAAGCCAAAAACCCAGGAGTGTTTGGCAAAGTTTTTGGTGGTGGAAGTATTGAAGCTACTGCACTCCAAGCTTATGCAGCCAAGAAGAAACTTGAGGAACAAAGGTACGAACTCAAGATGTTTCTAAATCTTACTCATGGTCCTCAAGCCTATGAAGAACTATTGCAGATGGAAGGCCAAATAAGAAAAGAACGACAACAAACTATATACAAGCAACAACAGATCAGAAAGCAAATCGGTGAGGGTATAGCTTGGGTTTTCTTAGTTCTAATTATAGGTGGTTTCTTATTAATGTTAGCAAGTATTTTTAGTAATAAATCGTATTCTAAAGAGTACACTTGGCAGCAGAAAATTTGGCAAGGGAAAATCAAAGAGCCGAAGTTGGTATTGTGTAGATTAAAAACACAAAAAGTATTCCAAGATAAAATGGCTTGCATATATGTTGCAGCTGGTGGAACAAAAAACAGAACTTATGAAATTGAATTTACAGACATTCATATTGGATGTCCAAGGTCATACAGATGTGTTTATAATCCTGGTGGTTCAGAACCATCTATAGATGATGTTATGAAAAGTCTAAGAGATATAGCAAAATGACCGCCTTCATGCTTGCTTGTTACATGAATGGAGCATTGCAAGGCTCTATATATTTTAAAAGTGTGAATGATTGTTCGTATTACAAAAATGGTTTAAATAACCAGGTTTTCAAAAAAGGTAACGAACCACAATCTTATGAATGTATTTGCAAGCTTGAACCTAAAGTAGATCCCAACAAAGTAAAAGTTTATTAGGAGATAAAATGTTACCTATTATTTCTGCGGTAGCTTCCCTGGCTGGCACATGGTTAGAAGGTAAGCAAGAAAAAGCTAAATTAAAACAAACCCTAGAAGTGGCTAAAGTTGCAGCTCAAGTTAAAAGAGTTGAGCAAGATGGCAACTGGGATGAAAAAGCTGTCGCAAGTATGGATAGCTCTTGGAAAGATGAAGCTTGGACTATATTTTTTATAATGATTATAGGCGCTAGTTTCATTAAGCCATTACAACCAATAATGAAAGATGGATTTATCTTTTTAAACACCGCACCAGATTTTATCAAGTATGGAATACTTGCATCTATAGCTGCAAGCTTTGGTCTTAAATCAATAGCGAAGTTAAGAAAATGATGTTAACAGCAAACTTTAGTTTAGAAGAATTAACAAAAAGCCAGACCGCTGAAAGACAAAGTATTCCAAACAATCCAGGCGCAGATGAAATCTATTACATTAGGATGGTAGCAGAAAAAATCTTGCAGCCAGTTAGAAATCATTATGGAATACCTTTCACAGTTAGCTCTGGATTCCGAAGTGTGGATCTTTGTTTGGCGATAGGTTCAAAAGCAACAAGCCAACATTGCAAAGGCCAAGCAGTAGATTTTGAAGTACCAGGTATCAGCAATTTGGACCTAGCTTACTTTATAAAGACAACCTTAGATTTCGATCAACTCATTTTAGAATTTTATAGAGGTGGTAATACTGGTTGGGTTCATTGTTCAGTAGCTGACACTCCACGAAAAGATTTACTTACCTACGATAAATCCCATGGGTATAGAAAAGGATTAATTGATGGCTCTTAAAAAACATCAGAATCCAAAAGGTGGTTTGAACGCTGCTGGTAGAAAACACTTTGGTGTTAAAGCGCCAATTAATAAAGGAACAAATCCAAGGCGAATATCTTTTGCTGCAAGGTTCGCTGGAATGAAAGGACCTATGAAAGATGCTAAAGGCAAACCAACCAGGAAAGCTTTGGCATTAAAAAAATGGGGATTTGGATCTGTAGCCGCAGCTAAAAACTTTGCAAACAAAAACAAGAAAAGGACATAACAATGGCTGGACTATATGCAAATATTGCAGCAAAGAAAAAAAGAATTTCAGCTGGATCAAAAGAGAAGATGCGCAAACCTGGAACAAAAGGAGCGCCAACAGCTGCGAATTTTAGACGAGCAGCTAAGACTGCAAAGAAAACTAAAAAAGCCTAGGTATGATTTGACCTAGAATTGTTTAACTCTTTGTATGGCTCTTAAATCGCCATCATCTAATACGTCAATATGACGTTTCAAATCAAATCACAATTCCCACCAAAACCATCCCTACGAGTAAAAAAATCCCACTTTTATTAAATTTGAGTGGGAACTGAGTGGGTATCTGACTCAATCTCTGCTTGACACTATTATTCTAATTTCATATGATGATAAGGTAAGCGTGACTTAGACAGTCAAGGTTATTGACAGATACAGTCAAACACTTGTTCGAATCTCGTAGGGATCACCACACTAACGTATTGATTTCATTGAGTTTTTTAGACATTTATTTTACTGCATCTAGCTTGAGTGGGAATTGAGTGGGATTTGTATTTTAATTTTTTACAAATCTCTACGAGAAAAAAGATCCCACTCGGTAATCAAGGCTCTTGACTTTTAAGGTCACTTAATTAAAATAATTTAATTAGGAGGTCGAGATGATTAATAAAAAATTTATATGGCAAGACAAGGCAAAGCTTAGAAAAAACCATCTATCATGGCAATTAGATCTAACTTCTCTTGGTGGTAAAAGAAATTTTTATTTAACAAAAGATGCTGCACTCAAAGCTTTAAAAGAATTTCACAAAAGAAATAAGACTGAAATAGAAGATAGTGATAATTGGACTTTAAGAGATCTGCTTGGTGAATTTCCAAATGACAGCATGATGCTTGAATGGGATCAACGTATAAAAAACAACGAACCTTTATCAACCTTTTATTGGAAAGAATATACCAGGATGAAAAAGGGGAAACCACTCCCTCAATATTATAAAGAGTATAAAGAAATATTTAATACAATTTGTAGTATTAAAATTCTTGGCAAAGAGGTTGGTGATTTTGTGGTTCGTGATCTTAGGCAAGATCATTGCGAAAATTATATCATGGCTTACTTAGAAAACTCTGGGAAAAAAGGAAAGCGTGGTTACAAAACTTTAGTTGGTATAAAATCAAGATTTAATAAATTGATGCAACACGCTAAAAAGGCAAGATGTATTAATGAGAACCCAATGTTAGGTGTTGTTATTGAAAGATCTATTGACGAAGATTTAGAAAGCAAGCCAAAAGAAAAGCTATCAACTGATTTTATAAACGAGGTCGAGGTTCTTATGCCTAAGTCTTGTACGTTAGCTTATAAGTTCGCTTGTTCTACTGGACTAAGAGCTGGGGAACAAAGAGCCTTAACTTGGAATGATATAGATTTTAAAACATTTGAGGTATCAATTAACAAAGCAGCAAAGTTAGAATGTATTATTGATTATGAGATTGTTAGAAATGGTGTTGGTAGAGTAAAGACTAGAACTTCAAATAGGTTAGTTCCAGTTAATGGACCTTTAATTCGTAAACTGCAAGAGCTTTACATAAAACGAGGAAGGCCAGAAGGTAGTGAGCTTATATTTGGAACTAAGTTTGGTACTATGGTCAACGCTTCAACTTGGAGAGAACAGTTACAAGCAACAATAAAAAAGATTACCAATAAACATTTAGTTTGGCACGATCTCCGACATTATTATGCAAGTAAACAACTTGAATTTTATGGTGATGATGTTTGGACTGTATCAAATCTTATGGGCCATAGTAATGTTGATATTACACAAAAAACCTATGGCCATTGGATGTTGGATACTGCTAAGAAGCAAAAACTAAAAGAAGATCAAGAAAAAATATGGGGATCTTGATTTAATTACTAGGATAAAGCTCTACAACATTATTTAAATTACTTAGAGCTTTATCCAACTTCTCCTCAGATCCAAAATAATCTAATAAAACTTTCGTTGTTACATAGTGTCGCTCACCATCAACAATACTTTCTATTGCTCCAGCTTTAACCATTCTATTAACTCGTTGATACTCAGATCCTTTACGTTTACATGGACCAAATAGTATTTGTGTAGTTTCAACTAAACTATATAAACCTTTATAGATCTCCAAAGCCACTTACCTCCCCATTTTTTACTGCTTCATAACTTTGAGCTGGATTAGAATCATAACGTAGCTCATTACAAAATGCTCTTGACCTGGCGATATTCATTTTGCTGTCGGCTTCTTGCAGCTGTAATGATAGCTCCATTCCAAGATCTTTAATTTGCTTATGAATATTCTCAATATCTTTTTGTTGTTGATCCGTTGGTGGAAAAGGTCTGTTAGATGATTCATCCCAGCCATTATCAAAGTTTAACCAAACGCTAACCTTGATTTGTTGCCCAGGGTTATCTTCAGATGATGATACTGCTCTATTAAATTTAACTTTTGTATTTGAAAATTGTGGTGAATTACCCATAGGTTACTCCTTAGTTGTTGTTTTTGATTTCATTTTGTTTGTTGGTATAGTGCGCTTCAACTTCGTGATAGAGTCGAGGTACAGCTACTTTAAGGTTTTTTAAAACTGTTTTGTTTCTTTCAAACCAGGCTAGACAAACGCCTTGATTGGGAAGCTGGTCAATATTTTTCATATAATTAAAGGCTATTTTTTCCCATCCAGCTATTTTGTCTGGATCTGTTTCTTCTTCTCCAGGTGTATATTTCCCATCAGCTATATCTTCTCGATCTTGTTCAGTATCTTTAATAGTTTGTTCAAGAGTTTTGCTTGTCTTATCTATAGGAGAATCTTGAGGTAAATCTTTTTTTACCTTAGTAGCTCTTTCTTTAATATCATCTTGAGCTTGCCTATCTATTTCTGTATCTGAATAAACATCACCATGTAGGCCAACTAACTTTAGAATAACTCTGTCCTTGGCTCTTTTCTCAGACATAGCAAAAGGGTAGGCGTTCTTATTGTTAGCTGGTGTAGCTTCACCAAAGCTCCATTCAGTTCGTTGATCCATCCTACCAGTAACTAACATCACCACAGATTTTTGAGCTACGTCAGAATGTATAACTTTAGGTTCGTCAAATGTTACGCCTTTATGGACAGCTATTTTCTCTAAAGCTTTGTGATACATTACCCAAGTACCATGACAATCCCATAAAGTTTCTTCCTTGTTCATTTCAAGTTCTTTGCATAATTCTATAACTTTTTTGGGAATATTAGTCTTACTCATCATTCATCTCCGCAACTTGTTTGCCTTTGCTTGTAATTAACCAGGACAATTCATAAGATCCTCTAGTGTTCTTTCTTTTCTCGCCTGGTATAATTAATCCGTACTCATTTAGTTCTGTGATCCTTGGCCTTACCGATACAATGTAACCATCAATGTCATTAACAATTTCAGATCCAGTTTTACCTCTAGTCCATCCAGCGCTTGCTATTGATTTAAGGACTCTCAAGCGCATCTTTTTTACTTTAGGAAGTATAAACTCCAAAGCTAGTTGCTCAGTTTCCCTGGCGTTATTATGAATGTTTGGTGGTGTTTCTAATATGTCTATCATTTACATAGCTCCTGGAAAAAGAATGGCTACAAACCAAATTATAAAATAAAAAAATAAAAATAACATTGCACAAGCTATGAACTCACCAAGCCATAGCCAGGGATCTTTCATTTTATTCCCCATAGTTTCTTTGCTTCTTCAATAATGATTGGTGGTTCAGACCAGCAGATATTTGTAAAGTCTGGTTCAACCAAGCGAAATAGATGTTCTTTATCTTTTGCCACTTTAAGTATTTCTTCTGTGGCTTTGTGAGATCTGATTATTGTTTGAACTATGTTATGTAAGTTATCGTCTTGCAGCTCTGGCGTGTTGTCCTGGTCAAATATCTTATAGTCTGAAGCGTTAGCATAAACTAAGAAAGGTGGTAGGCCGCCATTACACGCCCAGAAACCAGCAACTTGATATAAGGCGGCTTGCTCAAAAGGACCAGTTAGGGTTTTAGGTAAGCTTGCAGCTGCAAAACCAGACTTAGATGTTTTAGATAGCTTAGACCATTTGGTTTTAAGATCACCACGCCTATTATAATCTGGTCTAGTGTTATGTGGTAGCTCTAAACCAGTTAACTTTTCTATATACTCAACTTCACCTAATATTTTATTATCTTTAGCCATAGCTTCACGAAGGCCAGCAATAGCGTTATTTGTTACAGAAGCAAACTCATCTATATATTTTTCTTTTTTACTAGCATCAGTACCATTATCCCAGGTTCTTGATTTAAATTTTTGGAATGTTTCAACGCCAGATTCAATAGCTTTTTCTACATCTATATTATTTATTAAGACCGCATCAGCAGCTTCTTGTACTGTTCGACCACCGCACATTGCTGAGTTATCTTGACCATTCAATCGTGAATCAAACTTTTCAATCACAGTCCAGGCACGATCTCTAAGGTGCTGTTCATTATTTAAGTTTTGATAGGTTTCCCAGGCATCAGAAATGATAGGGCGTAGATGTACCTTGTCAAAGAAACCTTTACATTTTAGTTTTGATTTTGGGTTAGAGTGCCATAGATAATTAAATCTTGAAGCGAATCTAGGTGTTTCTATAAATGACATAAGCTCTCCTTAAATATTTAAAGAGAGCCTATTATATCTTGACGTAATCGGTCAAGGGGTGTGATTTAATAAAATTAATTATTGATCTTTTTGCACAATACCAAGCAACTCACTTTGCATGACACAAGTGAGAATAGGCGTACACCAAGCCAATGAAAGACCAGTATTTTGCTCACCATTATCAAAGCCAGGAACAACACCTTGAGCTGTATTATTGTGACTATCAGAATTACCAACTGCATATGTTCCGCCTGGTTCTGGATAAACAACACCGAATCGAATAATCTTTGTTTTAGCAATTTTAAAAACACATAGCTGCATAATAGAACTAGGATCAACTATTTGTGCTTTTACTGCTCTACTGCAAAAATTATAAAGGCGGCCATTAGCCCATTGTTTTTCTTTGGGTGTATGACTTGCCATGATAAACCTTCTATAATCATCAACCGGATAGGGTACATGATAAGCTATCTCAGCATCACTTGGATCGACTAATGTAACTCTGGATTCATCTAAGTAACCAAACAAAGGTACTGCATTTTGTGCAAACAAAACATCTTGAGGTGTGCAGCCTAAGATGATGGCGTATTCTTCAGCATCTTTAATTGAAAAATTTAAAGCTCCAGAGATATGTCTTGATACTGTCTCTGGTCGGATACCTTTACGTTCAGCTACTTCTTTTCGCATCATTCCTGCTTTGCGAATCAGCATATCTAAATTATTTGGCATTTTAAGCGTTCCTCTATCTGGCGCTATTTTATTTAACTGAATATTCATGTCGTTTCCGTATCTCCTTCTAAATAGAGCTTTCTCGGCTTAACACCATATCTTGTGTATTGACCTATATAGTCATCACACATATTGTGTTAACATCTTTCGAGAACATTTTGTTGTTGTTATACATCATTTACTATTGACGATAAAAGACATTATGTCAAATAATAATTAATAGTATTGACGTTTGAAATCAAGTTGTGTTACGAATTACGACATGACATTAGAAGAATATAGAAATGAAAATGGTTTATCTTATCAAAAACTGGCTCAAAAGCTAGGGTTTAAAGAAGCGACTGTAGCTAGAAGATGGTGTTTACCTAAGAATCATCCGCAAGCTTTAACGCCAAGCCCTAGAAATATGAGTTTGATTCTTGAGGTAACAATGAGTTCGGTCACGCCTAATGATTTCATTATTAGACGAGTCTGAGGATCAACTTCAAGTAAGAGTAGGTCAATGGCTTGACCTGGCATTGCCTATTGGCTCTGTTTGGCATCATTCACCGAATGAAGGTAATCGCCATGTTGCTTATAAAGTTAAGCAGAAGCGGATGGGAACTAAACCAGGTTGGCCAGACATTGAGATATTTGTGCCTGGCGATCAAAGCAAGGTTGGTAACTCTATATCTATTTTCATTGAATTAAAAAGACCTGGTGGTGGAAAGCTATCAGCAAATCAGATTGTGATGCGAGATAAATTAGAGCTGGCTGGTTGTTTTTGGCAACTGTGCAGATCTATTGACCAGGTAGAAGAATTTTTAGATGGGATAATTAAACTGAGGAGGAAGTAATGATTACTAATTTTGAGATTTGTTATGGCTGTGATAAGCCGCTTGCAAAATCTGCAAGGCAAAGAGTCAAGCCTTGTTTGTGTGCTGGCTGTGGTGGCAAAATGGGAAACAGAGTAGGGCCAGATCCAGTTAAAGAGCTTTGTAATAAGTTAAGAAAGTCATCTAAGCCATTAACTAAAGAGGAGCTATTAATTGAAAGAGCTGCTTGGCAATCTTTAAATCTTAGAGTTGATGATAATGATAAGGTAATCAGATGAAACCACAACAACACGCTGAACAAGCTGCAATTATATTAAAAGATAGAGCTGAGAAACTTGGTGACTATAAGCCGCTTTATAACAACATAGCTGCAAGAGTGAATCTAAGCCTGGGAAATAAAATTGCTCCTGGTAAAAAGATTACTGCTGCCGATATTA
>Ga0209710_1002948_pt1 | contig 11643 bp, 9 predicted proteins | sample ArcticOcean_MG_C_5_FD_187436 | JGI IMG/M metagenome (GOLD analysis project Ga0209710, IMG submission 187436) | Marine microbial communities from western Arctic Ocean - ArcticOcean_MG_CB4_138 (SPAdes) (version 2) | ecosystem: Environmental > Aquatic > Marine > Oceanic | place: Arctic Ocean: Canada...
GACTTTCCCGGTAATCTACGATGATCCGTTTTAAAGCCCGTATCCGAGCAGCCTCCCTATCATTTGCGCCACTTCGCTAGGTGCAAACAGCAAGCACCTGCGTATCCAGTTCGATAGTGAAACGCGCGCCCACTCGATCCTCGCGATTCTCGGCGTACACTTTGCCACGATGCAACTCAGCGATCTCCTTACAGATTGCGAGACCGAGTCCGGTACTGCTCTCATTGCCAGTCGGCTGCACCGACGTCTTTCCGAAATGAGTAAACAACTTATGCATTTCGTCCTCTGGAATACCGGGGCCTTCATCTTCGATCACGATTTTAAAGATCCCGTTCACTTGCTCGGTGATCACTCGAATAAAAGAGCAAAAAGGCGAATACTTGACCGCATTGCTTAACAAGTTATCCATCAAGCGACGGAATTGAGCCTTATCGAGCATCAACAGGTCTGGCATGCCGCGGTCGTCTAATTCCAACTTAATGGACTTCTCATTCGCGGTGAACTGATAAATATTGAGTGAAGAAGAGATCACCTCACGCACCTGACAAGGCTCTGCGTTTGAATGCTCTTCGCCACTTTCAATCACCGAGAGATCGAGTAATTCATCAACCAGATGCAGCATCGAGGCTGAAGTCGATTGAATCGTATCTGCAATTTCTTTCTGCTCATGATTGAGTGGACCGCTCTCAGCGAGGAAATCTGAAAGGCCACGAATCGAGGCCAACGGATTGCGTAAATCATGCGATGCGACACCAATGATGCGATTTTTAGCGAGCTTGTCTTCCTTTAATCGATTAATAAATTCACGTTGGCAGCCCATCAATACACGCATCTTTAAGTGATTCCGCATACGAGCCAAGGCCTCGTGGCGATTGATCGGCTTTGCGACATAGTCACAGCCGCCCGCATCGAGCCCTTCGACGATCGAACTGGTGTCAGAACGGCCCGTTACAAAAATAATCGGCACCTCCTTCAGGCCCCGCATCTTCTTAATCTTTCGACAAGTCACAAAGCCGTCGATACCATCCATAATAACGTCGAGCAGGATCAGATCTGGCTCATGCGCTTCGATACACTCGATCGCACTTTCGCCAGAATCGGCCTCATCGACCACGAATCCACTGCGCTCAAGCAAGCGGCGTAATAACATACGAATGATCTCGTCGTCGTCCACGACAAGAATACGAGATCCTTCGGTATTAATTCCTTCGGCTTGTTTCACTTATGCAACGAGTAATAGTTACTGGAATTAAAATAGCTTATTAAACTCAAAGTCAAACACAGCGAGTCCTTGCGCAATATTCGCTGACGGTTTAACATTGCACCCGAGCGGCCCCTTCGCATTTTCTCACAATTATGCTTCAAGCTGGTATCGTAGGTCTCCCCAATGTGGGCAAAAGTACACTGTTCAATGCTCTTACGCGCACACGTAAGGCGGAATCGGCAAACTATCCGTTTTGCACGATCGACCCAAACGTGGGCGTCGTTCAAGTGCCGGACAGCCGCCTAGAGCCTCTGCGTGAGATCTCCAAGACGAATAAGGTCATCCCTGCGGCGATTGAGTTCGTCGATATCGCCGGCCTCGTCGCTGGCGCCAGTAAGGGGGAAGGCCTTGGGAACAAGTTCCTCGCCAACATCCGCGAGGTCGATGCCATCGTGCACGTCGTGCGTTGTTTCGACGATGACGACATCATCCACACCTTGTCCGGCATTGACCCACTGCGTGATATCGAAGTGATCAACACTGAGCTCATACTCGCCGACATCACCTCACTGGAAGGCCAACAAGATAAGCTCGTAAAGAAAGCGCGCGGTGGCGATAAAGAAGCCGCCGAAAACGTCGCACTGATCGAGCGCCTGCTGCCACACCTAAACGAGACCAAGCCAGCGATCACGCTCGACTTATCGGACGACGAACAGGCCGCGCTCAAGCGCCTCTGCCTACTTTCAGCAAAACCAGTGCTCTATGCCTGCAATGTTTCCGAATCAGACCTAGCCGACTACTCGGGCAATGCCTACGTCACCGCCGTCGAGAAATTTGCCCATGAGCACCACGGTGCAGGTACTTGCGTAGTTTCAGCCTCCGTCGAAGCGGAGCTAATCGACTTTGACGACGAAGAAGCTTCAGAATATCTCGAATCACTCGGCGTACAGGATTCTGGCGTGTCGCTCCTCATTCGTGCGACCTACGATCTGCTCGGCCTCGCCTCCTACTTTACTGCGGGCGTACAAGAAGTGCGTGCATGGACTTTTAAAACAGGCATGAAAGCACCGCAATGTGCTGGCGTCATCCATACCGACTTCGAATCAGGCTTCATTAAAGCTGAAGTGGTCGCCTACGACGATCTGATCGAAGCAGGCAACGTCGCCAAAGCACGCGAAGCAGGCAAATACCGACTCGAAGGCAAAGAATACGAATTTAAAGACGGCGACGTGACACTCTTCCGCTTCAACAACTAGGCGGCTTGTCGATTTCGCACGGCCGTTTCATTCCGCGCCAGGCTAATCATTGCGATTAGCTTGAAGAATAGGAAGTTCACGCAGTTGACTAAATCGAGACTTACTTGCACTTCTTTATGTCCATATGATCTCGCGTATCCACTCCCATTACCTTCAACGCCTGCCACTGATAGTGGCCGGCATCGCAGCACTCTGCTTGAGTGCTTGTGATCAAGCGCAACCCGTGACCTACCAAATCCCGAAGGAGCAACGCGCCGACGCGATGCCAACGATGGCAGCGGCAACCACGCCAGAAACGAGCGCTCCAAGTAAGATGAACGTGCTGCCCGGCATGCAACAAGCGGCCAACGAAGCTGGCGAAGTCGACTTCATCACTCCTGAAGGCTGGAAAAAACTCGCCGCAAGCGGCATCCGCAAAGCGAATCTCAAGGTCACCGCCGACACTGGCAGTGCCGAAATCACCATCCTCACTTTCCCTGGCGATGTTGGCGGACGCCTCGCCAACATTAACCGCTGGCGCGGTCAAGTCGGCCTCGAAGCAGCCACGGACGAAGACTTGCCCGCCTTTACTACAGCTTATGACATTTCAGGGCACCGCGGACTCTACGTGCGTCTCGAAGGCGAAACGCAAAGCATCCTCGGCGCACTCCTGCCCTTCCATGGCAGCACTTGGTTCGTGAAAATGCTCGGCGACACTCCCACTGTGCTTGCCAACGAAGCATCCATGAAGCTATTCCTCGATTCGATCCAAATCGAGGACCACGCCCACTAAATAATGAAAGCGTTGCTTCAATTCTTTGCATCACTACGACTTACTGTCGTCCTGCTCTCTTTGTCGATGGTGCTGATTTTTTTTGGCACACTCGCACAAGTCGAAACTGGCATCTGGAAAACACAGAAGGACTACTTCGAAAGCGCTCTAGCGATATGGGCTTACCCCGAAGCATGGATCGCATACGATAAGCTCTACTGGCTGCGCATCCCGATGCCAGGTGGTTACTTGCTCGGCGGCATGCTGCTGATCAATCTCGTAGCCGCCCACGTCACTCGGTTTACATTAAGCGCCAAGAAAGCCGGCATCTTCCTGATCCACATCGGCCTGATCCTGCTACTCATTAGCGAGTTACTGACCGACGTGCTGTCTGAAGAAAGCCAAATGCCCGTCGATGAGGGCGCCAGCAGTAACTACTCCCAAGAATATCGCGACAACGAGCTCGTGTTGATTGACCGCATGCACGCCGATTTCGACACCGTGCATAGCATCCCCATCGCACTGCTCAAACCAGGTAGAACAGTCGCCGTGCCAGAGAGTCCACTGACCATCCGCACCGTCAGTTACTATCCGAACGCACAAATCGGCCGTTCCCAAGAGGGGGCCGCACCAGTCGAGTCTCCCGCCAACCAAGGTGTCGCAGTTAAGATGAACGTCGTCGTCACACCGACTGCGGTTACATATGCGGAGAATCAGATCAACACCGCCACTGCTTACGTCGAAGTGCTCAGCCCCGAGGGTTCACTCGGCATCTGGTTGGTTTCGAATGTCATCGACGATCGCTTCCCACCGCAAATGGTGACTCTCGGCGAACAAAGCTGGGAGATTGTCCTCCGACTGAAGCGCCACTATTATCCATTCGCAGTCGAGTTGGTCGATTTCTCCCACGAGAAATATCCTGGCACCGAAATCCCCTTCAACTACTCCAGTGAAGTGATGGTGCGCCACAGCGATACCACCAAAAATCAAAAAGCGCTGATCTATATGAATCACCCACTGCGCTACGAAGGCCTGACCTTTTATCAAGCCTCTTTCGCCAATGACGACCGCACCTCGATCTTCCAAGTCGTACGGAATCCAGGCTGGATCCTGCCCTACGTCAGCGTACTACTAATGGGAGTCGGCATGCTCGTTCAGTTCGGCATGCATTTCTTTAAATTCCTCAAAAAACGCGCTACCGCCTAATGAAGAAATTCGCTTTCACTCTGATCCTGATTATCGCTGCGCTCATCGTCGCATCGGGATTCAAGCCAGCCACCAACACCTCGGACTTTGATGTCGCTAGCTTCTCTGAACTGCCGGTGCAAGTCGGTGGCCGCATCAAACCGCTCGACTCGGTTGCGCGTAACACGCTGCTCGTGCTCGCTGCACGTCAAAAAGTCGTCACCCCCGAAGGCGTGACACTCAGTCCGATCGAATGGTTCATGGATCTGACCATGCGCCCTGAAGTGGCCGACACCTATCGCGTGTTCAAAATCGAGTTTCCAGACGATCTTGGCATCGCAGGTCTCGCACAAAAAGGCCAACGCCACTACGCCTTCAATGATCTACTGCCACACTTCGATGAGATCCTGCGACTCTATAAGGAGATCAACCCTGAACCGAAAAAACGTAGTCCCTACGAGCAACAAATCGCCGATCTGAACGACGGGCTCACACTCTACCACCGTGTCATGCACTCGCTGCACCCGGTCGGCACCCCGGAACGGCTTGATCGACTTGTCGATGAATATCAGAGCTATATTAGCAGTATCGCACCAGGACTCGTGGCCCTGCGCCAACAGCAAGCGGCTAAGGACTACGATGCCGAACTACTCAGCAGGTTCATTCAATTTGGCGACGATTATTTAAAACTTTCGAAGACCGCCTATTTACGAGTCGTGCCGCCAATCGCGCCCGTCGATCCACTCGACGACTGGAAAAATATCGGCTTAGAATTACTCGACGTAATGCGTGGCGATGACCTCAGCCCTTACGTCACCAGCTACGCCAGCCTGACGATGGCATACCGCCTGGATCAGCCTGACATGTTCAACAAAACCGTCGAACAATTACGCCAGCGCTTTATCGGTGAATTCCCGAACGATATTAATCGTGTGCATTTCGAACGCGTCTTCAACCAAGCCCAGCCGTTCTACCTTTCGATGCAGCTCTACGTGCTGATCTTCCTGACCGTCTGCATCTCATGGCTGCGCTGGCCTGCGCCGCTTGCCAAAGCGGCATTCTGGGTGCTATTACTCGCCTTTACCATTCATACCTTAGGGCTGATCTCCCGCATGTACATTCAAGAGCGCTACGGTGTTTTTGTGACGAATCTCTACTCTTCTGCCGTGTTCGTCGGCTGGGGTGCCGTGCTGCTTGGTGTGATCCTTGAAAAGTTCTATAAAAACGGCGTCGGCGCGGCGATGGCTTCGCTGGTCGGGTTTTGCACGCTCATTATTGCGCACCACCTATCCATGAGTGGCGACACACTTGAAATGATGCGCGCGGTGCTCGACTCCAACTTCTGGCTAGCGACACACGTCACCGTCATTACATTCGGCTACTCCGCTATGTTCTTTGCCGGCGCACTTGCATTAATTTTCACTGTGCTCGGACTATTTTCCAAGCGCTTCAGCAAAGAGTCGGCCAAATCCATCGTCAGTATGGTGTATGGAATCACCTGCTTTGCGACATTGTTTAGCCTCGTCGGCACCATTCTCGGCGGCATCTGGGCCGACCAATCCTGGGGTCGCTTCTGGGGATGGGATCCGAAAGAAAACGGTGCGCTCATGATCGTGATCATGGGTGCCATCGTGTTACACGCCCGCTGGGGCGGGATCGTGAAGGAGCGCGGCCTCATGGCTTTGGCAATTTGTGGCAGTATCGTGACCGTGTGGTCGTGGTTCGGCACCAACCTACTCGGCGTAGGCCTACACGCCTATGGATTCACCAGCAGTGGCTTCTGGTGGACGATCGGCTTTGCCGCTAGCCAGATATTTTTCATCTGCCTATTGAACTTGCCCTGGCGCTACTGGCGCAGTGCATTTGGCGAAGATAAGAATCGCCGCGAACGCAAAGCTATCCTCCTCGCTGCCCAAGAGAGCGGAAAAGCTTAATTAGCGCGCGCCGTACGAGGCGATAAGCCCGTCGCAGTGGCATCTGAAGGGGCATCGAAACGCGATTTAAACACCCCACAATTCGGCCGAATTTCAGTGATCGCTATGGTGTCATGTAACGTGCCATCAAAGTAGAGTTCATAGCCCATAGGCAGACGAGGAGATGCCGCGGCATCAGACGGCGCAAGGTGCATTTCTAGATCCACCAAATCTGTTCCTCTCAGAGCTTGAGTCCGGCGATAGACTTCCTCATTGCTCTGCTGATCGATATAATGATAAATGGAGATCGGCAATAGCCCACGACTCACGACCACCGCACAAACGCGCCCTTGCCATTGCTCATTAGGCAAACGCTCCAACACCGACTCAAGCCCAGATTCAACTGACTGACGAGATTGATAGCTCCATGCTAGGTGTGCGAGCGAACTCTCAAACAATGCCACCCGCGTAAAGAACTCGACATCGTCTTTATTTAAATTGAGTAAATCCAGCCTAGACCATCCGATCTGTCCATTATAACCAAGCTCTGAGGTATACTCGAAGCCAATACCCTCTGTTTTTAATGTATACAGATTCGGGCGACGCGCCATCATCACTAATTCGCAGGTCACAGTAGATGCCGAAGCCGCCCCATGTACAATCAAAGAATCTACCGCACTAAGCTGTGTTGCCTCTAAATGTCTCTCCAACAGGGTCACTAATGAAGACTGCGACGACATCTTACTATTTGACTGATTCACGCGATGGCGGACATTCGGCTCCACCACCATTGCAGTCGGTGTTGCAGGTGTTGTAACTGTTGCAGGTGTTGCAGGTATTGCAGCTGTTGCAACGATAGGCGCACTGCCAGCCAGCAACAAATAATACAGCAGTCCGACGACACCCCCAACGACAATCGTTACTGACCCAACTACAAAAAGCACAGTTCGCTTAGGGACTTTTTGCCCTAGAATATCAATATATTGCGATGATTTCATTTTAGATCGTATTTGGGAAAAAGGCCAAGAATGACTATTAGTAACTTGTATACGACAAGCACCTAACAAATAAAAGCATTAAAGTATAACGCTGTCGAGTTACCCTAATCCATACACACAGGCCGGCAGATTCGAACCGGGAACTACGCGTGATTCGCCACTAGCGCATACTGTGATTAACAGACAGCTCCGCTACAATTAGCCGCCGTTTGCCTGACGCTCCATCTCAGCGAGCTCTTCTTGAGCTTTGGCAACGCGCGCCTGTGCTTCTTGGATGCGCTTCGCTCGCGCTTGAGAATCCTCATAGGCCTTTTTCTTCACGGCCAACTCTGCTTCGAGGCGCGCTGCCTCACGCTCTGCCGCGCTGACATCAGATGTGGTTGAATTACGCGCAATCTCATCACGCACCCTTTTCGCCTCCAAGGTCTGAATTTCTTCTTCCAGCTTCACCTGAGCTTGTGCTTCTTGATCATACTCATACTGCCGCTGAGCCTCCGCGGCTTCAAGTTCCTCCTTATTCTTGTCATACTTGCTACCACCCAAGCCACCCAGTGCAGCACCCGCCGCAGCACCCGCGGCCACATTCGCCCCACTGCCGTCGCCGAGCTGAGCCCCAATCACAGCGCCCAAAATCGCACCGGCTGCAATACCGACATTGCGCCCCGTATTGCCACTATTAGTCGATGAACATCCGCTAAAAAGTAACGCAGCGCATAAGAGAAGAGGAGTGAGTGTAGCTTTAAACATAACTGCAGACTATTGTTTAGTAAGGAAATTGCAATATCGAGAATAAATCGCAGGATGAGTCGGGAAATACAGCCACAGCCCAAGTCGATACGACTCCGACATCACCACTTTTTTATTTATTGCCTAGGCAAAGCGCCCCGATCTTCACATACCACACGACACCTATGAGCTTACGAAACCCCGAACGCGGCCTCTTCTCAGTCAAAGGCCTCATTTTCAGCCTCGGCCTGATCGCCTCCTTTATTTTTGTCGGCGTGCTCTACAGCGGGCTGATTCGACCAGCCGCAGATAAAGCCGCACTCGCGCAAAGCTATGGCGTCGAGGGTGCCAGCTCATCCTCTGGAATCTTCGTGATTCTTAAAGATTACGAGCAACAAGTCTGCATCTCCCTCTTTCTCTGGGGCATCATGATCCTCGCCTATAAGTTTATCCTCGTTCACTTCGAAGCTACCGCCCTCGGACGCTTCGCTCCTGAGAGCGAAGGTATCGACGCCGAACCAGAAGTCGATCTACTCAGCGGCTCACGCAATATCTCCCGCGAACGCGCAGGGAAGCTCTCCGGCGAAATCGACGAAAAGAGCGCGCGCCCCGATCTTAAAAATAAAATCCTCCCTTACGTCATGGCCCGCGGTCTGGAGCGCTACCACATGACGGGCAACGTGCCCGGAGCCACCGAGACCATCATGGGCCGCCTCGAAGTCGCCTCCGAACAGCAAGAGAGCGAACTGTCCATGCTGCGCTATTTGGTATGGGCGATCCCATCCATCGGCTTTATCGGCACTGTCCGCGGCATCGGCGTCGCACTACACCGCGCTGACGAAGCCCTGCAAGGCGACATCTCCGGCGTCACCAACGCGCTCGGCGTCGCCTTCAACTCGACCCTCGTCGCTCTGATCATCAGCATCGTGCTGATGCTGCTGATCCACCTACTACAAAGTGGCCAGGAAGGGCTCATCCTCCGCCTCCAGACCTTCTGCCGCGAACAAATCATCGATAAACTCTACGACCGCGATGAAGAGGCCGCCCCTGAAATCGAGATTGAGATCGAGAACGCCCCCGAGGAACCTCAGGTAGACGACAGCGCCTCTCTTAACTAACCACTGTTCCTTCACTCGCCCAAAGGGCACCCAGTTCAGTCACCCCTGCGGGGCCAGCTCGGCAGACCTCACAGACCATCTACGCGCTACTCGCGCTTCGTCACTCTCACTCTCACTCTCACTCCGCGCGCAGCGCGGCACTCACTCCCACTCCGCGCGTAGCGCGGTCACTCAACCCATGAAACGCCGAGAAGCACAAAGCTCCGCACTGTCATTTATCGACTGCATCTGTTGCGGTTTCGGTGCCGTGTTGCTGCTGTTTATTCTCACTGCCAAGAGCCAGATCATCGACTCGCAAGAAGAAGCCACACAATCCCTCGCCGCTGAAGAAACCCTGCAACAAGCGATCGAGGCCGCTGAAGCCAAACTAAAATCTCTAAACAAAGACATCGCCGCACTTGATCCGCAACCTGATGCCAATGCCACCAGCGTCGCGGAGCTTGCCGCCGCGCAAGAGCGCCTCGCCAAAGCCATCGAAGATCAAACTAAGGCACTTGCGACACTCGATACCAAAACTGAAACTGTCGACGCCGTGGCAGGGCTCGATCGTCCCTCCGCCGACCAAAGCTACCTTTCAGGACTACGCTTACGCGGGCCACGTGCCATTATTCTACTCGAAAACTCCGGCAGTATGCTGGCCGCAGACGCTAAGAGCGCCCTCGAGATCATCCGTACCGGCGGCGGGGCCAAGGCCGCAAAATGGCTGCGCGCCAAAGCCGCCGTGCGTGCCGTGATCGCTGCGATACCAAAGGGCACCAAAGTTGCGATCTTGCAGATGAATGAAGCCACTTCGGCGGTATCCGGCAGCGCCGCAAGTCCCTATATCGACCCTTACGACAATAGCGCTCTACTCACCACACTCGAGCGACTCGACCAGCTCCAAGCCTCCGGCGGCGCCGACCTATCCAAAGCCCTGCGCACCGTCGGCAGCCTCAAAGAGCGGCCTAGCAGCCTCTTATTGATCAGCGACGGTCTGCCGAGCGCGCCCAACCCCAGTCAGCGAAGCCTCTCCGAAGCTGACCGCGTGCAACTCTTCAAAGGCGCAATGGCGACACGCCCGAACTACCCCTGCAACGCGATCCTCTTCCCCTTCGAAGGCGATCCCTCCGCAGCTGGCCTCTACTGGCAACTCAGTGGCCGCAGCAACGGCATCACCCTTATCCCCGACCACGATTGGCCCAGCCTCTAAAGAGGCAATAACTAATAGCTAATCTTTAATTAATGATAAAACGAAGACAGATGGAGGTATTCAGCCTCTCCTTCCTAGACTGCCTCTGCTGTGGCTTCGGTGCGATTCTGTTGCTGTTTATTTTATCAATCGGCTCAGGCAAGGCCGGCGTCGAAAGCGAAGTCGATGACCCCACTCTGCTGGCGATGCGCGCGCAACTCGCCCAGCTCGAAGCAGACGTCGCCCAAAAAGCGGCCCTCCTCGAAGCTTCCATCAACAGCAAGCAGACCGAGCAAGAGCGGCAGCGCATACAATCTATCATTCAAGAATTGGAATCCACACTGGCCGACCTCCAACAAGAATTCGACAGCAAGCAGGCCAACCTCAGCACCAGCCAACAAGCTGCAGCCGAAGCCACCCGCCTCCTACAAAGCTTTAAGCACGAGGATCTCCCCCCTATCGGGCTGCCCGCTGATGCCACGCACGTTGCCTTTATCATCGATACATCCGGAAGCATGCGCAACCAGATGACCAATCAGCTCCACTTCGGCGTGATTGAGCAAATCACCGAGCTGCTCGACAGTCTCCCTGAAGTGAAAAGTATTCAATTTATCGATACCAGCGGCAACTACATGCTCCGCGACCGGCGAGGCTTCTGGCTACCGGACTCTCCTGGCCTACGCCAGCAAGCCTTACGCGCGGTGCTCAACTACCCAATCCTCAGCGTCAGCGATCCCGAACCCGGCGTGCGCAAGGCCTTCCGCGACCTCCAACAAATCCTCGACCCCAGCGACAGCATGAGCCTCTACGTGATCGGCGACGACTTTCGCGGCTCGACTCAAAGCTTTCTGCTCAAACTGGATCGGCTCAACCCACGTGATTTGACCACCGGTAAACGCCCAGCTTCGATCAGCGCCATCGGCTTCCCCACATTGATCAATCCCTTCCAAATAGGCGCGCCACAAGGCAACGCCCGCTTCGCGAATATTATGCGTGAAATCGCCGAAGCCCACGACGGGGTCCTTATCCTCAAACCCAGGATTTAAAATACAAAAAGCCAGCAAACGAATGCTGGCTTTCTTATATTGATCGATGGTGCGGGTAGACGGAATCGAACCGACGACCTCTGCGTGGAAGGCAGATGTTTTACCTCTAAACTATACCCGCGTCATCAAAGCGCGTAAGATGCCCCCCAGCCCGCCATTGGGTCAAGACAGGAATTCAGGGAAAACGCCGTTTTTTACGCCCCATCGCCCATTCCTCAAGCTACTGCCTCAACTGACGTGCGGGCATCGGGACAATGCCCCCTCATTTTAAAGCTTCA
>Ga0209710_1002949_pt1 | contig 11641 bp, 21 predicted proteins | sample ArcticOcean_MG_C_5_FD_187436 | JGI IMG/M metagenome (GOLD analysis project Ga0209710, IMG submission 187436) | Marine microbial communities from western Arctic Ocean - ArcticOcean_MG_CB4_138 (SPAdes) (version 2) | ecosystem: Environmental > Aquatic > Marine > Oceanic | place: Arctic Ocean...
TGATACTGATCTAGGGTCATTCCAACCACCAAGAGCCATAAGCTTCTTATCATTGATACCAATTAAAGCGTGTGTTGATGCCCAATGTGATCGCCAGTTATGGACAGTAAATCTTTTGTTATTACCAAAGGCTCTTTTAACGGCTTTTGCATGAGTTTTGTCCAGCACCTTAGTGCTTCTGTTATAGTAATACCCAAAGGGTTTGAGTTTAGTTGAGAAAAATACTGGACCTTTTCGTTCTCTGTTGATACCACGTAGGCTTTCGTATATCCTGTTGTGCATTGGGATAGACCTAAAATCACCGTTTTTGGTTTTCCAAAAGATGATTCTCCGTTTATCCATATCGATGTTTTCCCATAGTAAACAAACGGCTTCACCAATCCTAGCTCCTGAATAGCAAAGGAAAATAATAAGTGGTCGGAGAATTGGGTTAAATTCATTGATTAAAATTTCCTGTTCTTCATATGTAAGAAATACTGGTTTCTTTTTTTCTACTTTTCTGGAAAAGATTTTGGGAAGTATAGTATTTTCCCCATTTCCGATTTGTTGCATACCGTATTTTCTGATGGATTGTAATTGGTTTTTAATGCGGTTGTAGTATCCTGGCTTAATTCCTGGCTTAGTTCTATCAAGTAAGGAAACGAACATTCCATTGTTAATGTCAGTAAGGCAGGTATTCCCGAAATGTTTATCAAGAAATCGTATTCTTCCTTGTTCTGACATATCGATTGATTCTTTTGAATGGAGGTAATCAATCGTAGCACTTCCAAAGCTATAGTCTGTGGAGTGTCCTTTTCCATAAGCGTTGTCTATAACCCTTCTGTGGATTTCGATTGCCAAGTTTTCTGCTTCTTGGCGATCAGCAGTTCCTGAACTTTGCCTAATTCTGTGACTGCCATTGGGTACTTTGATAAACCCTTGAATTTGCCAGTACGGACTGTTTTTTCTTTTTCTAACTTGAAGCAATGTTCCCTGCCCTTCAAGAAGTTTTCAAAATCTATTTCTTTTATTAACCAACTTCCACTATCTAGGATTATTGGCACAGAAGATTTTCTTAGTAAAGCTTTCCAACGGTTTAAGTTTTTATTAGTAGGACTTAAACCGCAAGAAGCTTCTAGTAGATATGCAAGTGGATATCTTTTATCCATTAAGCCGCTTTGGCTTTTAATGTATTAAGATATGTCTTGTAATGACCTTGTAGCTTAGTGACAATCTTGTTATCAAGCTTTGATATAACAGGAGATTCACTTTTCCATGTGGCTATAAGTTCTTCTTTTGTATTACATTCTGCAAGCAATGAATCTATACGTTGATAATGCTGATGATCTTGTTGATCTTTATCAGCTTTCTTGATTTCATAATTTGCGTCCATAACTGGTAAGTCTTCTCCAGCATATACGTTTGTACCAAAGCCATGATAAGCAAGGCATTTAACAAGGCATCTTTGATGTGCCGTATTAACTTGCATTGATGTTGCAGCTTTTATTGGTTCGTTCTTATTGCCTAATACTGGGAAAATTTCTTTTTGTGTAATGCCTTCAATAGTGACTGAGCATGACACATATGTATAGGTAAGTGAGTCACGCATAAAAGGTAGTATGTTATTTTGGTTGTCAACAAATGTAAGCTTTTCAAATGTTGCAGTAGGATAGTTTTGTTTTACCAAAGCCCAAGCCCATGCCCATGAAACATAAGCAAACTTACCTTTCATTTCTATATGTGATGTCACGTCTATTTCTGACAATGTTTCCCAGACCGATTTAGTTGAGTTTTTAGATGTCATTTTTTACTTCCTTCTTAGTTTGATGTTTAAGTGTGATTGTATTGGTCTTGCTACGAGATACGATTATCTTGTCGCCTTCTAAGTTACCTGACAAATCCAAGACCATTTTGCGACAATTGGCAGGTATGTAATGTTTGATTTCTGCTTTAGCTAGATCAGATATTTTATTGGCTTTTGTGCTTTCTATAATATCTTGTGCATTTAGATTCATTTGCGATTGCATAGATAAATCCCATGACTCAAGCTGATTCATGTTAATTGTGATTTGATCTGTCCAGTCAACTGGTGGAAGCAACTCAAAATCAAGTGGCATAACGTCATTTATATACCAATTCCAGAATTTATTGCATTGCTCCAAATACATATCAAGCCAATCATTATCACGTTTAATCATTCGGTATTCAAGCCGACAATGAACGCCAAAGAAAGCAACAACATAACAACTATCTTTACTAGAAGTGTGCATGTGATGCTGACATTGAGGAGCATATAAATCACAAAGATCCTCCATGCTCATAAAGCCAAAATGTGTCTTTGCTTCAATAGGATTGCCATCTGAGGCTATAGCATCATAAGTTGAATGTATTGGAGCTCCCATATGGTCAACTGTTCTGCCACTATTTCTTTGATTTGCTTTAAGGTTGGATACGTTTTCAAACTGATCTAAAACAAAGGCTTCCATGTAATTACCAGTATCAAATAAGAACTGTAATTGTTTTGATACAAGTCTTTGTTGTTCACCTTTTTTTTCTGATATAAGCTTTGCCCAATCTTCAAATGAGCCATTTGCTATTATCTTAGCTTCTGATGAGCCTATAAAGTTTTTGCGTTCACTAAGCTGCTTTTGAGATAGAGCCATTTCTTTTTCCTTCCTGATATTGTTTATCTATATCGTTTGATAACCAGTCATCTTGAGAATGAGGACTATTGCGTCCTTCCCAGGATAACTTTGAAACGTCCAAGAACTTATCCATGTCGAATCTGCTATTTCTTGAGTAGGACTTAACTGCCTTTGCAAAGTCCTTCATATCGTTTTGATAAATCATCGGAGCAATTTCCTCTGCTAACCATCTAAAGTCTTTTCTAGTCATTCTATTCATTTTACACCTCGTTTACCTAATTATCTAGGCACATTAGTTAAATTTTTTTAAACGTTACGAATTAACTGAACTACAACTCCTAAAATATCCACTAAACCCATATCAATTTCTTTATTGTTTGGGTCTGATGATCTAGGAAGTAAATAAGGAGTTCTGTATTCCATAATTTGTATTTTATTTTTAAAATTAATTAAAACACATTTACCATTTGTTGGCTTTTTCTTAGGGTCTACAACAATCGTATCTCCTATAGAAAAGCCAGCACGATCCATTGTATTCCATTGAATAGGAATAGCATAAGCATCTGGTGATATATCTTGTGTAGTTACAATTTTATCATCTGTTTCCATCAGTACACCTTTTTTAAACACCATTATTGGTATTGTTTTTATTTTGGAAACATGTAATTCGTTATCATTAAATTTAGGATATGAGCCACTTACTTTTGCTAATTTAGAAATTACCGTTTGTGATAAACACCAAGGCTTTTCTGAAATAAAACGTTGTAGTGTCGAAGGTGCTACTTCAGAACTCATTGCCCATTTTCTAGCTGACCAACCTTTACGTTTAATAGTAGAAGTTACCCATTGATATACAATGTCAGTCGTTGAAACTTTCGTTTCCATTTTGCACCTTCTCTGACCTAAATCAGATTTTTAAATTACTTTCCCAGTTATTACTTTGGATTTAAGCATAACTGAGGTTATTTTATGTTCAATACCACGTAGGTTGCTAGTGTTAGAGGTATTAAACTTTACTGAATTTTGAACATCAGCAATATTTGTTTTAGAGCTTCTTAAACTTAGAGAAGCTTCAATCATCATTGGTTGTATTTCTTCTTCGTACCACTCAAACCATTCTGCGTTGTGTTCTAGTGGAATTTCACACGGGTGTAAATACATTTTATTTGCATCTTTATCCATTCCAGTTTCTTTATATAGCCAGTTTTCAGCTACCCAATCATTTACCATTTCATCTGTAGATTTACGGCTACAACCTAGCTCCATAGTTATTAATGATGCAGTTAAAGGTCTTTGTGTGTAATAGCCGTGTAATATCCACATACCAAACATATATTTTAAATGTGTTGAGTTAGTATAGGATAAATATTTTGTTTGAGTGCGATTGTTTCTTAATTGAGTAATTAGCATTAATTTTTTTAGTACGGCAGCATTAAAATTCATTTGTTCTATTGATAACATATTGCACCCCATTTCTTAATTAACATGTTTAGATTAGGTATTTAGGTATAGAAGTCAAGTGCTATTGATTACTGCCTAGTTATCTAGTCATATCTCTCATAAGAGGTGTGTGCAAAATGGATACTAAAGAACAGCAGTTTATTCAAGATTTAATTGAGCAATTTCGTCAAAGGCGAAACCAGCTTGCAATCCCACAAAGCGAATTAGATGACATAATTGGTTGTGCGACTGGATTAGTTGCCAAGTGGGAAACTGGGAATAGAAAGCCAACAGCATTTAATTTGTATTGCTGGGCAGTTGCCCTCAAATGTAAAATCTATGTGGAGGCGATAAATGATAATTTGCGGAATTGATCCTGGTCTTTCAGGAGGTCTTGCTTTCTTTGATAATGAAAGTAAAACCATACATGCTGAAAAAGCTCCTATATTTACGGTTAATTTAAAACCTAAAAAGAAAAGGTTTTTAGATATGTGGACTTTAATGAGAATGTTTGATGAACATGATCCAGATCACATATATATTGAAAAACAACAAGCTATGCCACAACAAGGTTTAGTAAGCACGTTTGCTACTGGTATGGGTTATGGAGTTTATCTTGGGCTTATTGTAGCTAGTGGAATGTCTTATACAGAAGTAAGCCCTAGAACATGGAAGAAGGATTTAAACTGTCCTAGTGATAAAGATGCAAGCCGTAAACGTGCATCTGAATTACTTCCACAAGGTAGCCATCTCTGGCAGCAGAAGAACCAAGATGGTCTTGCTGAAGCAAGTCTGATAGCCTATTGGGGAATATATAAAGCTAACTAGCCATCTTTAGCCTTTTCCAAGGTTGATAAGCATTTACTAGATCAACTATTAGTTTTTCCATATCTTCATTAGTTCTTAATGTCGATACAATAACATCTCTTGAAATATTATCTTTTGTAGTATAATCGTCTTGTGAACAAATGCCCCATTGATCTAAAACATTAGCACTATAAAAATCATGACTTGTTTTTTTATAAGCAACAAATTTTCTATTTTTATTAAATTTATCCACTAATTCTTCATGTTGCTTGTCCAAAATAGCTAATTTATTTTTTAAATCAGTTTTTTGGTTTAACATATGTTGATATGCAGTTTTAATGTTATTGATTTCTTTTTCTATTAATTTAAAATCTTGTTTAGCATAATCTGCTTCTGTTTTTTGTATTTTATTAATAATAGTTTGAGTAAGAGCTTCTTGCTCCCTAACTGTTAATTTAGGCATTGGCTTTTCCTTTGTTGTTGTTGAAAAAAGTAACTAGTGGCTTTTTGTTAGTTTGCCCATTACGCCTGGAATAAACTTAGTCAGCGTTCTCAGGTGTGCTTCCTACAAGCCAATCTGGTGCTTACCAATCTGGTTCTTATAGGCTCTTTCAAGCTGGATTCGGCTACTTAGCTGATACCACTAGTTAAGTCGGGACAGTATCTTTCCATACTAGCCCCTACCATGGGTTCATTTAACCTCGTCAAGAAACTTAATAGGATCAAATACTGCACCATCTTTGAAGGCAGTAAGTAATTTATCTATTACTAATTTCTTGTTGTCGTGAGGTAATAATTTACATTTAACTTTGTTAGCTAATAAACGTAATTGAGTTATTTTATATTTATTGAGCCATTCTTCCGACGGCTTAAACCAGTCTTTGGCAACAAGTATATGGTAGTGGTCTTTCTGCGACTGAAAGGCTTGACTCTCACCCATCGAAGCCACAAGCCCTTTATAAAGTACATTGTGGAGATCAGCAGGTTTTTGGTTAATGAAATATTCCAAAGAATTGCATTTATTAGTTTTACAATACTTAATAATTTCTTGAGTAAGATTGTCAAAGTAATCATCGTCAACTCCTGTTATTTTATTAAAAGGTGTATCTGTGTATGTTACAAAATACTTACTTACCTCTGAGTAATTGTCAGCAAAGTATGATGGTCTGACTACATTATTACAAATCATTGCAAGAGCAACGTGTCCTTTTGTATATCCATCGCCAGCTTTCCAAAACTCTGAACGTAAATAATTATAATATAAATTATGTGTAAGTTCACGTTGAGGATTAGACATATCTACTAAACCAAGTTCTGGTATTACTCCAGATTCAATAGCATCTAGTTCCTTTTGTGACATTTCTATTTTGCTTCTGTATTTCATAATCCATAAGTCACCACGTATAGGACGATATGTAATAACTACATTGATGTCTTTCGGATCTAAGTCTTTTTCTTCATTTGAGTAACATTGAACTAAATTTTTAAGCAACCCTTTTATTTCTGATGGGTGGCAATCAATTACAGTACAATCCTTGTGTTTTTTCCTTAAACTATTGGCTTTTTCTTCGACATATTCTAACTGTATAGCCAAGAACTTTTTCATGTCAGCTACATATTGGAATTCACTAAACAAGTCTCCAGTAAACTCTATAGTCTTATATAGCCTATGTGTTTTTGGTATAATAACCTTAGATGAAATTAACTTAACTTCTTGAACTAAGTCCTCTATATCATCATAATTAAATCTACCATTACAATTCTTGTATAGCTCATCTTGAGCTTCATGGTCTAAAACAGTAAATAACTGAGCAATAGATAAATTGAATTCTTTATTTCTAAAAGCTTCTTTAACTGTAGTAGATAACTCAGCAAGCTTTACACGTTGCATAACCCACTTGTTTGTTTGTCCCCAATTTGAGGCAAGCTGGTTATAATCCATTTCTCCGTCTGTTAATACGTTATGGATAGCTTCAGCTTCGTCTAATGGGTGCATGCCTTCTCTAAGCATATTAGCCATAGCACCAATTTCTGTGGCATCATCTTCAATAAGCTTACAATCTATTTCTATAGCAGATGATTTGCCATGTATTTTGCATAACGCTTCATAACGTCTGTTACCATCTATTACATTATAACCAACACCATTCTTCTGAACGACTAGGTTATGGAGTAAGTCCCTGGATTTAATTGAGGCGATAAGTTTATCCAAGTTATCAGCTTTAACTGTTCTTACATTGCTTGGATTTGGTTTTAGTTGATTTAACTGTATTAACAATTTATTCTCCTTTAGTTAATGTTATCATTAATATGGAGATATGGAGTTAGTGATGTTCCCCCATATCTCCTTTTTTTATTAAGCAGATTTTACTTCTTTTGGTCTATTAACTGCTTTTTTAATGAGCTTTTCTAAACCTTCTTGAATTGGAGTTATAGCTTTCAAAGCTTCATCAGCCATGCTTATACCAATTGGTTCAGTTGTTTCGTAATGCTGAAACGTACTGATGTTAGCTTCATCGCAATATAATTTTATTGCTTTTAAATCTGCAACACTCATTTCTCTTGAGTTTTTTTCGTCAACATCTATGTAAGTTGTTTCGATTTTCTCAATCTTAATATCAGGACTGAAAAACATACCAGCAAACTCTATTAGTTTAGGATTGTTTCCTGATAGTAAATAGTTTGAATAACCTATTTTTAATCTTATATTCATTTATTTCTCCATTATCTTATCGGTTATATATTTTGATACAAAAGCAACTGCAATCCACATAGGTGCTGCAACAACAGACACAACTAAAGTTGGATTAATACCGACACCCATTAATAATATTAGCAAAATTAATGATTGTATTAAATGCACAGTCACAAACCAACCTATCCAGTTGGCTTTTTTTGACAGAGGCTTGATTGTTTTGATTTTATCCCACATTAGGCTACGATCCTTTGTCTTCTGACTGCTTGATGGTAATAATCATTGAGTGATTTATCGGCTTTGAAATGGAGATCCCTTTCAACACCTAATCCAAATGTCAGCTTGAGTGTAAACTTTAACGATTGTAATTCTTCTAGGCTTACATAACCTAGTTCTGGACAACCTAGACCTAAGTCACACAAGCCATACAGTGTATCTTCATCGGCTGAATCCATTTCTGTTATAAGCCAAGTGCAAGCACCACCACCAAAGTATTTAACTACAGGTCTATGATCGTTGCCTCTGTTAGTTACATCTCCGTTACGCAACAGCTTTGCTTTGATTTCTTTCGTTAATAATTGCATTAGTTTCCTCCATATGTATTTTTAATGCTTGTTCTTCATGTAAATTGGCTATGCCGTCTTCACGGCTAAGTTGTTCAATCATCTCATCTTCGTCCATGCTATCCTCCATATGTATTGATTAAAAACTCTATGTATCGCTACCTCTGTCATTGAGTTGAGTTGTTTTTTCATATTTTTTAATTAGGCTATTTTTCATTGGCTTTTTCTTTCATTTCATAATCGTGTAAAAAAAAATCATTAGTTTTATAATCGTGTTTATGAATTACTTGCAGTTGAACCAATGTGCTTAAAGGCACGTTCTTGTATTTTTTGTCTTTGGGATTACAAGCATAGGCATACTTGGGTAGTATATGTTTAACTGCCCAGTTTCTTGGGTATGTGTCTTTGTCTTTTTCATCTGCCCAAGTATTTGCAGAAGCAAGGGCATCTAACGTAACTCTCCATTCTAATAATGTCATAGTTACTGTTACTGTTTCAGGTCGTTTATCCATTAGAATCTCCATATGTATTGATTAAAAACTCTATGTATTGCTTGGCTTTCAATAGGTCTTGCAGACCATCTTTGTCTTTGTGGCGAAGTACATATTTTATGACGTTGCCTTCACAAAACCCAAGATCGTTAGCTTGTATAAAATCAATTGGTTCTATTTTGTATTTTGAATAATGTTGAGGCGATATTTTATCTTTTGCCATATTGCACCTATGAAAAATGGGAGTGAGGAAGGATTTAAACCCCACTCCCTATCCGTTTTAGGAGTTTGCGAAACTAAAACGGAATCTCATCATCAGTATCAGAGTCAACTTTTGGAGAAGCTTTTACTCCAGTATCTGATAATGATTTAGTGTTGATAAGTCTGAACGTAGAAGACATTCCAGCTAACTTAATTTTGAAAGCAGTTTTCTTCTCTCCATCTTTTTCATAAGTCTCATTAATAGGCATTCCTTGTACGAATACAGTTGTGCCTTGCTTTGCATATGGTTCGATAACGTTAGTAACTAAACCTTTTCCGTTTTTGCCGTCCCAAGCTTCACAATTATACCAATGTGTTTTCTCTTGTTTACCACCAGACTTGTCAGTCCAGTTTTCATTAACGGCAATTGAAAAGTTAGCAACCTTTGTGTCGCCAACAGTCTTAATTACAGGTGGTTGTCCTATGTTACCTGATACCATGATTTGTGCTAAGTTCATCTTTTTCTCCTTTACGTTATAGATGATTAATGAAATGGGATTTAGCTTTGCCCAATGCAAATAACCCTTGGCTTTTTTCAAACCAAAGGCTATTCACATTACTGAAACTGAGGCGATATAAGGAGTTGCAATCTGCAGAAGACAACTTTTTTAAGACCTTATTTAAATCCCACAGAATCAATTCTTTTAATTTGATTAAATGTAGACATCAGGTATATTGTCTACGAAGTTGCAGTATTGCCAGAGGGTCGACCTATCTCTAACTGCATCAGCCTTTAAGATTATCTGGGGGGAACATGTACCCATCTAACCTTAAATCCATCTCGTTTTGGCTTTTCGTAACCTATTGTGCGTTTAAGAATGAATAGAACTATTGAAATGATTGCACCACCTAGGATACCAGCCATCATTCCAGCAAACGTTCCAGCAAACATGACGATCAATGCGACTGAGGCACTTATGTCTACGAGTATGTCAAAACATAGGATTCTTTTGATATTTAATTTAGCAAGTAAAAACAATATGGCACAAGCAGAAGCTATGCCAGCTATAAGGTAGAATAACATTACAGACTCCATCTATCTTGGTAAGCTTTGATTTGTAATCTTAACTCTTTAGCTTCTTCAAGGTCTCCATTTTGGATAGCATTATCTAATTCATGATGAAGCTCATCGTAACCAAGTAATATATCCATGCTTGGTAATCTTTTTGTTGTGTATGATACTGACATGTTAATCTCCTTGTTTTCTAATAACCACTTTGGCTTTTTGTCTGATCTTTACCTTAGCCACATTCTTTAATGATTTTTCCCATGATCTTGAGGTACTATGAATCTTACCTCTTCCTTTAATTCCTTTGCCCATTAAATTCCCCTTTGGCTTTCTGAGGCGATAAGGTTAGCCCAAATCTTAAAGGAGAGCCGAAGCCCTCCTATTTTATTTCAGATATTTAACCTTTGGTTTTTTAAAGCTATTCAAACATTCTTTAAATCGTGGATATAGGTCATATACTATGACACCTAAAACTCCACCAACTCCTGATATTAAAGAAACGGAAAGTAAAAGCACAAATATAAATGGGAAGAAAGCCAAGTATAAGATATTAGTTAATATTTTTATGATTAAATGTTTCATGTGATGTTCCTTTTAAATGATGGGAAGAGCCGAAGCCCTCCCCTAGTTATGTTACATTAAATGCTCTGGCAATTCTATGATACCATCTTGATTACTGAAGTCTAAGCAAAGGTCTTCAAAAGACTTTCGACTGTTTAACATAGTATCAAGAGTTAGTTTCTGGTTACGATTTTGCATACGTTTAACCTTTGCAAATTCAGATAACATAGTATATTTACCAAAGTCGATCCCAGTCTGACCTTTGATCGCTGGTCTGAAGTGGTAAACCAAAGCTTTGAAGGCATAATCCAATGATGCCCATTGCTGACGAAATTGATTAATCTTTTCATCACAGTCTTCAAGTTTGTTACCAGTAATCTCAATCCCAACATCTTGACGAACCAAGGTCTGTCTGTGACGTTTAAGCTTTTCGGCTTGTTCTTGAACATTGTCTCGCATCTTTTCAAACATGCGTGGTAATTGGTCTTGAAACTTGGCTTTGATGATGACTTCGTTACCATCTTCAAACATTTCTGCCATAGCCAAGCATCTTTTGATAAACTCCTGATCCCAAACTTCGTCATAAGGTACTTTAGGCTTAAATTCTTTTGCGATTTCATCTAATTGCTCCGTTGTTATATTGTTAAGTTCGTCTCTTGCTTCTTTCTCAGTTGAAGTAAGATATTGTTCCTCAATTTGATAAGTCATATTGTGTTCCTTTCAATAAATTTATAAGGGAGGATTATAGTTACAAATCCCCCCACTTTGGCTTTGAGATAATCAGTTCATATCGTGCTTGATTGTGATTAATTCGTGAACTCTTTGGGTATCTCCAGCATCAGTTGCTTGCTGTATGTCCCAATCTATTTGTGTTTGTGGGATAACATCTGATCTGAATGGAAGCCTATATAAATCTGTGTCTAGTAAATCCACAGTTGATGTATCTGTATATGAAATCATATCTTCTAAAACTTGAAGATCAGTTGGTTGGCTTTTCTTGAATAAGTTTAATTGATTAGTCATGTGATGTTCCTTTATATTTAAGTTAATTACTCCTACGAAACTGTAGGCTTGGCGTAAGCAACTGCCCATCGGAAAGGTTCTGTCAACTACTGAAATGAAGGAGAAAATCGTCTTTGTCGAACACTTGTGAGCTATTTTCTGTGCAATGGAATCCGTAGGAACTCCAA
>Ga0209710_1002953_pt1 | contig 11634 bp, 11 predicted proteins | sample ArcticOcean_MG_C_5_FD_187436 | JGI IMG/M metagenome (GOLD analysis project Ga0209710, IMG submission 187436) | Marine microbial communities from western Arctic Ocean - ArcticOcean_MG_CB4_138 (SPAdes) (version 2) | ecosystem: Environmental > Aquatic > Marine > Oceanic | place: Arctic Ocean...
ATGTTCCACTTGTAGATACTGCAATAAAAAAATCAGAATTAGGTTTAAATCCTCAAATTGATGGTCAGTTAATTAGATTACCTGTGCCAGATTTAAATGAGGAGAGAAGAACAGAAATTAAAAAATTGATTAAATCTATGGGTGAAAAGTGCAAAATCTCAATCAGAAATATTAGAAGAGAAGCTAATGATGATTTAAAAAGTTTAGTTAAAGAGAAAGAAATAAGTGAAGATGATGAAAAAATAAATGAGAAATTAGTGCAAACGTTCACAGATGAACATATTAAAACTATAGATACTAAAGTTGAAGCCAAAGAAAAAGAAATAATGACAATATGAACCCAGTTAAACATGTTGCCATCATCATGGATGGAAACGGGAGATGGGGCATTAAGCACAAAAATTCAAGAAAAGCAGGGCACAGAGCTGGTTTAAATACAGTTGATCTAGTCATCAATCATTGCATTAACCATAAAATTAAGTTTTTAACTCTTTATACATTCTCTTCAGACAATTGGAAAAGACCCAAAACTGAAATTACTTTCTTATTTAAATTGTTGGAAAATTTTTTACAAAAAAAGATTAATAAAATTATTGAAAAAGATATTAAACTTAAATTTATTGGAGAATTAAATAAATTACCATTAAAACTTCAGAAACTCATAAAACTATCAGAACAAAAAACTTTTAATAAAAAAATATTGCAAGTTAATATTGCTTTAAACTACGGTTCGAAAATTGAATTAATTAATACTATAAAAAAGATTAAACAAAAAAAAATTACAATAAATGAAAAAAATATAGATAATAACCTGTATACAAAACATCTTCCAAATCCAGATATATTAATAAGGACAGGAGATACCCATAGGCTAAGCAATTTTTTACTTTGGCAATTATCTTATACTGAGATATTTTTTGAAAAAAAATTATGGCCTGACTTTACAGGTAAGGATTTTAATAAAATTATAAATAAATTTAAAAGCATTAAAAGAAATTTTGGATCAATTCTATGAACTCAAATATTAAAAAAAGAATTTTAACTTCAGTACTTCTTATCTCTCTTTTAATTGGAATGTTTTATTATTCATATATAATGATTGTTTCTTTAATTATTATAGCAATAATTTCATGGATTGAGTTTTACGCATTAATATCAAAAATTTTAAAAAAAAACATTTTAAAGGATAAATTTTTTAGATCTATTTATAAAACTTTATCCTTATTTTATTTATCAGGATTAGTTTATTTAATTTTTGCTATAGAATCTGAGTATTCTAATCTTAAAATTTATCTCTTATATTCAGTTTTGGTTGCAATACTGTCAGACATAGGTGGACTTGTTTGTGGAAAAATATTTAAAGGTAAAAAACTTACTAAAATCAGCCCCAAAAAAACAATTTCTGGATCGATTGGTTCTTTCATCTTCTCAATATTGCTGATCCCTTTTTTTTATAAAACCTATATTGATCAAAACTTACTAAACATTCTTTTAATAACAATTATTATATCGCTAACCTCCCAATTGGGAGATTTATTTATTTCATTTCTAAAACGTAAAGCAAAAGTTAAAGATACGAGTGACTTACTACCTGGTCATGGAGGTGTTTTAGATAGAATAGATGGAATAATTTTTGCAATTCCACTTGGTATTTTATTGTTTATAGTTACTTAGTATGAAAAAAATTGCAATTTTTGGATCAACAGGATCTATCGGTTCATCGCTATTAGAGATTATTAAAGATGATCAAAAAAACTTTAAAATTGAATTACTTACAGCAAATAAAAATTATAAAAAATTAATAAAACAAGTTAAGCTGTTTAATGTTAAAAATATAATTGTTACCGATTATAATTCTTTTTTAATTGCAACCAAACTTTTAAAAAATACTAAAGTTAAAGTTTTTAAAAACTTCGATTCATTAAATAAAATTTTTAACACAAATGATAAAATTGATTATTCAATGTGTGCTATTTCAGGATTTCAGGGATTAAAACCAACTCTGGATATTATTAAATTTACTAAAGCTATCGCAATTGCAAACAAAGAATCCATTATATGTGGATGGAATTTGATTAAAAAAGATTTAAATAAATATAAAACATATTTTATACCAGTAGACTCTGAACATTTTTCTATTTGGTCATTATTAGATAATAATAAAAAAAACAATTTTGAAAAAATTTATATAACAGCTTCTGGTGGGCCTTTTAGAAAATTATCATTAAAACAATTTAAAAATATTTCCATTAAAGATGCATTAAAACATCCAAATTGGTCTATGGGTAAAAAAATTTCAATTGATTCTGCTACTATGATGAATAAAGTATTTGAGATTATTGAGGCGAAAAAAATATTTAATTTAAAGTACAGTCAGCTTGAAATATTAATTCACCCACAATCATACGTACATGCAATTGTTAAATTTAATAATGGATTAACAAAAATTCTTGTGCACGATACAAATATGAAGATACCAATTTTTAACTCCCTATATCAAGGTAGTAACTATAAAATTAAATCTAGTCATTTAAATATTAAAACTTTAAATAATTTACAGCTTAAAAAAGCCGACATAAAGAGATACCCATTAGTTAAGTTACTTAATAACTTAACAAATCATGATTCACTTTTTGAAACTATTATTGTTAGTGCTAATGATAATTTAGTAAATAAATTTTTAAAAAATGAGGTAAAATTTACTGATATTTCCAAAAAACTTATAAAATTATTAAGTCTTAATGAATTCAAAAAATTTACTAAAATCCAACCAAAAAGTGTTGGCCAGATTGAAAAATTAGCTAATTATGTCAGTTTAAAAATAGACACTACAAGTGTATAAGGTTGCTATGTTAAAATACATTTTTCAAATTTTTACTATATTATTTTTTCTTATATCGTCATTAAAATCTGAGGAATTTAATAATATTTTAATTAGTGGTAATGAACGAATTTCAGATGAAAGTATACTTGTCTTTTCAGATATATCTAATGACAAGTTTTTAGACGAAGATTCCATTAACGATGTTTTAAAAAAATTGTATCAAACTGGATTTTTTAAAGAAATTGTTGTTAAGGTTGAAAATAAGAATTTAATTATTGCTGTCATTGAAAACCCAATAATTCAATCAGTTTTTATCGAAGGTATTAAGAAAAAAAAAACAAAGGAAGCTTTATATGAAATTTTATCCCTGAAAGATAGATCTTCATTCAATTCATCTTTAGTTACCTTGGATGAGACTTCTATTTTAAAACTATTAAAAAATGATGGGTATTATTTTTCAAAAATTATCACATCATATCAAGATTTAGGGGATAATAAAATTGATCTTTTTTATAAAATTGATTTGGGTGATAAAGCAAAAATATCCAAGATTTCATTTATTGGTGAAAAAAATTTTAAAGATAATATTTTAAGAAACATAATTCTTAGTGAAGAGTACAAATTTTGGAAAATTATATCGGGTAAAAGGTTTTTAAACGAAGATTTAATTAGTTTTGATAAAAGATTAATGACCAATTTTTATAAAAATAAAGGTTATTATGATATTAAAATAAATTCTTCATTTGCTAACTATTTAGGTGATAATGAGTTTGAACTTATTTACAATGTACAATCAGGAATTAAATATTTTTTTAATGAACTTATTTTAGAACTTCCTATTGATTATGATCTTAAACATTTTGAAAAATTAAATACAATATTCGACGAACTTAAAGGCAAGAGTTATTCCTTAAATGCAATAGATAAAATTTTAGATGAAATAGACAAGATCGTTTTAAATGAACAATATGAGTTTTTAAAAGCAACAGTTAACGAAGAAACTAATAATGATATAATTAATTTGACTTTTAGTATTGAAGAATCAGATAAATTTTATGTAGAAAAAATAAATATACTTGGTAACAATATTACTCAAGAAGAGGTTATAAGAAATGTATTTTCAGTTGACGAAGGTGATGCTTTCAATGAGTTATTGCATAAAAAAACATTAAACAATTTAAAAGGACTTAATTTCTTTAGCAATGTTAAGGATCAGATAATAAGTGGTTCGTTAGAAAATCAAAAAATTATAAATATAACTGTTGAGGAGAAACCAACAGGAGAGATTATGGCTGGAGCTGGAGTTGGTACCGATGGTGGTTCTTTTGCATTTGGTGTTAAAGAAAACAATTTTCTTGGTCGTGGGATTAATTTTGGTACAAATTTGTCGATTGGCACAGAAACAGCCAAAGGTCTTATGTATTTAAATAACCCTAATTATAAAGGTACAAATAGATCTTTAAATTTATCTGTAGAAAACAGTACTACAGATCGTTTAAAAACATTTGGCTACAAGTCTAATAAGACTGGTTTTACAGTAGGAAGCGGATTCGAGTATTATGACAATTTAAATTTAAATGTAGGAATATCTAGTTATGTAGAAAAATTAACTACAGACAATACGGCATCAGCTACATTAAAAAAACAAAATGGATCATATTTTGATACATTTTTTAATTATACTTTGAATTACGATTTAAGAGACCAAAAATTTCAACCCACTGATGGATATAGAAGCAGATTTACTCAAAATATTCCACTAGTTAGCGAAAGTTTAACTTTAACAAACACATATGATTTAAAATTTTATGATAAATGGCTCAATGAAAATATAGCGTCTTATGGGTTTTTTGTATCAGCAACAAATTCTCTTTCAGGTAATGATGTTAAGCTATCTGACAGACTTTTTTTGCCTCAAGCTAAATTGAGAGGTTTTGAAAGTGGTAAGGTAGGTCCAAAAGATGGTACGGACTATATTGGTGGCAATTATGCGTTAACATTTAACGCAGCTACAACATTACCTCAAATTTTACCCAATCTTCAAAATACAAATTTCTCTCTTTTTTTTGATGCTGCAAATATTTGGGGTGTAGATTATAGCAGCAGCATTAGTGATGATGGTAAAATTAGATCTTCCATTGGATTAGCTGTTGATTTATTTACTCCAATAGGTCCATTAAATTTTTCTTTATCTGAACCAATTACAAAAGGTAAAAATGATATTACTGAGTCATTCAGATTTAATCTAGGGACTACTTTTTAATGAAAAAAATATTTATAATATTTTTTATTTATTTTCTTCAATTCAATTCTGTAACAGCAGACACAAGCATATCTTTTATTGATATGGATCAAGTTATGTCAATTTCAAAACCAGGCTCATCAATTCTGAAACAATTAAAAGATATTAATATAAAAAATTCCAAAAAATTTAAAGAAAATGCTAAAATATTAAAAGAAAAAGAAAAAAAATTAATCTCACAAAAAAATATTTTGTCTGAAGAAAATTTTCAATTAAATGTAGATAATTTAAAAAATGATATTAAGAAATATAATAATAATAGAAATAAAATTAATAGTGATTTTAGCAAGTTAAAAATTGATAGTACAAATAAATTGTTAAAATTAATTAATCCTATATTAATAAAATATTCAAACGAAAAATCAATATCATTGATATTACAAAAAAAAGATTTGATAATAGGAAAAACCGAACTTGATATAACAAAAAAAATTATTAAAATAATTAATAATGATATTGCAGAATTTAAAATTCAATAAATGACAAAAAAATTTATTAACAAAAAACAAATACTCGAGCTACTGCCACATAGGGATCCAATGCTTCTTATTGAAGAATTGTATGACATTGAAAAACTTTCCTCAGCTACAGCCATAGTTAAAGTTAAAAAAGATAGTTTTTTTGTCCAGGGACATTTTCCTGATAATCCTGTTATGCCTGGTGTCCTTATTGTTGAAGCATTTGGTCAGGCTGCAGCTGCATTAACAGCCCATGGTCTTGACAAAGAAACTTATAACAATAAACTAGTGTTCTTAATGGGCATTGAAAAAGCTAGATTTAGAAATCCTGTTATACCCGATTGTATATTGGAATTAAAAATACAAGCTATTAGAACACATGGCAGAGTTTGGAAGTATAAAGGTGATGCTTTTGTTGAAGGAAAAAAAATGGCTGATGCTCAATGGTCAGCTACAATAGTAGATAAGAAATAAATAGAAACAAATCTTGATAGCATAGTTTAATTTGCTTTGGTAAAAAGGTAATCATGATTAATCCCTTTTTTGAAAATAATGGTCCTTTTAATATTTCTGATATTTTACAGCTAATAAATCTTGATAATCTTAAGATTTCTGATGATCAAAAAATTAATGATATCAAAGATTTATTTACCTCCAAAATTAATGACATTACTTTTTTTCATTCCAAGAAATACAAAGATATTGCAAACAACACCAAAGCATCTTTTTGTATTACAACCGAAAGTTTAAAAAATGAATTGCCTAAAAATTGCAAACCATTAGTTGTTAAGAATGTTTTAGTTTCAACTTCTAAAGTTACATCAAAATTTTATCCAAGTTCAATTAATGATAATTTCGATTATACAGTTAAAGACATAACTGAAACAAAATTTACAAATAAAGTTAAATTTGGAAAAAATGTTTTAATTGGTGACAATGTTACTCTTGGATCTAATTGCTTAATTGGTCACAATACTATTATTGAAAAAAATGTATCAATTGGAGACAACTGCTCAATTGGATCAAATGTTATCATAAGAAATACATTAATTAATAATAATGTTAATGTTTTAGATAATTGCGTTATTGGCAAGCATGGATTTGGTTTCTTCCCCGTCGATGAAAAAAATTTAAGATATCCGCATATTGGAATTGTTATAATTGGTGAAAATTCTGAAATTGGATGTGGTAGCACTATAGATAGAGGCTCTATGTCAAATACTATAATCGGTAAAAATACATTTTTGGATAATCAAATTCATATTGCGCATAATGTTAAAATTGGTGAAAATTCAATAATTGCAGGACAAGTAGGAATTGCTGGTAGCTCTATCCTTGGCAACAACGTTCGAATTGGTGGACAAGCTGGTATTTCTGGTCATTTAACCATTGGAAATAATGTAGAAATAGCTGGTGGTAGTGGTGTGATAAAAAATATTTCAGATAATTCAAAAGTAATGGGGTATCCTGCAAAAAATATTAGAGATTTTTTAAAAGATAATAAATGATACATAAAACAGCAATTATTGATCCAAAAGCTAAAATTAGTACTAATGCAATTATTGGAGCTTACACCACAATAGGCCCTAATGTTGAGGTAGGAGAAAATTCTGTAATACAATCACATGTATGTATCGTTGGACATACCAAAATTGGAAATAACAATAAAATTTATTCATTTGCATCAATTGGAAATGATCCCCAAGATTTAAAATTTAACGGAGAACAAACGAGGCTTGAAATAGGTGACAATAATAAAATTAGAGAATATGTAACTATTAATCCTGGTACTGCAGGCGGTGGTGGATTAACTAAGGTGGGAAATAACTGCTTATTTATGGTCTCTTCACACATAGCACATGATTGTTTAGTCGAAGATAATGTTATTTTAGCAAACAATGTTCCTTTAGGTGGGCATGCACATATAGAAAGTAACGTTATAATTGGGGGTAATTCAGCTGTACAGCAGTTCACCAGAGTTGGAAAATCAGCAATGATAGGAGGAATGTGTGGTGTTGTAAGAGATGTTATACCATATGGAATAGCTCATGGTAACCGAAGTGTACTACAAGGATTAAATTTAATAGGCTTAAGAAGAAAAAACATTCCAAACAAAGAAATTATGAATTTAAGTGACGCATATAAAGAAATTTTTAAGGATGAAAATCTTACTCAAAATTTGGTTAACTTAAATCAAGATTTTAAAAAGAATAAACTTGTATTAGAAGTAGTTAATTTTTTAGAGAAAGATAAAAAAAGACCTATTTGCACACCATATTCAAAATAAAATGATTGGGCTATTTTTAGGAGATACTGATTTTTCAGAAGCTGTCCTAAAAAAAATAATAAAATTAAATAAAAAATATTTTATTATTGATTTATCAAAAAATAATAAATTTAAAAAAGATAAAAAATCTCATCGAATAAGTATTGGTAAGTTTGGAAAAATAATACGTTTGATTAAAGAAAAAAAATCAAAAAAAGTTTTATTCGCAGGCAAAATTGCTAAGCCAAAATTTTTAACATTAAGATTAGATCTTAAAGGTGTCTATTATATGCCTAATATCTTAAAAGCAGCAAAATTAGGTGATGCAGCAATTATTAAAGCTATAATAAAAATTTTAGAAAATGAGAATATAAATGTTATTAGTTCTATCTTTTTTAACCAAGAACTAACTATTAAAAGTGGAAACTATACCAAATTGAAACCAAATATGAGTGATAGTAATTCTATTAAAAAAGGAATTGCTTACTTTAATAAACTAAATAAATTAGATCACGTTCAAGCAGTTATTGTTAAGGATGGCACCATCTTAGCAACTGAAGATCGGTACGGGACAAAGAAAATGTTATCAAAGTTAAAAAAAAAATCAGAAGGAATATTGATTAAGCTACCTAAAAAAAAACAAGATTTAAGAATGGATTTACCAACCATCGGTCTTCAAACTTTAAAGGATTGTAAAAAATATGGCTTAAAAGGAATAGTTTTAAAGTCTAAAAAAAATATATTCTTAGATAAAACTAAATGTATAAGTTTTGCTAATAAAAATAAAATCTTTATTAAAATCATATGAAAAAAATTTTTGTTTTAACAGGTGAGCCCTCTGGTGATAAATTGGCTTCAACAGTTATTTCAAAACTTAAGATAGATAATCCAAATATTGATTATTTGTCGGTAGGTGGAACTCATATTAAAAAATTAGGAATTCAATCTATTTTTGACCTAAAAGAAATCACATACCTTGGCTTTACTAACGTACTATTTAATATCTTTAAAATTCGAAAAAAAATTAACAAAACTGTTGATGAGATTATAAAATTTAATCCTGATATCTTATTTAGTGTTGATAGTCCTGATTTTACACTAAGAGTTGCTGAAAAGGTAAAAAATATTAATAACAATATAAAGACAATCCATTATGTTGCTCCTCAGGTATGGGTTTGGAGAAAAAACAGAGTTAAAAAAATTAAAAAGTTTATTGATCATATGTTTTTATTATTTAACTTTGAAAAAAAATACTTTGATGAAGAAAATATTAAGAATACTTTTGTTGGTCATCCCTTAATTGAAAAAAAAGACAATGTAATAACAACATTAGATAATTTAATTTCTAAAGACAAAAAAATTATATCTTTATTTGCAGGTAGTAGAAAATCAGAAACAAGTGTTCTTTTGCCAATTTTATTGAATTTTATTAAATTGATGAACAAAAAAAATCTTGATCACTCATTTGTTTTTCATGCAACAGATGAAAATAAAGAATTTATAATCGATAAGGTAAAAAATACTAATTTAGATAATATAGATGTTATTTCAGATGAAAATATAAAAGATCAGGTTTTATCTAATTCAATTTTTGCAGTCTCTAAATCTGGAACAATTTCACTTCAAATTTCTAGTGCCAATATTCCTTCAATAATTATTTACAAATTAAGTTTTATAAATTTTATGATATTTAAATTATTAGTTAATATTAAATTTGCAAATATCATTAATATTATTAACAACAAAGAAGTAATTCCAGAATTATTACAAAATGAATGCAATGCGGAAGAAATATATAAAACTGTTACATATTTTCTTAAAAATCCAGAGTTAATTGATAAGCAATTAATTGATTGTAAAAAAACTTTAGAGGGAATTAAGTCAAAATCCTCTTCTTCAACTGAAGCAGCTTTAATCTTAAATAATTATCTTATTTCTTAATCTACGTTCCACCTCTTCTTTTCCTAGGGAAATTATTATATCATACAAACCAGGTCCAAATTTTGATCCTGTTAAAGCAACTCTTAGGGGTTGACCTACACCTTTAAAATTAGTTTCATATTTTTTTATTAAATCATTAACTATAGGTTCAAGTGTTTTTTTATCTAATGTATTCATTGAAATTAGTTTTTCCTTAAACTCTTTAATGATATTTTTTGCTTTATCGTCAATTAATTCTAAATCTTTATCTTCAAATTTTACATCATCAAAAATTATATATTTAGCATTATTAAATATATCTTCTAATGTCTTTGCTTTATTCTTAAGAAAAGTTAATGAAGGTTTAATTTTTGCTTCTTTTTCTGGTTTAATTTTTTCTTTATAATTTTCACAGTACTTGACAAGATGATCGTAAAGTTCATTTTCATCAATCGTTTTAATATAATGTTCATTAATTGATAATATTCTGCTTATATCTAGCTTTGATGGAGACTTACCAATTCCTTCTAAAGTAAAGTGCTGAATACTTTCTTTAAGTGTAAATATTTCCTTATCCTGATAAGACCAGCCTAACCTTAATAAGTAATTTCTTAAAGCATCAGGCATTATTCCTATCTTAGAATAATCATCTAATGTCGATGCATTATCTCTTTTTGATAATTTCTTTCCTTCAATAGTATGGATTAACGGAATATGTGCGAAATTAGGAAGATCCCAACCCATAGCTAAATATATTTGCATTTGTTTGAATGTATTAATTTTATGATCATCACCTCTAATTATATGTGTCATGTTCATTTGATGATCATCTACAGTGGCTGAAAGATTGTATGTTGGTGTTCCATCATTTCTTAAAATTATAAAATCTTCTATTGTAATATTTTCTATTTCAATATCTCCTTGCACCAAATCTTTTAGTATTGATGTTCCTTCAATTTTACTTTTAAATCTAATTACTGGTTTAATATTTTTAGGAGCATCAGATTCTGGAAGGTCTCTCCATTTTCTATTGTAAACATAAGGAAGTTTTTTTTGTCTTGCTCGTTTTTTTTGCTCTTCTATTTCATCACTTGAACAATAACATTTATAAGCATGCCCTTTTTTAAGTAGTTCATTTGCTACATTTATATGATCATCAATTTTAGTTGATTGAATGTATTCATCGCCATCATGTTCAATGCCAATCCATTTTAAAGACTTGATAATTTGAATTTTGTGTTCATCTTTAGATCTTTCCTTATCTGTATCTTCAATTCTTAAATGAAATGTACCATTTTTATTTTTTGAATATAGCCAATTGAATAAAGCAGTTCTTACACCACCAATATGTAAAGCTCCAGTAGGTGAGGGAGCAAATCTTGTTGCTACTTTTGACATCAATGATTTTTAGACTATTTTCTTAGAAGTTTCTATATAAAGATACTAGAACACCTTGAACTTTCACCCTATCAGGACCAAATATTTTGGTTTCATAGTTTCTATTAGCACTTTCGAGTGCTACAGTTTTTCCTTTTCTTCTAATTCTTTTCAACATAGCTTCATGCTCATCTATTAAAGCTACAACAATTTTACCATTATCTGCTGTATCAGATCTTTTTATGATAACTGTATCACCTTCATTTATACCAGCTTCAATCATTGAGTCACCCTGAACTTTTAAACCAAAATATTGACCATTTTTTTCAAGATTGCTTGGAAGAGGTATTCGAGAAACTTCATTTTGTATAGCCTCAACAGGTGTTCCTGCAGCTATACTGCCTAGCACAGGTATTTCCATTTCATTTAAGTTAGTATTTTCAGTATCTAAACCACCTTTGATAACACTTGGTGAAAAGCTATTGTA
>Ga0209710_1002957_pt1 | contig 11618 bp, 11 predicted proteins | sample ArcticOcean_MG_C_5_FD_187436 | JGI IMG/M metagenome (GOLD analysis project Ga0209710, IMG submission 187436) | Marine microbial communities from western Arctic Ocean - ArcticOcean_MG_CB4_138 (SPAdes) (version 2) | ecosystem: Environmental > Aquatic > Marine > Oceanic | place: Arctic Ocean...
ATGATAAAAAATTGACAGTTACTCATGGGGAAGTAGCTGAAGTATTTGAGCTTTTACTAGATAAATACTGTATTAAAAATATCTTTAGTCATGAGGAAACTGGTTTAAAAATTACTTATTCTAGAGATACTCAGCTTAACCTACTATTTAAAAAAAATTATATTACATGGAATGAGTATCCGTCTAATGCAGTTATTCGTGGCTTAACTAATCGTAAAAATTGGGAAAAGCATTGGAATGATGTAATGCGTGACGATATTGAGCGAATTAATTTGTTAAAAGCTAAAATTATCAACCATGATTTTTGTCCAAAAAATTTACCAACTTTTACTAGTAAAAAATTCTATCAAAAAGGTGGGTTTAAGAGTGCGCATATTGAGTTAAAAAGTTTTTTTACTGATAGGGGTATTGAATATTCTAAGAATATTTCTAAACCAGAAAAAAGTCGATATACCTGTTCAAGGCTTTCGCCATACATTAGTTATGGAAATATAAGTATCAGAGAGATTTATAAAGCATTATTAAATTCATGGGATAAGCCTGGGTGGAGAAGGTCAATGAAAGCATTATCATCAAGACTTCACTGGCATTGTCATTTTATTCAAAAATTTGAAAGTGAAGTAACAATTGAAAACGAGCCTGTAAATATCGGGTACAAAAATTTTCCATACTTAATTTTTGATAAAAGCCATAGTAATTTCCAATTATGGGCTCATGGAAAAACAGGATATCCGCTTGTAGATGCATCTATGAGAGCATTGCAGTCAACCGGCTATCTTAATTTTAGAATGCGTGCAATGTTAGTTAGTTTTGCATGTCATTATTACTTGATTCACTGGAAATTAGTCGCGGAACATTTAGCGACATTATTTTTAGATTTTGAACCTGGTATTCATTACCCTCAAATACAAATGCAAGCAGGCGTCACTGGTATAAATACTATTCGAATTTATAATCCTATGAAGCAAGCACTTGAACATGATGTAGATGCATTATTTATAAAAAAGTGGGTAGAAGAGCTTCGTGGATATGACCAAGGATATATACTTAATTTACCCAGTAAAAATTATGATTTATTTTCCCAACTTGAAAGTCATTACCCTCAACCTCTTTATGATTTCCAAGAGAGAGTAAAAAAAACAAAAGATTTATTATGGCAATGGAAGAAAAGTTATAAAGTTAAAAAGAATAATTTAAGAATATTATCAAAACATGTCAAAGTTAGAAAAAATTCTAGGACACAACTAAGATTCTGATTTCTTCATGAGATAGATGCTTAGACATAATACTATTGAATGGCACTAGGAATAAGTAATGAAAAAAAGTTGTAACGACTTTAATTGAGTAGAATATAATCATATCATTATGAAAATTTTAACACTTTCTGAAAAGCGTAAGCAGATCGCTGAAGCAAAAAAAAGAAAAAAGGCTAAGAGCCCTTCTCAAGAGGAATTAATTAGACTTCTTGAGCACTATCAAACTGGACAATATGATGATGCTGAAAAGCTAGCGGTATATATAACCCAAGAATTTCCTTACCATCATTTTGGCTGGAAAGTACTGGGGGCAATATTAGGGCAAACAAGTAGGATATCTGAAGCAGTAAATGCTAATCAAAAATCTGTTGAATTAGCGCCACAAGATGCCGAAGCCCACTACAACTTAGGTATCACGCTACAAGAACTGGGCAGATTTGACGAGGCTGAAGCAAGCTATACAAAAGCAATTGCATTCAAGCCTGACTATGCCCTAGCCCACAACAACTTAGGTGTCACGCTCCAAGAGCTGGGCAGATTTGACGAGGCTGAAGCAAGCTATACTCAAGCAATAGACTTGAAACCTGGCTTTGCCGAACCCCACTACAACTTAGGTATCACGCTCCAAGAACTAGGAAGATTAGATGAAGCTGAAGCGAGCTACACACAAGCGATAGCATTCAAGCCTGACTATGCCCTAGCCTACAACAACTTAGGTGTCACACTCAAAGATCTGGGCAGATTGGCAGAGGCTCAAGCGAGCTACACGCAAGCAATAGCATTGAAGCCTGACTATGCCGAAGCCCACAGTAGCTTGGGTGTCGTTTTGCATATGAATGGAGATATAGACTCTGGATTAGAAAGCCTTGAAAAAGCAAATTATATCGATCCTGATCTACAAAATAATCACATAATCCTGGCAATTCTAAAAGCAAGAAAGGCTCTTGGAGTAACTGAATTCAGTGCTGATAATATTAGTAATCTAGGCTATAGCTCAGAACAATTTCCGCAACCAGTTATTTTAAATAGAGCAATAGAAGCAGAGCTTATTTCCAGCCTGTACAAAATGAAATCTATAGAACTAAGTAAATTTGATAATAGCAGCATTTCGGATCCTCGCTTTGGTAATGGCAAATGCTCACGAGACTTTAAATTATTTAAAGATGATAGCCCTATGATAAAATCTGTAGCAGAAGATTTAACGATTATCATGAGGGAAGTGGTTAAATCAGATATCTATATATCCGAATCTTTCTTTAATATCTTTGGGGCTGGGGGAGGTTCAACTCCTCACAAACATTCAGGCAAAATTGATGCAGATGAATACCTTAATTTTGGGAAACAAAAGTATAGTCTTGTTTATTATCTTTCTGTAGGGGATCAAAACTGCATGGATCCAGGTATTTTAAAACTTTATGATCCTAGCGAAGACATTCTTCCATATGAAGGCATGATTGCTATTTTCCCTGCTGACAGGAAACACTCTTCAATTTATGGAGGGAAAAAAGATAGGGTTATGATTGGTGTTAATTTCTACAGTCTTACTTGTTAAAAATCTCAAGTGTTTAGGCTCATGTGCCACTTCGCACGAAATTGTAATACACAACAATGACCACTATGGACAACGTAAGATTGTGAGTAGGGCGATTCCATCGGTTTAATACACAACTATGAGGACAATACAGACGAAATTGATGCTCCACAGCTCCACCATTTTATAAAGTATAAACCCTTAATTTAAGAGGGTTTTTTCTTACCTTCTACACCAAATATAACAAATGAATATGTCAAATATGCAAGAAAACTGTATTGATTCCCAGTACTCAAAACCCATTTGCCCACTTAATTGTCTGGGGCCCCTAATGGACTTTATGCATTGATTAGCGTAAAATTAGTCTTCTACAACACAATAATCGAAGCATATTCATCGAAGTATATTCAAAAAAAAATAAAGAAATAAAAATAACATCGCCTAGCAAAAAAGATGGCTTCGAAGTAGTTAAGCTTATAGAGCGGTGTCCTCCACTTGATTTAAATTCAACCTACCATTATTTAATTCAGTCTCATTACTTTAGTAAAACTTGTTCTATTGCTTTTGATAACAAAAAAATTGTAGCCTTTGTCTCTGGCTTCATAAACCCTTCAAAAAATAATTCTCTTTTTATTTGGCAGGTTGCGATAGATGAAAATTATCGCGGTAGAGGGCTTGGTATCGAATTAATTGAATTTATACTAAAGCAAAATAAAAATGTTGACTCTATAGAAACAACCATTACGAAAAATAATTCTGCCTCAAGAAGAATGTTTCAAAAAATTAATAAAAAATATAAAACAAGTATCTCTGAGCAAATTTTATTCGATAAGGAAAAAGATTTCTTTAATGAACATGACTCAGAAATATTGATAAAAATAGGCCCCATTACTCAAGGAGAAATAGATGAAAATATTTGAAGAAATTGAATCATAAGTTCAAAGTTATGCAAGATCCTTTCCACGTATTTTTAATAAAGCACAGGGAGAGTATTTGTATGATTTAGAAGGTAATCAATATTTAGATTTTTTGGCAGGTGCGGGAACGTTGAATTATGGTCACAACAATCCTGTACTCAAAAAATCTTTATTAGACTATATAGAATCAGACGGGATCACTCATGGCTTAGATTTGCATACTAAAGCAAAAGGTGAGTTTTTGAATACCTTTAATGAAAAAATCTTAAAATCTAGAAAAATGGATTATATGGTTCAATTTACAGGCCCTACAGGTGCTAATGCGGTTGAGGCAGCAATGAAGCTTGCTAGAGCAATCAAAAAAAGACCGAACATAATTAATTTTACAAATGGTTACCATGGAGTTACTTTAGGAGCTCTCGCAGCAACTGGAAATGTTCATCATCGAGCTGCTGCAGGCACTCCATTAACTGGTATAAGCACAGTACCTTATGATGGTTACCTAGGTGATGATATAGATACGACTGCATACCTAGATAAAGTACTAACGGATTCTAGCAGTGGCATTGATCATCCTGCAGCCATTATTGTCGAAACTGTTCAGGGCGAAGGTGGAATAACTGCAGCTAGTGTTTCCTGGCTACAAAATATACAAAAAGTATGTCAAAAGCATGATTTATTATTAATAGTGGATGATATACAAGCAGGGTGCGGAAGAACTGGATCTTTTTTTAGCTTTGAAGGAATGGGTATTGAGCCAGATATCATTACATTATCAAAATCTTTAAGTGGTTATGGGCTTCCATTTGCTGTAGTGCTTATCAAGCCAGAACATGATATATGGAAACCAGGAGAGCATAATGGAACCTTCCGGGGGAATAACCTTGCTTTTGTGACAGCTAAGAAAACAATTGATCATTACTGGTCTGATGACTTATTTTCTGAGGAGGTTAGAAAAAAAGGTGAATATATATATAATCGAATACAAAAAATTATTGCCAAGTATGGGGAAGGTAATTTTTCATCCAGAGGTCGTGGCATGTTTCAAGGTTTAAATTGTGTTGATGGGGAACTCGCTAACAAAATTACCAAGCTGGCTTTTAAAAAAGGTTTGATGATAGAGACTAGCGGTGCAGATGATCATGTAATCAAATTTTTATGCCCACTCACAATTACTGATCAAAATTTAAAAAAAGGTATAGATATATTAGAAGAAGCAATTAAAATAATTTGTATAGGAACAGATAATTTTGATGAAGAGGTTAATTATTTTCATGAAGATTATGTGGTTGAGTCATGATTATAAAAAAAATTAATCAATGTAATAAAGTTGCAGATCCAAATGGGCAATGGAACAGTATTCGTATGCTGTTAAGAGATGATGGGATGGGCTTCTCTTTTCATATAACAACAATTTATAAAGACTCAAAGATTAAAATGCATTACGTCAATCATTTGGAGTCTGTTTATTGTATAAGCGGGCACGGTGAAATTACCGATTTAAAAAATAATAAGCTTTTTAAAATAGAGCCCGGAACACTTTATGCTTTGAATGAACATGATGAGCATATTTTGACCTGCGATGAAGAAATGAAATTAGCTTGCGTATTCAACCCTCCACTCAAAGGGGACGAAGTTCATAATCTCCAGGGTGCTTACGAGATTGACTAATTGTGATTTTATCTTTCTTAACTATCCTCTCAATTATTGCCATTATTGGTTTATCTGCTGGACGATTTAGCAAACCAAATAAATCTGATTATTATCTTGCCAGTAAATCTTTAAGTCCATGGTTGGTGGGTTTGTCTGCGATGGCTACTAATAATAGTGGCTATATGTTTATTGGCTTAATTGGATTTACTTACCTTGTTGGCTTACCGTCAATTTGGCTGATGATTGGCTGGATCTTAGGTGATTTTTTAATATCAAGAACCGTCCACAAAAAAATAAACCGGGAGACTGCAAAGGATTCAAATGTTACCTATGCATCAGTTATTGGTGCATGGGTGAATCAAGGTCAATTTATTACAAAGTTTATAGGATTTCTTAGTTTTGTATTTTTGATTATATATGCCTCTGCTCAATTTGTATCTGGCGGCAAAACATTAATGGTAATTTTTGATTGGGATTTATGGGTTGGCATCAGCATAGGCTCAATTATTGTATTCATGTACACCTTGGGTGGGGGGATTCGTGCATCAATATGGACCGACGTGATTCAAGCAATTATTATGGTTTTCTCAATGATGGTTTTAGTTGTTTCGTGTTTGATAAGCCTAGGTGGAATCAACATTGCTTTTGATAAATGGCTGCTTTTTAATAATTACTTAAATTTTTTCCCTCTTGAAATCCAAGACTCTACCTTTTTAAAAATTATTTACCCTATAAGCTGGCTTGTGGCAGGTATATTTGTTATTGGCCAACCTCATATCATGGTTCGCTTTATGGCGCTTAAAGATCCTGAATTAATTGAAAGGGCTCGGTATCATTATTACTTTTGGTATGTAATCTTTTATTTTTTAGCATTTTGTGTAGGCATGCTATCTAAAATTTACCTTGATAATCAAAATGTTTTTGACCCTGAATTAGCTTTACCACTGATGGCCTTAGAGTTGTTAAACCCGTTCATGGTTGGGGTAATTATTGCTGGAATTTTTGCCGCAACAATGTCAACGGCTGACTCATTGATAATCAATTGCTCAGGAAATATTTCACAGGATTTATTTAAATCAAAAAATTTTTCAAACAATCAAATTAAATTGATTACCTTTACGGTAGCTTTAATATCAACAGCTATAGCCCTGCATAACAACAACAGTGTATTTTCAATTGTCATATATGCTTGGACTCTTTTAGGAATTTCATTTGCGCCGCTTATCATCCTTTTATCCATGGAAGAAACCATCACTGTAAAGACGTATTTGATTGGTTTGATTATTGGAATGGTAAGTTTTTTTGTAATGAATTTTTTTGGGATAAGCAAATTTATTTATGCAGGATTTATTCCCTTTATTTTAAATTTATTTTTTATTTATTTAAAGCGGCAACCTAAATATAAAAGCTAATAATTAAACTATAAAAATAAGGCTAACCCTTTTAAATAAAGGGTTTTTTAATATATGTTTCCTATGGAATATGTAAATGATATGTCATACCTTAGGTGTTTTATTGTCTTTACGTAGAATTTATAACCTAAATCTAAGTTAGCTGTCCAGCAATCAATATGTTCATACTTTCAACTAATTCATCACTAGGTACTTGAATTTTTGAGTAGCTATCTTTTCCGTTCAGATAAACTTTATGATCTTTCTTGTAATGCGAATGATTCTCATTTACAATAATGCTTAAAATTATTTATTTCTAGGAGAAATAATTGAATACTAAAAACAACATAGCAAAAGAATTTATAAAAAATAGTGTCTTTTCACTAGATTTAGATAACTCTGAAGTAATGGTAGTTTGGTCGCTAAGGCATTGGGCTTCTTGTTCCATTTCAGGGGAGAATCCAGAAGATCTTTTTACATTATGCAGAGAACAACATCAACTTCCTGATATTTCTGTATTAATTGAAGAAGTAGTATACGGAATAGCAGAGGGAGCAAAACAGAAGGGACCAATTGGCTCGGAATTATGTGACCATGTTCATTACGGTGAATTTAAAATACTAGAAGCAATATGCATGCTGCAGAATGATAAATTTGAAGACGCTCAATTTTCTCTTTATGGATGGTTAAAGCCAAATCAAGGAAGAAATGTTTATAAAATATTAAGCGCTCTTGCTGCCATCTTGGAGAAAGCAAATTTAATAATTCCAAAAAGAAGACAATACATATCAAATTGGTCTTCACATTAATTATATTGAAAGGAAATAACGATGGTAACTAGAAATCGCAGGCAAAAACCAAAAAATAAATTATCAAGACAGATGGGAGAAAATATCTGGGGTAAAGATAACTGCCCAACCATTAATCGAGAATATGGCCCAGGTCAGCATGGACCAAAAGGTGTGCGAAGAAGAAGTGATTACGGAGTTCAGCTAAGAGAAAAGCAAAAGCTCAAAGGATATTATGGAAATATTGGAGAAAAACAGTTTAGAAATATTTATAAAGAAGCTTATACCAAAAAAGGCGATACAAGTGAAAACCTCCTTATTTTTCTTGAATCTAGGCTTGATGCGATAGTTTATAGGTCCAACATAGTACCGACTGTTTTTGCCGCAAGGCAATTTGTTAATCATAAACATATTACTGTAAATGGAAAAGTCGTTAACATTCCATCCTACAGATGCAAACCTGCTGATTTAATTGAAGTTAAAGAAAAAAGTAGAACTATTCCATTAGTTGTTGAGTCAATAAATAGAATGGAAAAAGATTTACCAGAATATATTTCATTAGACTTGAAAGAATTTAAAGTAACTTACATTAGATATCCATCATCAGATGAGATTCCATACGCAACGATTATGAGCCCTGCATCAGTGGTTGAATTTTATAGTCGTTAACGAAGACTTAGCTGGAATTTTTTAGCTTTTAAACAATTTAAATAAGGAAAGTAAAGTTATGCTAATAATTAAAAAATTTATAATACTGTTAGTAATGTTTTCTACTGCAAATGTTTTTGCAAAAGAACACCAAGTTCAAATGTTAAATGGAAGCGCTCCAGAGATGTTTGTGTTTGAACCTGCTGTATTGAATATTAAAAAAGGAGATACTGTTACCTGGATAGGGGATGCAATGCACAATTCAGCATCTATAAAAGAAATGCTTCCAAAAGATGCTAAGCCATGGACAGGCAAACTAACTAAGAAGGCTGGGGAAAAATCAATCTCAGTAAAGTTTGATACAGAGGGTTTGTATGGTTATAACTGCACTCCTCATGCCATGTTTGGAATGGTTGGCTTAGTTGTTGTAGGTGACCCAAGCTCAAATGCTAAAATTGCTAAAGCTGCTGCTATAAAGATAGAGAAAAAATTCGCTGCTGGTAAGGGAAGGTTTAGTAAATACTTGTCAAAAATTAAATAAAGTCCTACAAAAGCCCCCACTTTTGAAAGTGAGGGCTTTGTTTGTTCAAGGTGTTTATTGTATGCTAATTAATTAACTTCTCTCTTTAGTCTGTAAATAATTCCTGATTTCCATCCATGGTTAATTTTTGTATTTGCAGGAATAATCGATACTTTATTGTAAAGATTTGTCTTTTCAATAATGCCAGGGAGATCTGAGTTTTTTGAAGTAAAGTTGCTAGATAGTGATTTTGTAAAAAGAGAATTATCCATAACTATAATAAAAGTAGGACGATATCTTTCTAAAATCTTTATAAATTTCTCTTCGTTATAATCAACGCGAGTATATTCATATCCCAAACTAGCTAATGTATATGTTGGAGGAAGTAATTTTGTTATTGGAAAAATTGGAAAGGCGCCTCCGGCTACCGCCAAAGTTAATCTTTTAGAATAATCATCTGAGCCATCTCTCGACAACTCATAAATTTTAGCTGCAAAAATTAAATATTGATTTTTTTCCCTTATACCTCTCCATGGGATCTGTGGATCAGTCACCATTGACCAATCGACTGCATCTGATAGCGAGTAAATGTAGTTGCTCTTAATAAAATAACGATTTATTGGCGGCACAATTACAATCAGACTCATCATGCTAATGACTATCATTGATGATTTCGTTAGCTGCTTAGATACATTGTTATTAATATATTTCCAACCCAACGCACTTAATCCTGCTAAGCCTGGTAGGCAATTAAAAAAATGATACGATAATGACCATTTTGACATTGGCTCTAAAATTGGCAGTAGTACTACCGCTGACCAAAAGCAAAAGCGACTCATGCTCACGGAATTTTTATCAGCAGCATATAATTTAATGATATAAATCATTGAGGCTAGGCCTGCGATACAAAACAACCAACTTTTTTTTATTGCTAATAAAGAATGAAATTTAAATGTTACCCATATACTTGTACCCCAAGTTTCGTTGAAATAATTCACCGAATGCATATAAGAATTAATGAGATCAAGGAGGTCCCACCCTCTAAAACTAAGCGCCACTGCGAGCACACTAAAGCCTAGTATTGCAGAGCCAATTAAATATTTAAGAAGCACACGCCAGCCATAACTAAAAAATATCGCAACCCCTGCTAATAAAAAGAAAGGTAGGAAGGGCTCTCGCAATAAAACACCAAAAGAGACCAGGGCACCAATAACATAAAAAGAAAAAGCATCTTCTTTAGATGACTTTTGCCAAATTAGCAGCGCTGTAAAAAGCGGAAGGTATGCGGCCCAAATACTATTTTCATACCCAAAGACCAACCCAACTCCAGCACTATTAAGAGTGATCAATAAAGGAATCATTAAAATGATTGTAAAAAGTATGTTGCCACTTTCTTTTAGGATTACTTTAAAAAATATAATAGAGGCAATGACTGCAACTAAGCCATCAATTAACCTCAACACTATGTATTGATTCACCTCAAAAGCATAAACCCAGAAAGTCATCATTTGATATAAATGTAGCATCATAGATTTAAGACTTTCACCGTTATTTAAAGCATAATAAATATATTGAGCTATAAAGGAATATTGCCCACCATCACCACTAGGGCCAGCTGTAAAAAATGCCAACCTTAAAAAACCGGTCGTTAGTATAGCCACAATAGTGGCAATAAAGAGATGAAATAATTTGTGAGTAATTATGTTAATAAACATTTGCTTCCTACAAATATGTAAATAATATGTCATATATGAAAAAAAAACTGTACTATTTTCTAGTCTGCGACACGTAATAATCAACTAGTTAATAACTCTTGTATTATTTTTATAGTATATTTTGGGAAATATTATTTTGAAAAAAGATATAGTTAGAAAAAAATATTTAAAAAAGCGTCAAGAACTATCTTCTTCCAAATTTGAAGAAGAATCAGATCAACTTGTTCAAAAAACTATTGAGCTTATTAAAAAATATAAGCCCGAATGTATTCATTGTTTTTTACCCATCCATTCAAAAAATGAAATAAACACTATACCAATCATTCAATATTGCTGGAAAAATAATATCAATGTTGTTGTGCCTGTTAGTAACTTTGAAGACGGGACACTAAAAAATGCAGAATTTAGACCTCACACCAAAACAAAACAAACAAAAAATAATATTACCGAACCAATTGATCCTATTTGGAAAAAAAACGATAATATTGATATTGTAATCACTCCTCTTTTGGCTTTTGACCCCAAAGGGCACCGAGTGGGCTATGGAAAAGGATTTTACGATCGTTTTTTTGCTTCTTTACAAAAGGATACGAAAAGAATTGGAATCAGCCTTTTTAAACCTTGTAAAGGCATAGAAAATATATCTGAACAAGATATACCTTTGACACATTGCGTTACTCTTAATAAAATCTATTTTTTTTAATAATCATGGTTGCTCAGTCAGAATTAAAAGATAGCAACGTTAAATCTACTTTTGACCTTGCTTCTGATGCAAAAAATGAAGCGCTTATATTAGCTTTAAAGACAGCAGTGTAGCACCATAACAAAAACCACTCCTCACTATGAATTATTTTTTTGAAGCCTCAATAGCTTGTTCAACATCTTGAATAATGTCATCAATATGCTCAATGCCCACTGAAATTCTTATCAAATCTTCACTAACGCCCGCTAAAACTTTCTGTTCTGGAGTTAATTGTCTATGTAATGTTGATGCTGGATGGCACGCAAGTGATTTGGCATCTCCCATACTAAGTACTCTCAAAATCATTTGAAGCGCGTCAATAAATTTAGCGCCAGCTTCGACCCCACCTTTAATGCCAAAACTGACAATACCTGAAGCTTGGCCATTGGTAATTTTTTTGCAAACATCATTATATTTATCATTAGGTAGAGCAGCATAATTTACCCACACCACACGT
>Ga0209710_1002960_pt1 | contig 11610 bp, 9 predicted proteins | sample ArcticOcean_MG_C_5_FD_187436 | JGI IMG/M metagenome (GOLD analysis project Ga0209710, IMG submission 187436) | Marine microbial communities from western Arctic Ocean - ArcticOcean_MG_CB4_138 (SPAdes) (version 2) | ecosystem: Environmental > Aquatic > Marine > Oceanic | place: Arctic Ocean: Canada...
CGCGTGCAATGGGCTCGTATTTGTTGGCGTCCATATTGGTACGGTGGCATAACTCCAGCGCCAGCGGTGTTAATGTTTGCAACGCTAGATGGTAATGCGGGAGTAAGTTATTTTCATGCAGCAACAACACGATTTCCTGTGATCGTGGGCCGTGTTTTTTGGACCAGGAGGTCGCAAAGGTATGAGGGAGGCCGGTACGTTGCTTTATCTCGCACAACGCCTTTGCCTTCTCTACATCCTCGCGTAATGCGCCAAAATTGGAATCGGTCAGCCAGATGTTCTTGATGCCGGCATCGACAATGAAATTCCAGTCGTGGCGTATCCGGTCCACAGAAAAGGACAACATTTTGGTGCCAATAGCGCCGGTTCCCCATTCGCAAAAGGCGCACTTGTAGGGGCAGCCACGACTGGTTTCGTAGGCGATGCAGTCATACGGATTACCTTCATCGTCCAGTAAGCTGATGACGTCAAGGGCGGACGGCAACAGATTGAGATTGCGAAAACGTGGCCGCTCCGGGGTCATCACCAATTCGCCCTTTTGAACAAAAGCCAGGCCGGCAACGTCAGGCCACTGCTCAGGACCCGACGCATCCAGGAAATCGGTAAAGGTTGCTTCACCCTCGCCCATGACGACAATGTCCACCGCCTCTGAAAACAGATAGTCACTGGCTTTTTGCACGTGAGGGCCGCCGACAACAATCAATATTTCAGGACACAGGTCTTTGACTTCTCGCATCAGATCGAGAAACTCTGCAGCGTTCCACGTATACACGGAAAATCCGATTACCGGCTGCATACCCTGAGCTGCGGCTGCTTGCGCGCGAGGGAGCTCCTCTTTCTGCCATTGTTCGAGCCACTGAGAAATACGCTCGGGATGATTAACAAAATGCACCAGCTGGATGTCCGTCTGAGCGGTGTTTTTGCCAAACTCATGATAATAAGCCTTGAGGCCGCCCGTGGTCATGGGGGCTGCGGGGAACGTGTCTGAATCCAAAGATAAAAGCCAGATGGGACGCTGCATAGTAACAAATCCGCAAGATGGGGAAGGGGACATTATCCTCAACAATCCCACGAATGTCAGCGAATTTCTCTCATAATACCGTTTACAGGCCCATTGAGTGTGTCAGGACAGGCGCCCCTTAAACGCCTCATAGCCAAACTCACGCACAATTTCAAGTGCGCCAGTTGCGGAATTCCATAGTGCAATGGCGGGCAACTTGGTGCCGTTAAAGGTGCTGGTTTTGACCATCGTGTAGTGGGACATATCGCCGAACATGAGGCGCTGCCCGACCTGCAGTGGTTCGGAAAAGCTGTAGTCGCCCATGACATCGCCGGCTAGGCACGTCAGGCCGCCCAGGCGGTAAGTATGTTCGAGTTCTTGCGGCGCCGCTGCGCCTAGAATATCCGCGCGGTAAGGCATTTCCAGTAGGTCCGGCATATGACAGGTTGCAGAGGTATCGACAATGGCCTGATCCAGTTGGTTCCAGCTTAGGTCCAGCACTTCAGTGACCAAGACCCCGGTGCCAATAGCAACCGCCTCACCAGGTTCAAGATAAACCTGCACGTCATATCGGCTCGAGAATTCACGGATACAGGCGGTCAGCTCGTCCCTCTGGTAGCCCGGCAGCGTGATGCGATGCCCACCACCAAAGTTGACCCATTGCAGGTCGGCCAGCAGGTGCCCGAATTGTTCTTCTACCGCCCGCAGTGTCCGCTGCAGCGGAGGAAAATCCTGCTCGCACAGCGTATGGAAATGCAGGCCACTGATGTGCTCAAGTTCATTGGCATCCAATTCCGATAACGGAATACCCAGTCGAGAACCTGGAGCACAGGGGTCGTAGATTGGAACGTCCCCTTCGGAGTGTTGAGGATTGATGCGCAGGCCAAATTGTAGTCCCGGCCGGCGGGTTCTGGCCTCCAATGCGAGTGGCCGAAAGCGGTGCCACTGCGCGCAGCTGTTAAACACCACATGATCAGCGATAGCGAGAATTTCTTTTAGGTCGTCTTCGGTATAGGCAGCGCTAAAGACATGAACTTCGCCTGCGTAATATTCTCGCCCTAGGCGAGCCTCATGTAGGCCGCTGGCACAGGTGCCACTGAGATAGCTGGATACGAGCGGCGCCAGACGCCACATAGAAAAAGCTTTCAATGCGGATAACACCTTTGCTCCGCTGTCTTCTGCCAACTGTGCGAGAATTTTCAAGTTGCGTTCTACGGCGACTTCATCAACCACGAAGCAGGGTGATGGCAGCCTATTGAGATCCAGTTTTTCAAAGTTCGTGAATTGCAAGGCTCTCTCCGTTCCGCTAGTTCTCGACGATGTCCAGTTGGAAATTTGGATCCAGCTCCACCACCTTCCATGGCAGTCCATAGCGATTCATGTCGTCCATAAACGGATCGGGATCGCACTGCTCTATATTCCAGACGCCGGGTTCGCGCCACTTACCTTCCAGTATCATTTTGGCGCCAATGACTGCGGGGACTCCAGTAGTGTAGGAGATAGCCTGTGACTGAACCTCCTCATAGCAGCGTTGATGGTCACTGATATTGTAGATATACATGACCTTTTCTTTGCCTTCTTTGACTCCGCGTACGATACAGCCGATGCATGTTTTGCCTTTGGTGCGTGCCCCCAAAGTAGAGGGCTCGGGCAGTAGGTGCGCCAAAAATTGGATGGGTACTATGGATTGACCTTGGTATTCCACAGGCGCAATGCTAGTCATACCGACATTTTCTAGCACTTGCAGGTGTTTCAGGTAGTTGTCGGAAAAGCTCATCCAGAACTGGGCGCGCTTCAGGCTGGGGAAGTGCTTGCTGAGTGACTCCAGTTCCTCGTGATACATCCGATAAATATTGAATGTGCCAACGTCATCTGGACAGCTATAACGCGCTTTTTTTGACATGGCTGTGGTCGTTATAAACTCCCCGTTTTCCCAGTGGCGACATTGCGCAGACACTTCGCGAATATTAATCTCAGGATTAAAGTTAGTGGCAAAGGGATGGCCGTGGTCGCCGCCGTTGACATCGATGATATCGAGTTCATGAATTTCATCGAAGTAGTGCTTGGCGATATAGGCGGTAAAGACATTGGTCGCGCCGGGGTCGAACCCGCTGCCTAATAAGGCGGTCAATCCTGCGTCCACAAAACGTTGCTGATAATCCCACTGCCATCGATACTCAAATTGGGCCGTATCGATCGGCTCGTAGTTGGCCGTATCCAGGTAGTGGACTCCGGCTTCAAGGCAGGCGTCCATAATGGTCAGGTCCTGATAGGGTAGCGCCACGTTGATGACCAGTTCTGGTTTTTCTTGCCGTAGCAGGTTGACCAATGCGGGCACATTGTCGGCATCCACCTGTGCTGTGCGGATGGGCCGACTCAGCTGGGCGGCAATCGTCTTGCATTTCGACTCGGTGCGACTGGCTAAAACGATTTCGGTAAACACCTCACTCAACTGCGCGCACTTGTGCGCCACTACGCCGCCAACACCACCCGCCCCGATGATCATTACTTTAGACATTGTCCTGTCCCCCGTCTTCATCTGTTCTATTCATGCTCAAAATAAGTATACCCGTGCAGGCTTTCCTTAAAAGCCCGCAAAATCGCCTGACGTTGGGCGATGGTTATTTTACCGCTGCGCACGGCGTCTTCTGCCACTAAGCGAAACTTTTCCTGCATCTGTTTGGGTTCATACTCAACATAGCTGAGAACATCAGAGATACTGTCACCGTGGAATTCACGCTCAAACTCGAATGTGCCATCGGGATCAATGGCAACGTTGACCACGTTGGTGTCGCCGAACAGATTGTGTAAGTCCCCGAGCGTTTCCTGGTAAGCGCCCACAAGAAACACGCTAAGGTAGTAATCTTCGTCTGGTTTTAATGCATGCAGGCTGAGTGTTCGGCTGATTCCTTCCGGGGTGGAGAAGTGATCTATCTTGCCATCACAGTCACAGGTTAAGTCGGCCAATACCGCCGACCGGGTGGGCTGCTCGTTGAGCCGATGAATCGGCATAATGGGAAACACTTGATCAATTGCCCATATGTCTGGAAGTGACTGGAACAGGCTGAAGTTGCCATAATAGATGTCTGACAATAATTCGGGTAGATTCTCGAGCTCAGGTGGCACCCTGTTCAATTGAGGCAGTATCGCTGCGACCTTCTGCAAGACGGCCAAGTAGAGGTTTTCTCCCAATGCCCTCTCCCGCAGAGTAGCCTGACCATGGTGGAATTCTTCACGTAACTCGTCTCGATAGAACAGAGCATCGTTATAGCTTTCCTGAAAGTTGTCTGCGCACACTGTGTTGAGTGCCGACTGAAGGTTGACCAGTGTTTCGTTGCAATCCGCCGGCAGATTGTCAGCGATCGGTCCAGGACTGCTGGTGCGCACATCGAGTATGTTGAACAGCAACATCGATGAATAAGCAACGGTGGCACGACCGGATTCGGTGATAATGACAGGATGTGCAATGCCGAGTGGATCGAAGGTCTCACAAATACTCTCTACAATATTGGTGCAGTATTCGTGCAGCTGGTAGTTCATGCTGTGCGTGCTGTTGGTGCGCGCGCCCTCGTAGTCTACTGCGAGGCCGCCGCCTAAATCGAGATAACCCATCGGTGCGCCTTCCTCGACCAGGCCAGCGTAAAAACGGCAGGCATCTAGTACACCGCTGCGTACATTGCGAATATTGGGAATCTGGGAGCCTAGATGACAATGCAATAGCTGTAGGCAGTGCAGCATCCCAGCGTCGCGTAGATTATCCACAATACTGATCAGTGAATCTGTGGACAATCCAAATATAGAGCGATCTCCACTGTCCTGGCTCCAGTGACCATCAACTGCGACGCTATTTTTGATACGCACACCAATGAGCGGCTCGACGCCCAGTATCCGGCTGCGCTCAAGCACGAGTGGCAATTCGGTGATGGATTCCAGCACAAAGAAACAGGCAATGCCCATTTGTCTGGCATAGAGCCCCAGATCGATAAATTCGGCATCTTTGTAGCCATTGCACACAATCAGGCTGTCGTGATCCTTCAGCTGCGACAGTGCGATAATCAGCTCCGCTTTACTGCCTGCTTCAAAGCCGTGGTGATAACGGCGCCCGTAGTCGGCTATTTCTTCGATAACGTGGCACTGCTGGTTGACCTTGATAGGAAATACGCCGCGGTACGTATTCTGGTAGCCGCCTTGTTCTATGGCCTGTGCAAAAGATTCGTTCAAGAGCTTGATGCGGTGATCAAGCAGGTTGCGGATACGCAGCACCGCCGGCATGTGCAGTCCCCTCGCGCGCATGCCCAATACAATATCCATAATAGACACAGCGACCTGATGCTCTCCGAAATCTACGTTCACCTGTGCTTCGCCCTGCTCTGAAAGATCAAAGTATCCGGCGCCCCAGGTGTTGATGCCATAGAGTTCGGCGCTGCACTCGCTGCTCCAGCCTGCAGGCGTGGCTGCAGCTGATGTGATAGTGGGGCGCTCTTTGGGCATACGTTGTATCTCGTCTTATACAGTTGCTGCGGGCAATGACCCGCGGTTGCATGATGTCTGCCGCGGTAGACACTGTGCTGATAATGCCGCTGACGCCAAACCAGAGTCTAAGGAGTCAGATAAAGAAGTATTCTGTAGGCAGTAATAGCCTCAGCCAATCAGGCTCACTAGATGAGGCGTTAGGCTTCGGGAGAGCCGGTTGGTCTCAGCACAAAGCACCATTATTTTTTCTCTCCAGTTCAGCCGTAAACTGCCGTTCGAGACCAACGGAACCTCAGGCGCAGGACTGAGCATTCGATGACATAATATGTCTATTGCTGTCACGTCGGCGCGATTTTATTCCTGCCTGACGAGAACGCAAGTATTTTCTGGGTCAGGTGCGTCTGAGCTTAGCCAGGATTCGCCCTAGGGCAACGGCAACTCAATGGCCAAGGCCGCCAAAACAGTGGGTATCCGTGACACCGCTCTGCAAAAAATAGACCAGTGTGGTGCGCGAATAGGCCTCGGCTGACTTCAAATAGAAGGTCGATGGTTACAGGTTGAAAAAACTCTGGTATAAACTCACGCTACAGCTCATTTTCAAGGCTACAAGATATGGTCCGAGTAGTCATTTTCGCCACTCTTTTGTTACTCGCGTCTCTCCGTGTCAGTGCGTCAACCTTTCCCCGACCCCCAGCGTTAGAGCCAGCCGTCAGTTTTTGGGTCAAGGTCTATACCCAAATTTCTACTCAGCAGGGATTCATCCATGACGATGAAAATCTGTCCGTTATCTACCAGACAGTTAGTGTTTCGCCTGCGCTCACTAGGCGCCAACGAGACCAGCAGATCGCCGCCGCGACCCAGCGTGTCAGGAATGCACTGCACAGCCTCGGCCAGGGTAAACTCAGCGCTTTCAGCGCCACTGAAACACAGGTACTTGCTGCCTGGCCGCTAGAAACGTCCTCTGAGGCCTTTGCCCTCGCAGCTCAGCGGGTTCGTTTCCAGCTGGGTCAATCGGACCGTTTTCTCGCCGGACTAGCCCGTTCTGGACAATGGAAACAGCATATCCGCGACGTTCTAATCCACCATGATTTGCCGCTGGAATTGGGGGTGCTGCCCCATGTGGAGTCCTCCTTTAATCCCCGCGCGTACTCTAAGGTAGCAGCGGCGGGGATGTGGCAATTTATGCCTGCCACCGCACGTCAGTATATGCGGGTGGATACTGTGATGGATGAGCGCATGGACCCTTTCATCGCAACTGAAGGCGCGGCCAAGCTACTCAAGACTAATTACAGAATTACGGGCACCTGGCCATTGGCCCTGACCAGTTACAATCATGGTGCGGGCGGAATGACGCGTGCGGCAAAGACATTGGGCACCAAGGATATTGGCGTTATTGTTCGCAAATATAAGAGTCCCTCCTTCGGTTTTGCCTCGCGCAACTTTTACGCCTCATTTCTTGCAGCGCTGCAGATTGATAGTGATCCCGGGCGCTATTTTCGCAAAGTAGCATGGGAATCACCCACGTCTTTCTATGTTGTTACGTTGCCGGATTACATTTCAGCCAGTGCGTTGGCCCGCGCTGCCGGTATTAGTCTTGACCAGCTAAAACGCCACAATCCGGCGCTGCTGGAGCCGGTATGGAGTGGGGATAAATATATACCTCAGGGTTATCCTTTGCGGGTGCCCAAGGCGCAACTCAATAGACCGCTGGAGAAGACGGTGGCGTCTTTGCCTTCAAGTGCCTATTTCAGTCAGCAGAAGCCAGACCGCATGCATCGCGTCGTTCCGGGTGATTCTTTGTCGACCATAGCCCAACGCTACGGGACTTCTGTATCAAAGTTGATGGCCCTCAATGGTTTACGCAATCACTCTATCCGCGCGGGTAAATCTCTGCGCTTGCCGGGCTATAAGCACGGCCAACCTTCGTCGGTCGCGAGCATCGTCGGTGGTCAGTTACAGGCGCGCGAGTATGTTATTCGAAGTGGCGACTCATTATGGAGCATTGCTCGGCGGTTCAAGGTTTCCATGCAACAACTGGTAGCATGGAATGCGCTTTCTATTAAGAAGGCGATCCAGCCAGGTCAAAAATTGAAAATAGCCAGCGCCGGGTAAGATCTCTTTCACCTAAGGTATATATGGGGGTGTGTTTGGGGTGTTTCCGGTTGAGCAATAAGGAAGATGAATGAACTGCAATGAGCAGCGTGATTCCAGTTACGTTTCCCCTGATGAGTTACGCAATACAACGCGGGCGGTGCGCCCCAAGGATGCGGCCACTCTGATTATTGTGCGTGGCGGCGGCAAGGAGCCACGTGTGCTAATGGGTAAGCGTGCCGCCAGCCATAAATTCATGCCGAATAAATTTGTTTTTCCCGGTGGCAAGGTGGATCCGGCGGATAGCCGCATTGTGCCGCCGCACGATTTGCACCCGCAAGTGATGAAACGTCTGCGCCGAGGTTGCTCCGAAGTCCGGGCGCGTGCGCTCGCATTAGCTGCAATTCGGGAGACCTACGAGGAGACAGGGCTGATCGTTGGAGAACCCCATACACGCACAATTAAAACTCGCTCGCAACACTGGGCTGATTTTTTGCAGCACGATGTCAATCCACGACTGGATGTCCTGCACCTTATTGCCCGGGCCATTACGCCGCCATACCGCGATCGTCGATTTGATGCCCGCTTCTTTATGGTTGATGCGGAACATATCCAAGGGGAGGTACATGAGCGACCACAGGGTTCGGGGGAGCTGTTAGATTTGCACTGGGTGGGGCTGTCAAAGGCGCAGGAAATGGACCAACTCCCGCACATCACTCGAGCCGTGTTGCAGGAGCTAGAGCGGCGGTTACGTGAGGGGGCAGGCCCCGAAACGCCTGGTCCGTTCGTTCTTGTTCGCCATGGCAAGTCTGTAATCGAGTCAATCTGAAGAGTACCCCCGAAAAATCTAGCATTAGAGGCAAGCTCATCAGGCACGTAAGATCGCCACTAATGCATTATCTACAATCCGGCGGGCCTATGTACATGATTGTATTTCAGTGCGTTATCGGCCTGGCGGAAAAGAGGCAAAAATCGCGGTAGCGGCGGCATTGTATTTACCTTGATCTTCGCTGTGCTGTCCTTTGAGGCGCGATTGAGTCACGCCACGCCATACCGATTTTTTCAGTTCCGGGTCGATTAAGTCGACGATGAAAGTGCCCTGCGTATAGTTCTGTACAGAGACCTCAGTGCGGGTTGGGCTGCAGTTCCAGCAGTTATAAGCACTGTAACGATTGTAGCCCCCGTAATATCCACCGTATCCCCTGCCCATACCCATACCCATGCCCATCGTGGGAGTCTGATAGGTGCGCACGTCAGTTTTGTTTTGCGTGTCCAAAGTCCAACTGAGTAAAAGGTCAGCACTAGAGGCATCCGTCACCATCTGAAAGCCTCGGTTGGTCAGTGCATAGGATAGCGCCTCGTCGATACGGTCCCGCTGTATGTCGCTCAGTTGCATCGGGTTATCACCCAAAACCTCGCCAGAGTTTCGATAAAAAGCGATTTTTTTCACCGCACTAAAGTCGTAATCGGCTTTGTAATCTACGGTTGGCTTGGGTGGGCCGCTAGCGCAGGCGGCCAATAAGATGCTGACTGAAAATACGGTCAGTGCTCGCAATAGGGTCACAGAGGAATTGATCATTAGAATCTCCATTAGAGGTGGGAACATATCGTTCCGATTGTGACTTCAGTGTAACCAATTCTCAGTCTTTTGGGCATTAAGAGGGTTAATTTATGGCGCAGGGTGGCGGTAAGTATGCAAGCGACTGGTGGTACTGAGTAGAGGCGGCTTCTGTCACTCGATCATTTCGGTCATCCATCCAATAGCGATATTGCAGTGGTAGGATGCTAGCGAGCTGTGCCTCCAGAGTTTTGATAATTGTCAGTAGTGTTTGCAGGCGTCCAATTGTAGGATCAGCGGCGATTACCCCGCTACTTTGGGTGTGAAGCGCCTGCAGCAGTGGTCCTGCATCGCCCCCGGCGACTTGGCTAAGCAATACTTCGAAGTCACGATTCTGCGCCTGGTAATCGCCACTCAACCAGCGACACACATGGCGGTTGATGCGCTGTAGAGCAGATACCGCTTCGGCGAGGCTCACAACCGGATAATCTCCGGGCGCTCTCGGGGCCAGCCAGAACGACCGGTACTCGTCGCTGCCCAGCGTCGCATTAAAGATGAGCGCGGGTAATTGCTTCTGTCTCTGGCGCCAGGCTGCATCGAGGACATTCGCCAGCGTGTTGTTGTGGTCATGCAGCAGGTCAATGCACGGTGGCGCGAGCTGCAGATATTCCAGTTCCAGTAGGAGCCGCTGTGACGGTTTTGCATATCGACCGAGGCTACTGTTGCGCTTGCCAATGGTAGCTTGCACGGTACACCCACTCAGGCTCACTAGATCGAGCGTGTCGAGAGTCCCCCAGGGAATATTCAGCTGCAGATCGACGGTTACCGGTGGCACCTTAAGTCCGTCGGGGGGGGTAATAGATCGTGCTGAGTCCGTTCTGCTGAGGTAAACCTCAAATGGTGTATCAGGCTCGGTTGGCTGACAACCGTCTAGCAGAATGAGAAGCGCACTGCACAGGAGCCATCGACTGCGCTCATGCTTGCTTCTAGTGTTGCGTCGGCGCGGCATAAATCGCTTCGTGTATAGGCCCACTCCGTTATAGCGCAAAGCGCCATGATATGCGGCATCAATTCTAGTCTATTCGCGCCACGCAGCGGGTTTCAGGCTGTCCGGGCAGTCGCGCGTTGGTGCCAGGCTTGCAGGTCGGGACAGGTGTCGGGAATGGACTCTTTTATCCAAGCCAGAAAATCAATCATCACCAGAAGATCAATATCAGCAATAGTAAAGTTATCACCCGCCAGCCAGGTTGATGAGCCCAGATGTGCGTCTAGTTGCGGCAAAATGTGGTGTATTTGCATTAAACCGCGTTCTGCCATTTCAGGTATTTGGGGGGTATCTAACGTCCCCGGTAGCGCCCGGTTGTGAAAATGTTTGCCCCTGTTGCGCAGTGCGCTCGCGATAGCCACCATTAGGCTTTGAAACAGTCTGTGGCACCAGCTAATAGCTTGAGCTCGTTCCAATGGTGTGCTGCCCATGAGCGATGGCTCGGGATGAAGCTCTTCTAAATAGGAGAACATGCCAATCACTTCTGTCAGTACTGTGCCGTCGTCAAGCACAAGGGCTGGCAGAGTGCATGCTGGGTTGACCTGCCGATAACCGTCATTCAATTGCTCGGCTGTCATCATATCGATCTGCTGTGTGTCGATGTCAATGCCTTTAAGTTTGAGAAATAGGGTGAGGCGACGTGGGTTGGGGGCAGGGTCATACGTATAGAGTTTCATCTGTGGCCTTTTTCGGTCGGTATTGAAGGAAAAGAAGTCCGGATGGATCCTCATCTCAAAGTGACGCTAGTGTGTCGTGCTTCGTTTCGTTGAGCAATAGTTTCAATCATCACGTTTTATCACCACGCATATTTGGCTATAATACGCCGCTGACCAACCGAGGAACTCGCCGTGATGGATCGTATAGCTTTTAGTTTTTTAGTCGCCCTGCTGGCTAGCAGCGCTTTTGCTGCAGATTTGAGCGATGCCCAGCGCAACGCCATCGTCGAGCGAATCAAGCCGGTGGGTGAGTCCTGCGTGGAGGGTGACACCACTTGCGCGGCAGCACCGGCCACCGTGGTAAGTGCGGAACCGCGCTCAGGGGAAGCGGTTTACAACGCAGCCTGCATGGCCTGCCACAGCACTGGTGCCGCAGGGGCGCCTAAATATGGGGATGCCGTGGCCTGGAGTGGTCGAATCGCTAAGGGCATGCCAGCTTTGTACGCCACTGGCGTTGGGGGTGTTCCCGGCACCGGCATGATAGCCAAAGGGGGCTGCATGACCTGTTCTGATGAGGATGTGTATGCGGCCGTGGATTACATGGTTGCTGGCAGCCAGTAAAGAGGTCCTGCTCAGGCGAACAAATCTTTGAGCCCGGCCAATGTCTCTTGGCCGCGCTCCTCATTGGCTTCCTGAGTGTCGTGACCGCCGCCCTGCCATTGCAAGTCATCCTGAGGTAATTCGGCGATAAAGCGGCTGGGTTCACAGTTGATGGTTTCGCCAAACT
>Ga0209710_1002965_pt1 | contig 11607 bp, 7 predicted proteins | sample ArcticOcean_MG_C_5_FD_187436 | JGI IMG/M metagenome (GOLD analysis project Ga0209710, IMG submission 187436) | Marine microbial communities from western Arctic Ocean - ArcticOcean_MG_CB4_138 (SPAdes) (version 2) | ecosystem: Environmental > Aquatic > Marine > Oceanic | place: Arctic Ocean: Canada...
GTCATCGTCGCCATCGCGGACGACAAAATCATCGCAATCTGCGTTCGTCGCTCTCGCTTCAAAACCTCCCTCTCGATCATTAAAACTCCAGAATCTCTTGAACGTCTCCTTCCTAAACACGCACTGCGCCTTCAACGACTTCGACATGTCTAACGCGGCGACCTGCACACCTCTTTGACTTATTTGCATTTGTACCTTTTGCCTCTTCGAGAGTTGGATCGCTCGTAAGATTTGCGTGAACGTACGAATGTGTTCGATTTCACATTTAAGGATGAGCTCGTTCGTTTTCAGCGCTCGCGCTCGTTCTCGTGGCATCGTTTGTTGTTCCTATTCCTATTATTTCACGCGTTTTTTATGGCGCGTTTTTTGCCATCAATAAATATGTGATGATATTTGAAAAAATACCTAAAATGGTGAGCATTCGTGGCAGCGAAATGGCCATTTTTGTCAAAAAAGAGCCACTAACTCACAAAACACACACACCATCAAACACCGCAAACGTGCCCAAATATCCAATCAATCGAATAATTGACTGATTGAGAACATATTCGAAAATACCTAAAACGAGTACGCATTCGTGAACGCGAAATCATTAAAAAATGCCCTCAAATCGAGCCATAAATGCGTGGATATTCGCAACGATGATAGCAACGCAGTACTGCCTGAGCATCTTCCTGTTCGAGTTCTCGCGCGGTCGTTCGAAAACTGAAACCAGGAACTGCTCGAGAGTGATCAAGGCGAGGTTTTTGATGCAATTCGTGAGCTGTTTGTTTGGATTTTTTATGTGCGCGATGGTCGTTTATTCGTGTTCGTGTGCAGATCCTGGTCAGTGCGGTGATGGTGAGAATTATGCTACTGCCGTTACTGCGTTGAAGAAGAGCGTTGGATTCGTGATGTTTGTAGATGAGAGGCTGTTTCTTACTCTGAACAGTAGTAATAATAGGTTTTCGATGTCAACGGATTTGTTGAACGTGTTCAGTAAAATCGTGAGAGATTTCGTGTTTGGCGTATTCGTCGCGTTCGCGACATATTTCGGGCCGATCACGTCAGCGATCATTAAAGCGTTCGAAAATAAGAAAGCGGAAGTAGTATTCGTACGATTATTCGGGCACCATTTAGAGAACTATGAACGGTTTGGATATTTAGTCATAGCGAGAGATTTAGTTCTAGCGCCTTTGTTCGAGGAGTTCACGTTTAGGTGTTTAATTCTAAGCGCGCTCGTGCAAAGTAGTAGTAGTAGTAGTAGTAGTAGTACGGAGGCAGTCAAGGCGGTCAGCGAGCGATCGGCGATATTGTTTTCACCAGTTTTGTTCGGGCTCGCGCACGTGAATCATTACAAACACTTACGGGAAGTCTTCGGCGCCACGAAAGCTCTCAAGATTACGTCGTTTCAGTTCTCGTATACGACGTTATTCGGCGTAATCTGTTCATTCGTGTTCTTGCGCTGTAAAGCCGGTCTGTTCGCGTGTTGGTCGTTACATTGTTCAATGAACGCGTTTGGCGTTCCTGATTTCATGCCGTTCCGCTCAAAACGAACTCCAGTAGTTCTTCTAGAGCGCGTGTTCTGGGTTTTAGGCTTAGCCAGCGCTTCACTCTTATTAAGGTCTAGGACGTCTTCTTAAGTTCGAGTACGTACCGCACATTAATCGCTCGTTCCGCTCATAAAGGAACTCCAGCAGTTACTCTAGAGCGCTTGTTTTCATTTTAGGCTCAGCGCAGTGCTTCGCTCTCATTAAGGTCTAGGACGTCTTCTTAGTCCGAATACGTAGTAGTAGTCATACTCGTAGTCAGTTAGTTTTTGTCCCTCGGCACAAATAAATCTGTATCGCGCCGGCACTTCAATAAAAATAAGAACATAGAAAACATACATTCAAATCGATTACTCTTGAACGGCGTGGAAGCGGCCATTTACGCATCGAACAAACTTCATCGGCACAGAACCCTGAACTTTTCGTGCGTGCTATAGACAAACTGATAGAGAGAAGAGGAGCGGGCGGAGGAAGAAATGGACGAAGAAGAATTTCGTGCGCGCTTTGGAACGAACAATCCCGATATGAATACGAAGAAGAAGAAGAAGAAGAAGAGAGGGACAGATTCGGAACCGTACTCGCGATCACGATCACGATCATATTCACGATCATCATCATCATCTTCTTCTTCTTCTTCTTCAGGATTATCGAATACTAATCGAACCGAGAGCGAAGAAGAGGGCGAAGATGAGTACGGGAAAGGTGGTTACCACAGAGTCAGTGTTGGGGCAGTTTTTAACGAGAGGTATCGAATCGAAAGGAAACTTGGATGGGGGCACTTTTCGACTGTATGGGTCGTCAGTGATTTGAAGAGAGAGGAGGAACGATCGATGCGTGCAAACGCTCACGTAAGTGCTTGTGATGATGGTAAAGATGAAAACGAAAACGAGAAATATTACGCGTTGAAGATACAGAAGAGCGCGAGTCATTACGTCGAAGCGGCTAAGGACGAGATTGAGATCTTGAAGCAAGTCGCGGAAGGGCAAGACGATGAGAAGTGTATGAGTCATGCGAGACATGTAGTGAAGTTGATTGATGATTTTGAGCACGTAGGTGCGCATGGGACGCACGTTTGTATGGTTTTCGAACGACTCGGAGATAATTTACTGACGTTGATAAAGAGGTACGAGTATTTAGGGATCCCGATGGTCGGCGTGAGGAAAATTGCGGTTGGGATTTTGAAAGGATTAGATTATTTGCATCGCGTGAGAGAGATTATACATACGGATTTAAAACCAGAGAATGTTTTGTTGACCAGGTTTTTGCCTCCAAAGCCATCAAGGAGAAATCGATCTTCATCGAGCGTGATGAATGTAGGGGGAGGTAACCAATCGAAATCAATCGGAATGGAACAAATGACGAAAGATTTAGGGAACATGAACATGCCAGCAGCCAACGGTGGTGGTAGCGATTCATCAGAAAATGTCGTTGTAGCACAGAGTAATAACGATGTATTTCAATCAGGAGGAGGAGGAGGATCGAGAAACAAAGAACAGTTTACTCTCACTAAGGAAGAGTTGGAGAACTTGGACGTGAAAATTGTCGATTTAGGAAACGCGTGTTGGACGTATAAACAATTCACTTCTGATATTCAAACACGTCAATATAGATCACCGGAGGTTATTTTAAACGCAAAATACGGCTCCGCGTGTGATATTTGGTCGTTAGCGTGCGTTATATTCGAATTAGTCACCGGCGACGTTTTGTTCGATCCAAGATCTGGAGATCAACATGGAAGAGACGACGACCATTTAGCGTTGATGATGGAACTCGCTGGACGCAAAATTCCAAAGAAAATCGCATTATCCGGGAAACGATCAAAAGATTTCTTTAATCGCTCGTGCGAGCTAAGATTTATCAAGACGCTTAAGTTTTGGACGTTGGATAGAGTATTGATTGAGAAATATAGATTAGACGAAAAAGAAGCTTTAGGTTTGACTGCGTTTTTGAAACCGATGTTGGACTTTGATCCGAAAAATCGTGCAACTGCCGAGGAGCTCTTGCAGCATTCTTGGATAGCAGCCGTTCTCGATTAATAAGTAGTAATTAACACGAAAAGAGTCTTTGCATAGAATAAATAAATAAAGAGAGCCCGTGAATAAATACAAGTACAGTAGATGAATACACACATACACATGCACACATAATACTGGCATTATATAAATTTTTTGTTATATATATTTATTTTTCACCCTTCGGTGCCGGTGGACTCGGCAAATTAACTGTTCTCAATAACCACAACGAAATGCTCAAACCCAACCAATGCGCCAACATCGCGTTACTCGCCGCTTGGACCAAGAAAATATCCAACGCCAAAACCGGATTCGCATTACTCGCAAACGGCCCAGTCGCGGCAACAGTTAACGTCTTCGCGAACAACAACCCCGTCGTCGCCTGCAACCCAACAAGCGTCGCCCCAAGCCCGACCAAATTCACTGTCAACCCAGTCGTCAAAGCTTTCACGACTTCCGCCCTCGGCGGCACCAAGTCCAAATCTTTCACCGACGCCTTCAACCGATCGCCCAATCTCACCAAACCTAACGACCAGAACGTCGTAAAAAAACCAGCCATTATCCCGAACAAGATAAAATATAACCCAGCATCCGTAGCCTTCGTTAACCCTTTGAACAAAAACGAAAACACGACGACGACCGCGGCGACGGTGAACAAAATCAATTGCGCCCAAAATCCCCATCTTCCAAGAGTCTTGCAAGCGTTCGCTGTCCTCGTGACCTTCCTTGCAATGCTCTCGGCGTTATCGACGGAGGCCTTCGGGAGAAATCGCTTCGGTGGCTTTCCATCTCGCGCTGTATTTGATCGATTATATTGCTTATAATATGCACTATTCAAGGCACTTCTCTCATTCCCTAAAGACACGCATTCGTTCTTACGTTGAAAACTCCTTCGCACTATCGAGATCTTCTGCGTCTTCGTCCAAGCGGTCTGCGATGCGCATCGTCTCGGCTTCACTCGAAACCGTGATGCTTCATACGATGATCCTTTTCTTTGCGTTGAATGCCTCGTTTGCTCTGTTACAGCGTTCGCGTGTAGTGCGTTAATCATTTTCTTTATGAAGAGTTTTAAGCGCGAGAAATTATTAAGAGAAGAATGTAAATCACAAACAACCTCTACTGCACATGTTGCCAAAAAAGCTACGACCGAAGAAGTATGATTTTAGCGAACGATCCCCCGAAATGAATAGTTTTGAAAATTGCGCATCGAAGCACTACACTCACGAAACTCTGTTCTTTGAAGAGCAGATTGAGTCGATTTTCCTGACGCTCGTTAAAAATACAAAAAACGAACGAGCGAGAGCGGATGAAGAGTACGACGAGACGAACGAGAGAATTCGAAAGCAAAGCGAAAGCAAAGGGTTCGTCGTGGTCGTGGATGTGGATAGTAACGTCCTGGTCACAGTAGTACGCTTCACCAAGTACCGGGCTCTGGGAACTCGAGGTCTTCGTCGACGCGACCGAAGACGAAAGGTTCGTCGCCTTGGTCTTTATATTGTAACGCGTTATCTTCTTGGTCTAGGCCAATGCATTCTTTCCTGAAATTGATTAAATCGAAGTCCGAGCACGTGGATAAGTCGAGCGCTAAGAGTTTCTCGCATATTATGTCGTTCGTGCGTAAGCGTTGTTCGAGCCAAGGGATTTTCACTGGGATGTATCTCTTGGAAGGATCGAGGAGGATTTCTTTCGCGCGTTTTAAGATATCTTCGTCGAAACCGATCGTTCTCGCGACTTCGATGGCGAATGAGTATTCGCATACGCCTTGTTCGATTTGGTACAAGAACGTCGGGACTTCATGGCCGTTTTTCTTGTTCACGTGCACTATCGTTCGCATGCGGAGGAACTGCGTTCGCGTTTCTTTTGGGAACGAAATGATTTCCTCGTCAGCGAGTTCGGCTGCGTAATGCGTCGAGAAGAAAGCTTTTGGCGGGTGCTTCATTTCATCGAATGATAGTATCGTAGACCCGAGAATACCAATCGCGTTTTCTATTTCCATGCCGTGGCCGAACTCGTCGACGACTATTAACGATTTTCTCGTCGCGCGTTTTAACATTCGACTGATTTGGTTAACGTCGTAAAGAAAAACACTTTGTCCTATTTTATTCAAGAGCTTGCTTGGACTATTAAGTCTCGTGAATATGGCGTCGACGATGCCAATTTTCGCCTTCTTCGCGGGAACGAAAATGCCAATATGCGCGAGTAAACAGCAAATCGTAATAGATTTCATGTATAGCGTCTTCCCGCTCATGTTTGGTCCGGACAGTATACAAATCCTTTTCGAATTTGTGTTGACTCTCGAATCTTCGATCGAAGTATCAATAGGAATATGACGTTCTGTGCCATCTCTCAAGAGCATTTGCTCGTGCGCTAAATGTCGTCCTTTTGAAATAACGAGACCGTCAAAATCGTCTAAAACAGTCGGTCTACAAAGATCGAGTTCTTTCGATGCGAGCGCGAGAGTCAAAAATACGTCTATAAAAGTTAAAGCTTTTCCGATATTTCTCAGAGAGACGCTCTTCTGTAATACGCGCTTGCGTAGCTCGCGAAGTATCGCGTCATGTAATGACTGCGCTTTACTGGCGATGTCTCCTATTTCATTCTCAAGCGCTCTCGTCGAATCAGAAGTGTAATAATAATACCGCAGAATATTCGCCGGCTCTTTTTTATCATCCTGTTCATTAAAATCAATTTGTTCAATGGACTCACGCGCCTCTATTGAGTCAAATTTTTCATAGATGAACTCGTAATCCGGCAACTCTTCCATAGTAGCATCGCTTATGAATCCATTTTTTACGCGACAGAAGAAACCACGATCGGCGATGTATTCAACAGTAAGCGATTGAAAAATAGTATCGCTTCGTCGAATAAAGTTGTCTACTCGAGAAAGCTCGTTATTAGCGATGCGAGCGAGCAGATCGGGCAGACCGATATACGTTCGACGAAGTTCATCAAGATCTGACGAAACTCCTGGCAAAACGATGTCAAGTTCTGGTTGCACATGATCGTCGTCAAAGTAGTTTCCGAAGGCTTCGGTTTGAGCGTCTTTGGCTTTTCTACTTTGTTTCCTGGTACCACGAAAATTTGAAGACGTCGTATCGACAGAGCGTTCGATTAACAACGAGATCTCAGCCGCACTCGTATCATTACTCATGCTTGATTTAACAAACGAGCGAATACAGTTCGGCATGTTGATTGCATTTTCGCGGTAATAACCAGAATGATCATAAGCTTCTCGAATGATTTGACCGATCTCTGCAACGCCTTCTAGAATCGATTTAATACGCTTCCAATCGCTTCTCGTTCGTATCGCCGATTCAACATTTTTAGCAATTTTTGTTATTGCTATATCGATTCCACTACATTTTTTTAATTTTTGTCGCAAAGCTTCTGCGAGTCTTGGACGTTCAATGAAATGTTCCGTTTGATCAAAACGGTCGTTTATTATTTTTAGGTCGTTAGATGGCTGCCAAAACCATTGCTGTAACATCTTCTTCCCTGTTTTTGTAACGCATCGTGAACCAAACAGACCGAATAGGCATTCATCATCTCTCTTCTTTTTCAATTTCATCTTTTCCGCTTTATGCGCCTTTCTCTTGTCTTCAGTTTTTTCTTCTTCTTTATCTTTTCCTTCTTTCTCTTCTTCTTTGACAAAGTCTTCGAACGGGTTGTCGTTTGCGAAAACATCCAATGAATATATCGTTATTTCATCAATGTCTAATGTTCCACCGATATGAACTTCAATGAATTCAACTTCTTGCGTTTTGAACGCGTATGCGATCGATGGATCGGCACCACCAATCGTTTTTTCTCTCAAAAGTCTAGCTAAACAACCCATTACTCTTACAGCGTTCTCGTCGTCGCACTCGTTCAACGCCGGAGTCTGCTCAACGTTCTCCTCTCGACTTTGAAAATGCTTTTCGCCGCTCAAAATCAACACGTTTCCTCGCTCGCGTTTCTTTTGTTTCATATTTTTCTTCGTCTCGTCCGTCTCAGTCGGAACAGCATCGTCCAAATCTTCCGGATCAAAAGGAGATACGATTTTCTCGACAGCGTCTATGCAGTTGCTCACGTAAAAATTGGGCAAAAATCTTCGTTTCATCTCGCGCATATCTCTTACGAACGCGCGTTCATCGTACCGAGCTTTCGTTTTCGAGAAGTAAATCGTATGTGTATCTCTCGAGTACATAGCACACGATGCCGATTTCTTCGTCGCGAGGAGACAGAAGAACGTATGATCTTTCGCCTGTCTCTGCATTCTTTGATCTGGGGAGTAATTATTTGACTTTTCTTCTTCTTCTTCTTCTTCTTCTTCTTCGTCGTCTGAGCTATCGAAAAGATTAGTTTGTTGCTGCTGACGAAGATCATCTGCGTCGTCGTCCTCCATGAAATTCATTTTAACTGAGTAGGTATTTTTAGTAAGAAGTATGCGTGCGCGTAAATATGAAGAGCGTTGAGCATGTACAACCAATGGCTGTTTAAATTTATTCAGCAAATTTTAATAAATACTAACTAATGACGCGCGAAAAACTCGCAAACTCGTGTAACCAACTCGGCGACTCGTACGAAGAATTTTGTTGCTGTTCTTTGGAACGTTGAAAGCTGTTGTTGTTATCGGCGTTGGCGAAATCAATCCTAGAAAGCGCAGCTTTCGCGGCGGCTTCGGTCACGGCTAACTTTTCGCGTAAAAGCGCACAATCAGCGAGTAATTTATCGCGCTGAGCAGAAACGCTCGCGTTCGTGCGCCTCGCAAAATCTGCAGCCGCATATGCGACATCTCGGTCGGCTTCGCGGGATTTAATTTCGTCTTGTTGTTTTTTTGCGAGGAGTTTAGAAGGTTGTAAAGCGGCTTCGGCGTCTTCGGCTCTCGCACGGAATAATTCGCGATCTTCTTCCAAAGCATTTAATCTATGTTTCAAAACATCTTCTCGAGATTCGGAGTTTTCAAGTTTTGCAACAGTATCGTCAAGTTTTCGATTCGTTTCGTCCAACTGTTTTTGTAACAAGCGAGATAAAGCGCGAGCTTTCGTACATTCTTCTTCGGATGATGCAAATTTCTCGAGAACTCGATCGAGTTCAGCCGATTCAGCCTCTAACATTTTAGTCTTTCCCTGGAGCTCTTGTTCGAATCCATTTGCTAATGATTCTGCTTTCAGCGCGGCAGCACGCAAACGCGAGCACTCAACTTCCAACTCTGACGATAACTTTCGATACTCTTTACATCTCTCCTCGATGACGTTGGCCTTCTCTTCAGAATCCTTCGCCCTCGCTTGCATTTCGGCGTGTAATTGTCGCAACATTTCAAGTTCATCTCGACGCTTTTCATCTTCGTGTCTCGCCGCAGACATTCGCGAAAGCCAAATAGATTCAGCCTCGGACGATTTCATAGAGCGAATTTCGGCTTCTTCTGTGCGTTTGCGTTCTAGTTCCAAATTTAACTTAAGCTCGTTAATGATGGCGACATAATATTCATCATCGCTTGCTGCATTAACCGAATTCGGAGCTGTTATTGGAGGAGATGTCATAATGACAGGTATTTCCGACAGGGGAGTTCGTTTTCGCGGGTATGTCGAAGAAGCTCCTTCGTGCTGAAAATCCATTTGAGGCGTTTGAAAATTCAAGTTTTGAGGAGTCGGCGGCGTATTATTAGTAACTTCTTCGTTTCCCTCTCGTTGAACTACGTACTCGAATTGAAATGGTATTGGAGATACGTTTGATATTGGCACTCTCGCATTCGCTCCTCCCGTCTCCATCAGTTTTCTCTCCAATCTATCAGCTTCTTGCTTTTGTACAATCATTTGTTTTGTCGTTGTATTGGTGGTGACACCCGCTCTGGTTTCAAGTTCAAGTATCTTTTTCATATTCTGTTTTTGATGTTTCTCTTGCTGTATTTGAGTAATTTTCTTCACTGGAGGCGGTGCTGGAGGCAATATAGCCGTAGCCGCTGCAACGTTTGCGATTTGTTTGCCGCCGAAAGGAACAGACCCGTTGATGATACAAACGCTTCTGAAATATTTTTGAAAGACGCGGCTGTCATTTTTGTGTACGTTTTGCATTTCCCTAGCGTCGTCGGCGTTGTCGGCGTCCTCGCTCGTATCGTCAATAAGCATAGCGTGTAATAAACGCGTCACCGAATTCTTCCTCCAACGTCTTGCCAAAACCTCGTTTTGATTTGCACTATTATTAATACTATTATTACTAATACTCATTCCGTTAAAATCTCGAAGCGCGCTCGCAATTGCTGATATTCTCGAAACCGAAGCTTGTCGTTTTAAAACATCCTCGCTCGTTGACTTTGAAAACGCGGACGCTTTTGGCGCAACTGGCGGTAAAGCAATCACACGCAATTTCCCACACGGTCTATTGCTACCGATGTGAAGATAAAAGCAAAACCCAACCGCGCGTTCGTCTCTTGGCAAATATTTAACGATATCCTCGACTCCTTCTTGGTTCAAAATCTTAATCTTTCCTACTAATTTCTTCTTCTTCTTCTTCTTCTTCGTCGTCGCATCATTAAAATCATCATTATCACTACTACTACCACCTACATCCTTAACCCCTCTGGCTCGCACGACGTCGACTAAAGTCGCCTTCTCATCCATCCCGATCGCTACGCACAAACCTTCCATCGAAAACTTTATCCTCGGAACCCTCCTTAAATACTCTTCGAAACAAATCGAACCGATTGCGCAAACAATCTCTCGAAACTTCCTCAAACTCTCCTCCATAGAATCCCCTTGTATAACAATAGTCCCATCCTCTGATACCATTAAAGCTTTATCGATCATCTCTCTCGCTACGATTTCGCACACTTCGCTCGCTCTGTTTCGCCCGACCGCGATCTCTCGAAAACTCTCTCGTCTCACCCCTCTTTGTTTCAAAATTTTCTCGATCTCTTCCGCTTCTTCCTCTGCTTTCGTCGTTCGCTCGCGACGAGCGAAATCGGTTTGAAAACATAAATACGCGCTCACGTAATCGCCGTTGTTGTTATTTTCAGCCCTGATACTACTCGACATTTATACTACGATTCACTACTCTGTGCCGCTCTAAATGCGCGCGGTCCAATTTTGAAATTCAAAAATGTTAAATAAATCTCTTTCTCTCTTCGCGATTACGATTACGATGATGATTACTCTATCCTTGCCTGCACTGCGAGAGAAAGACAGAGCGTAAGCGTGTTGATGCGTGCGTGCGAGGTCCCAAGCGCGCTCCTTGTCTCTAATGAAACGTGCGCTAACGTAATCGATTTTAAGTATATACAAACTTTTAAAGACGCCTTCTCTCTCTCTCTTTCCCTACTGATGCGGTTTCCAAAAACTTGCACTGATGAAACGGGAACGATGGTCCGTGCCGCTAGTCTACTACCGCTACGACTACTCCTGACGCTTAATGAACCTAATCTTACATAGCAATTCATTTAAATCATCATCGTTGACTAGTAAAATTCTACTACTACTACTACGGTACTACTATATACTACGCGCTACGCGCTACGCGCTACCGCGGACGACGGACGCGCGGACTCGCTAAGCGAGCGCTTGACAACGGCCTCACTCGAATCATCGCGAGACTCTCCACTGCGACGCAATAGTACGCAACCGCGCTCGTTAACCAGAACGGTATCGCGAGTAAGTAATGTTTCGAGAACAGTTGGAAGCTGCTCAGCGCGTCGTCTTCTCCGGCTCCTCGTGCCGTCGTTTGCGTGAAATGTACGCAGAGGTAGAAGAACGTGAACGAGAGCGAGATGAGCGATGCCGCAGCGAATCCATACGCTTCCTGTTTATTTTAGTATTCGTATCGAATACGTGGGGAACAGAGTGAGAGAGATTGTCAGCGCAGTCAAAAGGAGCGCGTACTATTAGGGGAACAGGGCGCGAACAGAATCGGAACACAAAAAGTGTTTGAGATTGATGAGAGGATGTAAACGCACGGATGGGGATATCTCGTTCTTTACGTTTGCGAATTTCACTTTGCCTGAGAATTTCATCCCGGCAATCTGAACGAGTATCGCGTGCGTGGCGGATACGATCTAAAGAGCTTTGAGGCGCTCTATTTTTATTCGTACGTCG
>Ga0209710_1002966_pt1 | contig 11605 bp, 9 predicted proteins | sample ArcticOcean_MG_C_5_FD_187436 | JGI IMG/M metagenome (GOLD analysis project Ga0209710, IMG submission 187436) | Marine microbial communities from western Arctic Ocean - ArcticOcean_MG_CB4_138 (SPAdes) (version 2) | ecosystem: Environmental > Aquatic > Marine > Oceanic | place: Arctic Ocean: Canada...
ATAAAATCTCCCAAGGCAAAGTGCACATTGAGTGGTAGATCAATACCTGAAAAAGTAAATAAACGAATGATTTCTAAGTTAATGTCGTGTTCTTCTGCAAATTTGAGTACATGAAATTCAGATTGTATTTTTCCTATTCTGTAGGCGCTTTCGGTAGCGACATCTTCTATATTAATAACTTCATCTTCGGTGGATGGTTTTCCAATTTGATTTCTACCATAAACTGCGCCTGAACTGGCCCATATTAACTTTCCACACTTACAATTTTTAGCAATTCTTAGTACATTTTTATCGATGTTTATAATGTCATTATATACCTTAAGTGCTCCAAAACTTGGGCCCAATGTGGAGCTTGTTGCAAGGTGAATAAGGACGTCAAATTCCATCCCGTTTATTTTTTCTTGTGGAGAATCCTGTGCTAAATCTATTTTTATGTAGCTCACATTAGGCATTTGAAATTCGAGTGGTTGCGTCCTGCCGCTAGACAATACAGTAATGGTATTCTCTTTAAGACCGTTTGTATCCATTAGTCGGCGTAAAAATGATCTGCCTAAGAAACCGGTCCCGCCCGTAATCAGTATCTTCATGTGTTTACTGGCGCCTCATCCCCCGCGGAGAAATACTTCTCAACTCTTTTTTTAACGTCCTCGGTTAGGTCGGGTGACATAATGTGTAACGGATTGGAAACCATTGAACCTGTCTTTGTTACTCGGCTCATAATCTTTGGGAGATAAGTCTGTTCAGGATCTATATTGACAATGAACCCAACGGGTCCTTCGTTCTCAAACAATTGAGCGAATTGGCTGTCGTTCCCGAAGTTAGTGCCATCTATTTTGAACGTTGGTATTTTGTAACTAGCAAATAGAGATTCCCAGTGAGGTAGGCCGAGACCGGTGTACCTATCACAGCCTACATACTTCCCACCGAAATAATTTTTTTGTGTCATCCTAATTGAAGCGTAGCCAGAATCATTAAAAATAAATATTTTGATGTTCAGTTCATTTATTTTTGCAGTACCCAACTCTTGTAAATTTTGTGCGAAGCCACCATCACCTTCTACTAAAATTACCCGCTTTCCACGACTTGAAAATGCCGCGCCAATAGCACCGGACAAGCCATAACCCATTGAGGCTAATCCCTTGTTTGATATAATTTTTTGGCCATTTTTTTGCTGAAATGTTTGCATCATAGTGGTAAAGGCTCCACCACTACTACATGGAATTATTAGATCTGTTTGTGAGGAAATATTTGATAATTCATCAACAAAATTGTAGGGAGAAATATAATTGGAGTTGGTGATATTTACGTCTTCTATTAGGGGAACTTCTGAACGTACGTCCTTGGTGAAATTCATCCAGTCATCGTGATTGCCAAGCTCTTTTGTTACAAGTTTCTGTAGAAAATAATTAGCATCTCCACAAATCTTATATTTTACGTCTGGATGGCTTTTATCTAACTCACATTGATCGATATCGACCTGTACAGTCTCTCCTAAGGGGAGAAACTCTTGCCAATTAAACCCAGTTTGCTGCAACCCTAGTCGAGTTCCCAAGGCAACCAATAAATCAGCCTGTTGAAGTATCAAGTTAGCACTTCTTTGTCCCCAAGTGTTTGGGCGTCCGATATATATTGGCTCTTCTGACCCTATTCTATCAGCCCCGTTCCAGGTTGTAGCTACTGGGATATTGCAACGTGCCAGTTCTGGCAAAAGCTGAGCCGCGCAAGCTCGAGTAATACCCCCACCTAATAAAAATACTGGCCTTTGCGATTGTTTTAATAATGATGCAACGTCCAAAACTTGCGCATCAGTAGTTTCACCGGCAGGTAATTTTTCTTTTTTGATGGGCTGTTCGTTGTTGGAGTAGTCTTTAGCCTGAACATCAAGCGGTATTTCTAAAAATACTGGCCCTTTTCTGCCAGTCCGTGTGATATCTACAAGTTGATTCAAACGATTAAACGATATCGGTTCCATTATTAACGCAGATGTTTTGGTGATCGGTTTAGATATAGAAACCCCGTCAATTTCTTGGATTCCACGCTGACGTACTTCACCTAATGCAAGATCAGTTGTTTTGACTTGCCCACCTATCACTAAGAGTTCTCGGCTCTCAAGGAAGGCGCCAGCCAACGCAGTTATGATATTAGTAAGCCCAGGCCCCGCGGTCACTAATGCGAAGGCTTTACCCGCCTCGGAAGTTTCATTGTAGTACTCAGCGGCAATACCGGCAGCGACTTCGTGAATTACGGGTGTGCATTGCATGCGGATACTAATGCTTTCAATAAGATGCATTATGTTTCCACCGCCAACGAAAAAGCAATGATCGTAGCCAAGCTCAATCAGCCAGTCACTAAAAATTTCACTATATTTCATCAGTTATTCTCCGTAGGTCTTTGAAAGTGAGAAGTATTAATTCTTTGTGTGCACTTGATTTTTCTAATTGAATTTTCTCTAATTCACCGGTGTGATTTAATAAAACAAACGTATAATGATCAGAGAGGTGCTTTTTATCAGATTCCAAACAATTAATTGCTTCGGAACAATCTAATGCGGCAATTTCGGCCAGAGCTGTTGGAACATATTTCAAGAGTGCTCGTATATGGTTTTCTAATGTAGAAATGGAATCTTGGTTTTTATCTATTAGGCCCAACCTTGCAGAAAATTTTGCTGCAGCAAGCATCCCAAGGCCAACTGCTACACCATGGCTGATTTTATATGAAGTGGCACCCTCGATTGCGTGCGCAAACGTGTGACCAAAGTTTAATTTCAGGCGAATACCCTTATCAAACTCGTCTTTTTCAATGAACACTTTCTTCTTTGAGAGACTATGTTCAATTATCGCAGAAAGCGCGTCCTCTTCTCTTGGTAAGCGATGATTTCCGACTAAACTTAAATATTTCTTGAACGAATTCTGTGAGTGAGCATATGAAATCTTAGCAGCTTCAAACAGACCATCTACAATTTGTTCATTAGATAAAGTTGTACAGAAATTCGTGTCAATAATTACCTCGATTGGTGGATGAAAATTACCAATAATATTTTTAAATTTACCGGCATTAATTGAGGATTTGCCGCCTATACAAGAATCCACCATGCCAAGTAATGTTGTAGGGTAATACACCCAGTCTACTCCGCGCATGTAACACGAGGCCACGAACGTAGAAAGGTCCTGTATTATGCCTCCGCCGACACCAATAATTACGGTATCCCGATTTCCGCCTTTGTGTCGAATTTTTTGTATGAGATTAGAAACGGAGTCTAGAGATTTCTTGTCCTCTAAAGCTTCTTGTAGGATGCTGTCGTTAACAAGTCGTTCGGCATGCAAAGAAGCAACATTTGTATCAGCAATCCAGATTTCATTGAACTGGAGGTTCCGTTCCTCAATAATATTGTTTCCGATTTTTACGTTATATTTACCGTGCGATGTCTTAATAGTTAAATTAAATGAGTTTAGCATTTGAAAATCCAAAATCCACAGAAACGAATTGGCCTGTAACGCTAAAGCTTTCGGGGTTACAAAGGTCATAGACACATTTTGCGACATCACCAATATTTGGTAATTTATTGTGTAATGTGCCACTAAGAACCGTGGCTAGTTGTTTATCTGTCAAATTTTGTCGAGTCATTGGCGTGTCTAAAACCCCCGGCAAAACAGCATTTATGGTATGTCCATCTTTAGCCAAATCAGTGGCAAGTGATAGCACCAACCCATGCAATGCAGATTTGCTTACACAATAGGATAACTTATTTTGTTTAGAAATTTTTTGCCATATCGAACTGATCACACAAAGCTTTGAGGATTTAGCCAAGAGTTTACCCCTCAGTAAAAACGATAATGAAGCAAGTATGTAAGTCACATTTGCGTTATAAAGATCCATGTGTTCGTTAAGGTCAAAGTCATATATACTGTCAGAACAGTTTTTACCTTGCGCCCAACACACTGCATTAAATTGGCCTCTAGCTTTCAATGCTTTTGTTAGTTGTTCATTATTTGATGGATTTGGCGTTAACACATCCCAAAAAACATGATCATCAGCCTTAAAAGGTTTGCGGCTGGTTACCGTGACATCCCAACCTCTGACTTTATAGTGGTTACTAATTTCCTTACCGATTGCCCCAGTCCCTCCAAAAATTAAAACTTTGGGGGGGCTCGAACACTCTCTGTTGTTTCTGTCTTCTAACATAATTGAACCGCGAACTATTCTATGATTTAACCATCGTCAGCCATCTAGTTTCAAGCATTTCAATGCGTTTATCGTCTTCTCTGAAAATTGTTCCATAGGCGTCGCGTTTGTTCTTTAGCCAGGTTAGTTCAAAGTCCACTGCTGAAACCAATGCTTGATCCATATTAGGTATCAAACATGATTTTGCATCAAATACGAGTTTCCTAGTTTCAAACCGTGATAGATGAATTTCATTAATCTTCTGTAACGCAGGTATAGCGTCCATGGATACACCGCCGCCAACTACTAAATCTAAGTCTTTATCTATGCAAATAGCTGCCACATTGCACACCTTTTCGGTTATTTCATTATCATTAATGGTATCCCGATGTTGAGATAAACTTCCAACAAAATCAACCCGGCCAAAGACACAGCCGTCTAATCTACCTTTGGCCAGAGAAACCATTTCCATCCGGTTCTCATATCCTGAAATTGTTTCAAGATTGAATAAGAATTCGCAGTCCGAGGAGCCATCTGCGCCGTAAACTCTTTCTTTTGCTTCGATATATTTTGATAAAGCATAAGGTGTCTCAATCATGGGTGCGATAATATAATTACACCCAAAGTTTTTACTTTCAATCAGGTCGCGGATAGCCTCACAGCCGCCTATTTTTAATGCTATTTTTAAATCTGCCTTATTTGCAATTTCAAGCAGCCTCAAAAGCTCGTCGGTGCGTGTTCCTTCTGCTTCGAATTCCGCTTTCACGGACACTAGCCCAAATTCATCACGAAGTTTGCAAGCTATGTCCAACATTTTTTTCTCAAGCGCATTCATTTTCATTGTTCCTATTATTTTATATTTACTGATTTAGTTTATAGAAAAAATGTGTGTTTCGTCCACTAACATATCACATATACTATTCACATACAGCAGTAATAGACTGTTTATCTCAGTTAAATTAGAGTTCGCCCTTACAGATTTTATCCTTTTTATTGAGTTGATCAATTCATAAGTTTGTTGCTTTCAAAGTTTAATCTAAAAACCTAACCCAAAAAATGTTTCCAAACTTACAGCAATATAATCTAAATGTTCCTCGGTTAAACCTGGATAGGTGCCAACCCAAAACGTCTGATTCATTACTACATCTGTATTTTTCAGATCCCCACTAATGCGATAGTTTTGTCCCGCCATATAAGGTTGCTTTGTAAGGTTTCCCGCAAATAAAAGGCGCGTCCCAATCTTATGTTCATCTAAATAAGTTATTAAGTCTGTTCGCGTAATATCGGTAGTCTCTTTTAAGACCAAAGGAAAACCAAACCATGAGGGTTCACTATTTGGAGTTACCTCTGGCAACTGTAAAAATTCTTCAAGTGTTAATAATCGGTTTCTTAAATAGGCATAATTCTCACGGCGCCGCTTAACAAAATGATCAAGGCTATCAAGTTGCGCCAACCCACACGCCGCCTGCATATCAGTTATCTTCAAGTTGTAACCTAAGTGGCTATAGGTATACTTGTGGTCGTACCCATCGGGCAAATCACCACCGAGTTCAGTCTTCTTCCAGCAAAATCTCTTGTTGCATGTGTTGTCCACACCGGGAGCGCAGTAACAGTCTCGACCCCAATCACGAAATGACTCAGCAATTAGCTTCAGTTGCGGGTTATTTGTAAATACCGCTCCACCTTCACCCATCGTGATATGATGTGCCGGGTAAAAACTTAAGGTTGAAATATCTCCAAATGTGCCCACCATCTGACCATTATATGTTGACCCAAGGGCATCACAGGTGTCCTCGACAAGCCAAAGCTTATATTTTTTGCAAAGCGCGGTAACCATCTCAAGATTAAAGGGGTTTCCAAGGCTATGGGCGAGCATAATTGCTTTAGTCTTATGGGTGATAGCGGCTTCAATTTTTGCCGCATCAATATTATGTGTTTCCAAATCAATATCAACAAAAACAGGGACAGCGCCAAACTGAATGATCGGATTAACTGTTGTAGGAAAGCCCGCAGCTACTCCAATAACTTCGTCACCTTTTCTTATTGCTCTATTTCCAAGCTTGGGGCTAGTGAGCGTGGAAAATGCAACAAGATTGGCAGAAGATCCGGAATTAACTGTCAGAACATGTTTGACGCCTAAATATTTCGCTAGCTCTTGTTCAAACAAAGTATTGAAACGGCCTGTCGTAAGCCATCCGTCCAGGGACGCCTCAACCATCAGCTCCAATTCCTTAGATCCTATAACTTTACCAGATACAGGCACGGCAGTTTGACCTGCTATAAATGGTTTTGGTTCATATGCAATTTCAGCATATTTTTTAACCAGACCATTAATCTCTGACCGAAGGCCATCTAACTCATGTTGTTTGGAGCCTGTGTTCATAAAACTTCATCTTTCACATTATATTCATGTATTTGAGAGATACACTTTGCGCGCATATCTTCATAGTCAGTCCAAGCACGGTGCCAATCGTTTATCTTATCTAAAGCTGTGTCTAGAGACCATTTTGGCTGCCAGCCCAATTGTTGTTTTGCCTTCGATATGTCCAGTTTCAAAAAATGTGCCTCATGAGGCTGTTCACCTGATTGCAATTTTAAGTTGGTGATGGCACCCCATTTTGCGCTGAGTTTTTCTACAATCCATTTCACAGTTTTTGCATCTTCATCATAAGGCCCAAAATTCCATGCACCTGAAACATCACTTGCTTTTAAGTAAAGTTTTTCGGCGAGCATAAGGTATCCAGAGAGTGGCTCCAACACATACTGCCAAGGTCTGATTGCATTGGGATTTCGAATTTTTAAGACATCTTTTTGTTCAAGCGACCTAATAATATCGGGGATGAGCCTGTCTTGAGCCCAATCACCGCCACCAATTACATTTCCAGCGCGCGCGGTTGCCATTCCAATTCCTTCAGCTTCAAGGAATGACCTTCTGTAGGCTGAACTGATTAGTTCGGAGCAGCCCTTGCTGCTTGAGTATGGATCGTGTCCGCCCATTGGGTCACCTTCTCGATAACCCCACACCCACTCTCGGTTTTCGTAGCATTTATCTGTCGTAACATTAACAATGGCTCGGACCGATTTTGCCCTCCTCGACGCCTCTAGGATATGGACTGTCCCCATGATGTTTGTTGCGTAGGTTTGTATGGGCTCCTGATACGAGAGACGAACCAGTGGCTGTGCAGCCATATGTATTACGATTTCTGGGCGAAAAGATTGAAATACACAATCAACCTTCTCAAAATTGCGGATATCGACAATTTCATGCCGCATGCCATTAGAAACTTTGGCCTGATCAAACAGTGAAGGTTCTGTTGGAGGAGCAAGGGATACTCCACAGACGTCAGCTCCCATTGATTGAAGCCATAAGCTTAACCAGCTTCCTTTAAAACCAGTGTGCCCAGATAATAAAACTCTTTTAGAATGCCAAAAAAGTGAAGATATATTGTGCACTACCATTTATTTAGATTGCCTCCATGGTGCGTTTCCCTCTGCCCAGAGTTGTTGAAGTTTTTGTTTGTCACGCAGCGTATCCATTGGTTGCCAAAACCCTTTATGTTGATATGCCATTAGCTGGCCATTTTCCGCTAATTGCGTCAAAGGCTCCTCTTCCCAAGTTGTCGCGTCGCCATTGATTAAGTCGAAAACTCCTGGAGACAGAACAAAGTAGCCACCATTGATCATTCCGCCATCGCCCCTGGGCTTTTCTTCAAAAGATTTAACCTGGTTGTTGTCAATATTTAGGGCGCCAAAACGGCCAGGAAGGTAAGTAGAAGTAAGGGTGGCTAACTTTTGGTGACGTTTATGAAACTCAATCGTTGCCGAAATATCAACATCAGATAATCCGTCGCCATACGTAAAGCAGAAAGCCTCATCATCTTTGACGTATTCCTTTACTCTAAGCAGTCGACCGCCGGTCATTGAGTTATCTCCAGTATCAACCAAAGTGACAGTCCAGGGCTCAACTCGGTCTTTATGGACCGTCATTTTATTTTTTTTCATGTCAAACGTTACGTCTGACATATGGAGGAAATAGTTGGCGAAGTATTCCTTAATTAGGTAACCTTTGTAGCCGCAGCAGATGATAAAGTCATTAATTCCATGATACGAATAGCTCTTCATTATGTGCCACAGAATTGGACGCCCACCAATCTCAACCATTGGCTTTGGAAGCGCCGACGTTTCTTCTGCAAGCCTTGTTCCGAGGCCGCCGGCTAGAATAACTGCTTTCACTTTCAACTCCGTTCATTACCCGACACAACAAATGCATCGGAAAAAAAGTCTTTTTCTGCTAGCCCATTAGCCACTATTTTTGCCCGTGATGCTCGTATCATTGCGTCAGATCCACATGCATAAACCTGCATATTTTCACTGTTGGCGTAATTTTCAATCATTACATCTTGGACGTGGCCACGCGCGCCGGTCCACGTTCTATCCGACTGAGATAATACAGGTGTGAAATTTAAGTCACCAAAAACATTTTGAGGGTCCCAATATAAATCCTCTGATTTTTGCATGCCCCAAAATACTTTAACTGATTTTGGTTTCAATTCTTCTGCCATATTTTCTATCTGCTCTAACATCGCCTTTATTGGGGCAATTCCCGTCCCAGTTGCGAGAAATACAATATTAGTATCCGGGGTGTGTCTTAACATAAACGTGCCGCGCGGACCATTAATGCGCAGTAGATCGCCAACCTTAGCATCATCAAAAAGGTAATTACTCATCTGTCCACCAGCCACGCGTCGAACATGTAATTCTAACATCATACTGTCGCAGTGTCGTGCTAGTGAATAGCTACGACTTATACCTTTTGGGCCTATTAGTTCGATATATTGACCTTCAATAAATTCAAATTTATGTCCCGGGGGGAGCCTCAGCGTTACCTTTAGTATGTCTGTTGATAGAAAATCGAGCGCATTAATCTTTGCTGGAAATATTTTAGGAATTGGCAATTTAATATTACTCAGTTCCTCGATGTCTAACGACACGTTTCCTGTTGCCAAACGTGCGCATGCTAGTTTCCAGCCATTTTTTCTCTCACCGTCGCTCAAGCCCAATTCATCAAAAATGATCTTGGTAGGTCCAGTTACTTTACATTTGCAAGTACTGCACCGGCCATTTTTGCAACTATAAGGCAAGACTATGCCGGCCTGTTCCGCAGCGTCAATAAATGACAGGTTTTCAGCGATTTTGAAGGTTTTTCCAGACGGAAGGGAAACTAAATTCATTAAGGTAGTCCTGTTTTAAGACAGACGATAAGCTTCACCTTGCAGCTCGCAATAATTAGGATGAGGTGCTACACAACACCCCATCCTAATAAAGTCTTTTAATAACAGTATAATTAAGGAAAAAAAAGCCCCTTAATGACGAATAACTACTGGAAGCACCTCAACTTCCTTAACAGTGACGACTTTGACGATTGCGCCACATTTCAGGTAAGCAAAGCATCATCCAGTCACGATTCTAAGGAAAAATTTTTACCGTGTGAAAGTCTTATACAAATTACAAATATGGCTGCTATACCCTGAAAGTCTTTTATAACTATTTCGGCAGTATGCAGTATATCGTGCAGATATTCTTAGCTGTTTTCAGCTATGTTAAGACTTTCATCTGATCTAGAATTTCAGTATTAAACGGCCTAATATAGTGGTCTGCGACCTCTGATCCGGGGCATGACTTTTCATAGCCCGCCGATATCGTCCTTTTATCGCGGGCCGCTCCCCTATAGGTGTCACGAATGAACACACGTCACACTCGAAACAGTATCGGCCTCGCACTTGCCATTTTTGGCGCGCTCTTATTAACCCCTGACACGCTGTTTATGCGCCTGTCAGAGTTAGATGGATTTTTGATGCTCGTGTGGCGCGGCGGCTTAAGCGGCGTCGCCTATCTGCTCATTTGGCTGTGGCTCAGCTTACGCGTTGAGCGCAAAATGCCAAATATCTTCACCGTAAGCTTTGGCGTAATTATTCTGTGTCAGATGCTCAACGCCACCTTGTTCAGCCTCGCAATTGCGGTCGCCCCTGTGGCAGTTGTGTTGATAGGGGTTGCCACCGTGCCTGTGTTCGCAGCCGTGCTGTCGCGGATCATTTTGGGTGAACCTCTTTCAGCTCTCACCATCGTAACAGCAATTCTTGTTATGATCGGGCTTTATATCTCTGTTCTGGGACAAGAAGGCTCAGAGATCATACTTGATAGAACCACTCTACAAGGAGCGGTTTTGGGGCTCGGCGTTGCCTTTTCACTGGCCATGAACTTCACTATTATCCGCAGAGATGAAGACGTCCCTTTCGTCTTGGCTATCGCCCTTGGCGCATTTATGGCCGCGGCGCTTGGGGTTATGTGCGCCGATGCCCTTTATTGGCCACCACTGGGGAATATGGCGGCGATTGCTTTGACCGGGATTATTATATTGCCGGTGTCTTTCGTCACCCTGTCTTACGCAGCGCGGTTTGTCTCCTCATCCACCGTCAGCCTCATCATGCTGTTGGAAACTGTGCTCGGACCGCTTTGGATCTGGTGGGGCATCGGGGAGGTCCCGACCAATAGCATGCTGATTGGGGGGGCCATCGTCGTGATCTGCCTCACAGGGTTTTTGATCAAAGAGGGCCGACGCAAGGATGCCCCGCCCGCCCTTTAACCTCAGACGTTTCGGATCGGGCCGCTCGATTGAGCCACCGCAATAAACGGGTCGACAAATTCGAGCTTGGCTTCTAGCTTCTCAAAAGGGAGATATAATTCATGAGCTTGTACAAAACTGCTGCCAAAGACCTGCCTATTTCCAATCTAAGCGTGACAGAGCGCGTTTTTGTTGGGCTTACAGGTCGCTTGGATGACATCGTGTTGATAGATGGCGTCGATGGACGCAAGTTCACAGCCGCAGAGTTTATGGATCAGGTCAAACGCCTTGCGGGTGGGCTCACCCAAGCTGGACATATCCAAGGCAAGACAGTGGCTCTCATGGCGCCAAACTCTCCAGACTATTGCATCATCTTTCACGCGGTCGCTTGGGCCGGCGGGACGATTACAACTCTTAATCCAACCTACACCCCGAGTGAGATCCAACATCAGCTTAAAGATTCGGGCGCTGAACTCCTGATCACGATCCCCGCAACTTTGGAAGCTGCGCAGCAAGCGGCGGCAGCGCTGACCGGTGTGGAGGTCTGTGTCATTGGCGCGGCGGACGGCGCACCCTCCCTGTCCCAGTTTTTTGCCACAGCATTACAACAACAAGTGCCCGTTGATTTGGACCATCACAGCGTGGTGCTGCCCTATTCTTCTGGCACGACGGGCCTGCCCAAGGGTGTCTGCCTGTCGCATCGCAACCTTGTCATGAACATCGAACAAGTTGCCGCTGCAGCTGAATTTCAAAAAGGCGAAACCGCCGCTGCATTTTTGCCGTTCTTTCACATCTACGGCATGACCGTGATGATGAATATGC
>Ga0209710_1002967_pt1 | contig 11604 bp, 10 predicted proteins | sample ArcticOcean_MG_C_5_FD_187436 | JGI IMG/M metagenome (GOLD analysis project Ga0209710, IMG submission 187436) | Marine microbial communities from western Arctic Ocean - ArcticOcean_MG_CB4_138 (SPAdes) (version 2) | ecosystem: Environmental > Aquatic > Marine > Oceanic | place: Arctic Ocean...
TGGTAACAGCAGACCTCAGCATGTCCCCAGTTGAAATCTGGGGTATTTTAAATTTTGACTTAAGAAAACTTGCTTGAGTACCTTTTCCTGCACCAGGAGCGCCTAATAGAATTATTTGCATATACATTTTCCAAAGAAATTAAAAATTATAACAGCAATTAAAACGATAATTTTCTTTGACTTAAATAGTTCTCAATATTCACGAAATTATCTACTGAAATAGTTTCAGCTCTCATTGTTGGGTTAATATCTAGGATTGAAAAGTCAGCATCATCAAGAACACCTTTGAAGTTATTTTTTAATGTTTTTCTTTTGTATTGGAAGGCTAACTTAATTACCCTCTCATAGTTATCATCGTTTATCGCATTTAAATCCTGTAAATTTTTTCGAGTGAATTTAACAAAAGATGATGTTACATTTGGTATAGGCTCAAAAGCCTGAGCTGGAATGTCAAATAGAAGCTCTACGCTAAAAAAATATTGTAATATTGCAGATAGTCGTCCGTATGCTTTTGTTGAAGGTTTAGCTGAAACTCTTTCAGCCACTTCTTTTTGTAGCATAAAGAAAAGATCAGCACCATTTTTTTTAATTTTAGCTAATTTCAAAAGAATTGGAGTTGATATGTAATAAGGAAGATTTCCGATTATAAAATTATAATCTAAAAATTTAATATCTTCGACTGCTAATATATCTTCCTGATAAATAGTTATTTTAGAAGCAGGTATCTCTTTTGTTAAAACCTTAACCATATCCTTGTCAATCTCAACTACATCAATATGATTTAATTTATTCAATAATGGAATTGTTAATGCCCCTAGCCCAGGACCTATTTCCAGAACAGATTGAGCTTTGTCAGCATTAATTGAATCCAATATTTGTTTTATTACTTGTTGATCAATTAAGAAGTTTTGACCAAATCTTTTTTTTGCACGAATCATATTTTCTTGTTTTTAGCCAACTTTATAGCTAAAGATATTGATTCAAAGAAGCTAGAGCCATTAATTTTTTTTGACCCAACTAAATCTAATGCAGTTCCGTGATCGACCGAAGTTCGAATTATTGGAAGTCCTAATGTGGTGTTGACTCCATGGTTAAAAGCAAGAGCTTTGAAGGGAGCTAGTCCCTGATCATGGTACATTGCTAGAAAGCTATCGGTGTTTTTGATATATTTTTTTGTAAATGCAGTGTCAGCAGGAATTGGCCCTATTAAATTTAACCCTTCCTTAATTAATTTTGTAATTATTGGCGTTATTATTCTCTTTTCCTCACTTCCAAATTCTCCTTCTTCTCCTGCATGAGGGTTAAGACCTGTAATAGTTATTCTTGGATTTTTAATTTTAAAAATATTTTTTAAATCTTTATCTAATGTTCTTATTGTTTGTTCTAATTTTTTTCTCGTAATTGATTGAGCAACTTCTGAAAGAGGAATATGTGTTGTAACTAATGCTACTCGTAACTTTTTATTATCTACAAGTAGCATAACTTCTTTGTCTTTAGTTCCACATAATGTTGAAATATATTCCGTATGCCCAGTAAATTTTTTTATATTAGACGAAAGTATTTTTTTATTTATCGGAAGAGTTACAAGAGCATCATATTTTTTTTCAATACATTCTTTTACAGCAAAATCAATGGCTTGTAACTGATCTAATGAATTTAATTTTTCAATTATTCCAGGCAATACTTTTTTAGTATAATTAACGTTAATTATATTTAGCCCCCCATTACCTAAATGCAAAGCCGGTTCAGATAATATCTTTATTTTTTTATTGTATAGCTTAGCTCTATCAAGAATTGCATTCCGATTGGATAAAATAGTTATTTCAGCCTCAAATTTTTTTTGTGCCAACTGTATGCATAAATCTATACCGATGCCAGCTGGCTCTCCTGTTACAATTAAAATTTTTATAATATTATTTTTCAATCTAGAATTAATCTTATATCAACAAATGATTGATCTCTTAATTGTTTTATCCAATCCTTAAAAATGAGCTCTGTTTTTTGATTTACTAATTGAACTCTTGCGGAATATTTAATTGATTCATCCGTTAAATCATTTTCTCGTCTTTCAGTCACTTGGAGCAAATGCCATCCTAAAGAAGTATTGATGGGGTTACTTATTTCGTTTATGACTAGAGCGTCATAGGTATTTTCAAAAACTGGTAGGGTTGATCCTGGGCTTACCCATCCAAGATCACCCCCTGTTGCTGCTGACCCGTCCTCAGAATACTGTTTTGCTAAATTTTCGAACGTCTCACTTCCATCCATAATTAAATTTTTAAATCGTTCAAGCCTCTTTATTATTTCTTCCTCAGGAGTAATTTCATTTTGTTTAATAATGATATGCCTTAACTTAGTTTGTTTAATGAGAACTTTCTTTTTTTCCCTGCCCTTTTTTTCATTTATTTTAAGTATATGGAAGCCGTTTGCAGATTTAAATGGCGTTGTAACTTCCCCAACATCAATTTTTTTTATTTGGTCGTTAAATAATTTTGGTAACTCATTCTCTTTACGCCATCCAATTTTCCCACCAGATTTGGCATTCGTATCATTTGAATATTTCATTGCAACTTCTTCAAATTTTTCACCTGATAAAATTATCTTATGAACTTCAATAATTTTTTTGTATTTTTTTTCAATTTCGTCAGGCGTTGCCTCACTAAAAGTTTTAATTAATATATGAGATATATTATAAATATCTGGATTTAGTACTGCATTTTTATTTAATTGTGCTTGAATTTCAAACTCTGATACATTAATTTTTGAGCTAATTTCCTTCCGCTTTATTTGTTTGAGAATTAATTCGTATCGTATATTGTCAATAAATTTACCGAACTTTACACCACTACCTTCAATATTATTTTTCAATTCTTCAACAGTCATGTTATTTTTTTTAGAAATATTTTCTATAAATGCATCTATTTTTTTTTGTTCTATTGTAATTCCACTTTGTCTAGCATATTGCTCAATAAGGCTTTTCTGGATTAAGTCGTCTAACACCTCAGCCCTGAGTAAATCTTTATATTGATCAGTACCATCATCTTTCTTGGATTGAGCTAATACTTGCTTAATTGAGTTTTGCAGTTCTACCTCAGTAATAACTTCTTTTTCTACTATGGCTACGACCCTGTCGAGTTCTATGTAATTTTTAGCAAGGAGTAAGTTTTGGTTTACCTGAATAATCGTTATTAATAATAAAATTATTAAATAAATCTTTTTTTTCATTACTTTAGATTTTCTATTCTATATTGATCTGGTATTCCCGATGCGAAAGAAGCTCCTGGAACGTTTCTATTTAATACATCAAATAAGTTAGCATCATTGCTTGCGCCTAATGAACCCAGGCCACCAAGTTCAATCTGCATGAATAGGGTATAGTTTGGTTTCTCAGTTGTAGCCAGTGACAACCTATTGACTACTACTCTTGAAGCCCAGCATCCGCCATCGTATTCAAAACCACCGAGCGACTCAACCGCACTAGATTTTTTAATATCATAGTTATACCTACCTATTGAGGACCATCCACCACCGAGTGGCCATTGTCCTGCTAAATTAATTTGTTTAATATCATTGTCACTATTAGTAAGATCTCTAATTAATCTATAACTAATATCTATTAATTTCCCCGGTCTAGGCGTATAACGAGTTTTTAAGGTAGCTCGATTAGTTCTGCTTTCGTCTGGGTTGTATTGAATTGCGGCATCAACCTTCAAAGCTTTATTAATGTAGGCAGTTGCAGTCAGAAATAAGTCTGAAGAATCACTTTGAGCTGCTGAGTTTATAAATTGAGCTTCTTTTAAAACTTTTCTATCACCCATGTAGAACCTTTGCGCTAAAGTAGCATTTAGTCTTTCATAGCCAGTGTTGTCTATAAACCTTGTTGTAGCTGCAATTGTAAGCTGGTTGGAATCCATAACTCTATCGCCACCAACAAACTGATTTTCTATAAATAAACTTTCTAAATTTAAGTCTGTTAAAGCAGTATCAAACATAGGTAAGGTTTCTTGGTTTTTGTATGGAGTATACGAATAGAAAATTCTTGGCTCTAAAGTCTGAACAAAACTTGTCCCATCCAAGGTTAATTTTTTATCGAGATATACCCCGCTATCAAATGAAAGAGTCGGAATTGCCATCGATTCAGATTTAGTTGAGCTACCTTCAAGTTCATAACTCATTAAATTCATTGTAAGTTTGGGTTTAATATAGCCATAACTTTCTTCAAATGGTACAGCTATACTTGGTCGTGCAGTAAGCCTAGTGCCAGTGGTATTTTTATCACTTGCTGATGCAACAAAGTTATGATTTCTTTCGAATTGTGTAAGGGATCCACTAAAATTTGTTTCGAATCTCTCGAATCCATCAAGATTTTTAAACTCATCTGAATGGTTGATCGTTATACTTGGAAGCCTTTCATATGGTGAGCTTGTAGCTGTTAAATTTTGATATCTTTGCGCGAGAAAGTTAATATCTAATTTTTCTGATGAATAATTAAGGTAAGCCTCTTGAGGTAAATTAACAGTACTGGTAGCAGATATTAAAGACGACATATCTGAAAAATAATTATCATCTGAAACTTTTTCCATCCTAAAACCACCGCTAATATTGCCAGTTAAATTTTGTTCATGATGAAATTTTGCATAATATCGATTTTTTCTATTAGTAGCATCATCTTTATTCATGTATTCAAGATTACTTGTCCCAGAATAATTTTTATCTAGGTATCTGTACTCACTTTTCATTTGGTATCCTCGTTTACCTAAATATCTTGGGGTAACAGTAGCGTCACTAGTTGGCGAGAGATTGAAGTAGTATGGAATTGATGATTCAAACCCACTCCGAGATGTTGTTCCAATAGATGGAGCTAAGAAGCCTGATTTTCTGTCATTATTAAAAGAAAAGTTTACTAAAGGTGAATATAGTATTGGAATTCCTTTAAACTCTAGTTTTGCATTCTCAGCAACAACTGTTTGTGAACTATCGTTTATTTCAATTTCTGATGCTTTAATAAACCAGTCATCTTGCCCTGCATCACATGTCGTAATAGAAGCATTTTGAAGTCTCTTCTTACTTTCTCCTTCGAGAAATAACATTTTAGCTGAGCCCCGCAATACATTGTTAAAGCTATTACTTTCATTATTTAAAGTTGATGAAAATGTTGCATTTGGAACAGATCCAACATTTTCTGTGACCGACAACTCTATAGAGGAGCCAGTTAATGAACCTCCATTACCTTCAACACTTATATTCCCTATTGCATAAAGTTCATGAGAAACTTGGTCATACTCTATAAAATCAGCTCTAATAATTTTACCATCTTTTTTCAGAACTGCATTTCCTGAGGCTTTTAACTTTCGATCTAAAGTATTTTCAAGGGAATCACCTTCGATTAATAGATCATCATCGCTCAATTGCTCTTCCCCATAGGAAAGCGTACTATTTGAAAATAATATTAGGAAAATTATAAAATAATTTTTTACGGATGAGGTCATCGTGTTAAATCTAAACCTGATATAGTCATTTTTAATATATTCATTTAATATCTGATTTTTATACAAAACTAATATAAATCAGTGGGTTATGGATTATAACTCAAGTAATTTTAAAAAACCGATTATTTATGAATAAATGAGGTCGTTGTGGATAGAGTAGAGATTATAAAAGAATGGATTAAAACTCATTTAAATCAAGATTTTACAATAGAGCTTGCATCTTCCGATGCAAGTTTTAGGCGCTATTTTAGAATAATTTCCAATAATACAACATATATTCTAATGGACGCACCACCCGAATTAGAAAAAATAGATCACTTCTTAGTCATAACTAATAAATTAATCAATGCAAATATTAATGCGCCAGAGATTATCTCTCACGATATAAAATTAGGTTTAATATTAATGACTGATTTTGGCAGTCAAACTTTTTTGGATGTTTTAGATACTGAAAATTCTAATAAATTATATCCAAAAGCAATCGATTCATTGCTTAAGATACAAACCAAAGTTAATACAGATGGACTTCCAGACTATTCAGAAGATTTATTGATAAGCGAGATGACATTATTTTCAGAGTGGTACTTACCAAAATTTAAAAAATTTAAATCAGATTCGGACGAGTTATTTAAAGTATTCTCATTGATTTCACAAAAGACTCTTATGCAAAGTAAGTGTTTTGTTCACAGGGATTACCATAGTCGAAACTTAATGTTTGTATTTGAAGGCGTCCCTGGCATACTAGATTATCAAGATGCAGTTTTAGGACCACTTACCTATGATCTTGTCTCACTTTTAAAAGATGCTTATATAGAATGGGATGAAGATTTTATATTGGATCAAACCGTTCGGTATTGGGAAAAAGCTAAAGGGTTAGGTCTGCTGAAAAATGAAGATTTTTCAAGTTTTTATGAAAATTTTGAATGGATGGGGGTTCAAAGACATTTGAAAATTTTAGGTATTTTCTCGCGACTATCAATTCGGGATCACAAAAATCAGTATCTTAAAGATATACCGTTGGTTGAAAAGTATTTGATGGCTACAACTGAAAGGTACAGAAAACTTCATCCATTAAGAAAAATTTTAGATAAGGTTATTACCTAAGTGAGAGCGATGATTTTAGCTGCAGGGCGAGGCAAAAGAATGAAGGAGCTTACTAAAGAAACTCCTAAGCCACTTATTTTGATTAAAGGTAAGCCTCTTATTGAATGGCATCTTGAGAAACTATCAGCTTCAGGATTTCAGGATATTGTAATTAATATTTGCTATTTGCCTACAATGATTAAAAATTTTGTTGGCGATGGTTCAAGTTGGGGGCTAAATGTAACATACTCAGAAGAAAACCCTGTACTAGAGACAGCGGGCGGAATTAAGAATGCCTTACCATATCTTGGCGATGAGCCATTTGCAGTAATCAATGCTGATATTTTTTCAAATTTTGACTATGGAAAGTTAAGATTAATTAATTTAAGTAAGACTTGTGATGGATATCTAGTACTTGTGGAAAACCCAGAGCATAATCAAACTGGTGATTTTGGATTGTCTGAAAATAAATATGTAGTACTCAATTCTGAAAATTTCCATACTTTTTCTGGGATTGCTGTTTACCATCCTAGGTTTTTTAATAGCTTAAGAAAAGGAGTTAGCATGCAGCTACTTCCATTACTTAAAACTTCTATATCTAATTCTTTAATAAAAGGTGAATTATTTAAAGGAATGTGGTCTGATGTTGGTACTCCTAAAAGACTTGCACTTATAAATAAAGTAGATTAATTATGAACACTTATAAAGAATTTCAAAAGAGAAGAAAAAATTTAATAGATATGTTAGGGGATGGTGTGGCTGTAATTTCAAATTCAGACGAATCATCAAGAAATAGAGATTGTGATTATCCATTTCGATCCGATAGTTATTTCCATTACTTATCTGGCTTTCCTGAGCCCGAAGCCGTTATTTTCATAGTTGGTGGAAATCAGCCTAGATCCATTATTTTTTGTAAACCTAAAGATATAAGTAAAGAGATATGGAATGGTTATATTTTTGGACCTGAAGAAGCGGCAAAGCAATTCTTGTTTGATGAAGCTTACTCGCTTGAAGAAATTAATAAAATAGCCCCCAAAATCTTAAAAGGCTATCTTCCCAGTAAAAATATTTTTTGTATCCCAGAAACATCTCTATCAAATAGCGCAATTAAAAATAAAAAAAATTTACAACACTGGGCGGAAGGAAAAAAAGTCGAGGATAGTTACTGTGATTTAAGTATGTTATTGGATGCTATGAGATGCCTAAAAAATGAGAACGAGATCAATATTATGCAGAAGTCAGCAGATATTGCTGCTAAAGGCCACATATTCGCAATGGGTATGACAAAGCCCGGTAAATATGAATACCAAATTGAGGGTGAAATATTGAATCAATTCATGCAAAATGGTGCAAGATATCCTGCCTATAGCTCAATTGTTGCTGGAGGGAGTAACGCTTGTACTCTTCATTATGTGAGTAATGATAGTGTATTGAAGGATGGCGATTTACTATTAATTGATGCGGGGTGTGAATTAGAAAGCTACGCCTCCGATATCACAAGAACATACCCAATCAACGGAAAATTTAGCCCACCACAAAAAGATATCTATCAGATTGTTCTTGAAGCGCAAAAAAAAGCTATTAATCAAGTTAAGCCCGGTAACTATTTTGATGATCCTCATAAGGCAGCCGTTGAGGTTATTATTGATGGGCTCATTGACTTAAAAATATTAAAAGATACTCGTGACGAAATCATTGAAAAAGAACTTTATAAAGAATTTTTTATGCATCGAACAAGTCACTGGCTTGGTTTGGATGTTCATGATACGGGTAAATATATAGATGACTCTTTTGACGAAATAAATTCAAAGCCTGTAAAATTTTTAGCTAACAATGTCTTAACTATTGAGCCTGGTTGCTATATTAAGCCCAATAGCAATGTACCCAAAGAATTTTGGGGGATTGGTATTCGAATCGAAGATGATGTAGCGGTAACCCCTTCTGGAAGCAAAGTGCTAAGTGCTAATGCACCAAAAGAAGTTAAAGATTTGGAGGACGTGGTAGGTAGTTTGAATGAATAACTCAATCGTAATAGTTGGAGGCGGCCCAGTTGGAATAATTTTTGCCCTATTAAATAAGTCTAAAATTTCAAAAATACTACTACTTGAGTCTAATTCAGAGATTAAAACTCATCACGACAAGAGGGCATTAGCCCTATCAAATGGCACTAAGTTTATTTTAGAGAAAATTGATGTATGGAAAGATTTAGAAGGAATGCTAACACCAATTAAAAAAATTCACACTAGTCAAAAAGGAACTTTCGGTAGATCTTTAATGGAGGCGGAGGATTATGATCAGGAGGCGTTAGGTTACATAATCTCCTATGGTGATCTCATCTCAGTTCTTCAAAAAAAAATGTCTAATTCAGAAAATATTAAAGCACTCTATCAATCAGAATTGTTATCATTTAATAATGATAATAAAAAACAAAGTTTAATTTATAAATATAAATCAAAAGAAAAGTCATTGAATTGCGACTTATTAGTGCTAGCAGATGGTGGAGGCAAAGAAATCAATGGCATAGCTATTGAAAGAGCGAACAAGTCTTTCGAGCACAGCGCATTAGTGACACATATAGAAACTGACATACCACATTCTAATATTGCATATGAGAGATTTACCAATATGGGACCAATGGCTTTACTACCTAACCTTCATGGCCAATATTCACTGGTATGGACGGGACCTAGTGATAGAATAAAAAAAATAAACCAGCTTGATGATGCTATGTTTTTAATAGAACTCCAAGCTCATTTTGGCGATCGTATTGGAACTTTTAAAATTTGTGAAAAAAGGATAATTTTTCCTTTGAAACAATCATCAATTACTGAGCACCCAAAAGAAAATATTGCGATAATAGGGAACTCAGCACAAACAATGCATCCAGTTGCTGGACAGGGCCTAAATACTGGCGTTAGGGATGCATTAGTGCTGTCTGATTGTATAAAAAATGATAATAACCTAGAGACTAAATTAATGCTCAATGAATTTAATCTTTTAAGGAAAAAAGAAACAAAAAATATTTTAAGATTTACTGATTCGTTAGTGATGCTTTTTTCTAATAACTTTGTTGGGATAAATAGGCTTAGAGGGATGGCTCTCTCTATATTAGACTTAGCTCCACCAATAAAGAAAAAGTTTGTAAGAAAAATGAGTTATGGAAAATAAATTACTAAATAAAGTCATTGTTTATGGGGGAGGAGTTATTGGTAATTTAACCAGTCTTTGTTTTAAAAGAAATGGTTTTGATGTTTACCAGGTTAAAACAGATTTTAAAAATACCAAAGATAAAACCTATGCATTAAGTCCAAGTTCGGTTGATTGGATGAGATTAATTGGGTTAAGAAATGAATTTATTGATTCAATGCACCCTATAGAAAATATTGAAATTAATCGCAATAACTCGAGTGCTAATTTTAGCGCAGACTCAGTTTTCGAACCTGCATTAGCTTATATGGTTTCTGAGAGAAAGCTACTTCAGGAGATTCAGAGAAAAATAGATTCTGTAGATATTAAATTTTTTACAGAGCCAGATAAGATTAATATAGATAATTCATCTGATAAAGTTTTAATAGAGTTGGAGAGAGAAAGTATTCAAGCCTCTATTTTAATAGCATGTGACGGAGCAAGCTCTAAAATAAAAGAACAACTCAATATAAGAAAAAAAATTAAAGACTTCAAACAAAATGCGATAGTTTTTAGTTTTGAAACCTCAACAGATACAGGAAATAAAGCAAAGCAATACTTTTTAGAAGAAAGTATCTTGGCGCTACTCCCTGTATCACCAAAAACTATCTCAGTTGTGTGGTCATGCAATCAAGATTTTTTTGAAAAATTAAATAATATGAATGATTCAAAATTTATCAATAAACTTAAAAGTATTATTGGAAGAGAATATGAAGGTATTTGTAATATTTCTAATAAAAATGATTTCCCTCTAACAATGATTCTGAACGATAAATTGTTTGATAAAAGAGTTGTGCTGATGGGTAATGCAGCTCATTCAATTCACCCACTCGCTGGGCAAGGACTAAACTTAGGCATTAGAGATATCATTAATTTTGAAAAATGTTTAACATCAAGCAAGTATAAAGATATTGGCCTTCCAGGATTTTTGCGAAGCTATGAAAGGTCACGTAGAATAGATATTTATGAGTTTAGTACATTGACTTCTGTTCTTCAATCGGCATTTTCAAGTAAAAGTCAGTTGATCAATAAAGCCCTAATTAAGGCTATAAAAATACTCGAAAGTAAAGAAAATGTAAAAAACTTACTTATTAAAAAGGCAATTTCATGATTAAAAAAATCTTAATATTTTTATGTTTATTTATTTCTTTTTTTGCCCATGGTGGTGAAGAAGAGCTAACCAAGATTATTAAAAAAACTTATCCCGAACTACCAATTAAAGGAATACAAAAAACTGAATTTAATGATTTATACGAAGTTTATATAGGCGGACAAATTATTTATACAAATGATAATTTTGATTTTTTAATAGTGGAGGGTCGTATAGTAGACCCAAAAACTAAAAATGATTTAACAGAGGAAAGGCTTGAGGTTTTATCTAGAGTTGATTTTAATGATTTACCCTTAATGGATGCAATTAAAGTCGTAAAAGGAAATGGAGAAAGAAAAATTGCAATCTTTTCTGATATAGATTGCCCTTATTGTAAAAAACTTGAAAAAAATGAGCTATCTAACATAGATAATATAACCATATACACGTTCCTATACCCCCTCGCTATACATCCAGAAGCTGAAGAAAAGTCAAAAAAAATTTGGTGTGCAGAAGATCGAGCTAAAGCATGGAACGACTATATCCTTGAAGGTAAATTACCAAAAAACTCCGGAACCTGTAAAACACCAATAAATAAGATTGTAAAATTAGGAAAAGATTTAGGAATCTCTTCTACTCCAACAATTATTTTACAAAGTGGTAAGAGAATTCCTGGTGCAATCCCACATAAGCAGTTGGAAGAATATTTACAATAAAGTGTAAAAAAACTTGACATTTATCTGGAATCTATGAAAA
>Ga0209710_1002968_pt1 | contig 11603 bp, 12 predicted proteins | sample ArcticOcean_MG_C_5_FD_187436 | JGI IMG/M metagenome (GOLD analysis project Ga0209710, IMG submission 187436) | Marine microbial communities from western Arctic Ocean - ArcticOcean_MG_CB4_138 (SPAdes) (version 2) | ecosystem: Environmental > Aquatic > Marine > Oceanic | place: Arctic Ocean...
GTTTTAATCACAAAGGAATGATAGCTTGGATTCTTTCAGGATATATTGCTGTAGGATCTGTATGGCCGAACATTTTATTTTTAGGTTTAGATGATTTCTTTGCTAACTTAGGTGGTGGCGGAGGATACGCTTGGATAATTGGAGCATCACTTGGTGCTGTAGTTCACTTAGCTATATCTAAAAGAAAATAAGAAAAATCTATAATTAAAATACCCGTCGCATTAGTGCGGCGGGTTTTAGTATTTTAGGAATATTTCTTCTTTGCCTAAATCTTCAAGCACAAGATTGTCTCCAGAACCTTTTCTATCAACTACTAAAAAATTCATATTTTCTGTGGCTATTAGAGGAAAATGCCAAGTACCCGGGTTATAATTAACCCCTATCTCTTGAGGAACAATAAAAGCTTCAATTTTATCAAGATCAGGTTTATTTCCTTCTGGTGCAACAAGTACTAAAAAAGTAGTTTGTTTCATTGGTATAAAGGCCTGACTTCCTAAGGGATGTTTTTCCATCATATCAATTTTCATTGGAAAAGATCTCTTTAAAGCAGAAAAAATACAAATAGTAGTTTCACCATTATCTTTTGAGGTATTTAAATTGGCAATTCCATCAAATCTTTTGGCATAACCTTCGTTAATTTCAATTGGTTTAATATCAGCCGTTGTAATTATGTCACCAAATTTAGAGAAGTTTTCTTTTGTAATAGGTTTAGGGTTAATTGTAATTTTCATTAAATTGCCTTACCGAAAATTCTAAATCGAGAAATTCCACCATCAGGAAAAATATTTATTTTTATAAAATTTATCTTGTCATTTTTCATTAATATATTCTTAAATGTATGAGTTTTATTAGCTGATAAATTAACTTTGTGTAATAAAAATTTCCATTTAACTGAACTTTTAACAATTGAAGGCGATGATTTTTTATTGGGTACAAAAGCAGCTTGTAATGAACAGTGACTTGGAAAATTTCCCTTAAAGTGATGAGTTGATATTTCAATTTTATCAATTTTTTTACCATCAATGGGGTTTAATATTAACCAATCAAAACCTTTATCTCTTCTTCTTCTTGTTTCCCAGCCATCACCCATATTTTTAGCTTTTCCAGGTGCTAAAATATTTTCTGCTTTTCCAAAATGCTCGTTGTTACACGCGATAACGGAAGCACCATTTAATAATGATGCCAAATTAATAGTTTTATTTCTAAATTTATTATTTTCTTTTGACAAACTTCCATAAAGTCTTAATCTTGCAACACCACCGTCTGGAAATATATTTAATTTAATATGAGTAAAAACTATTTTAGAAGATGTGTTAAATATATGGTGACTATTTGGCTTTGTTTTCTTTTTGCTGATTAATGTTTTCCATTTTAAGTCTTTAATATTTTTAGATTTAGAATAGCAGCCTTCTAGTGAAATCATAGATGGTTGATTTCCATTAAAGTGCGAAGTGTCAACATCCACTTTGTTAATTGATCCTGGTTTACCAAGTTTAATAATTAAAAAATCATGTCCCGATGTCCTTTTTCTCCTAGACTCCCATCCATCCATCCATTTGCCATTTTTAACAAATAATCCTTCTTTAAATATAGCAGGTGAGGGATCAATAATTCTATTTGCTGATGCAAAAAAATCATCTGTCTTAAATATAACTTTAGAACCCAATCTAGGTTGAGCCAAATCAATAAGTCCATTTGTGAAAATAATTTTTTTTGACATTAGTTAGAATAGTTTTTAATCCAATGTTTGGCTATATCAATTCTTTTGCATAACCACACATCCTCATGTTTTAGCACATAGTCTAAAAATTTTTTTAAAGATTGAATTCTCCCTGGTTTTCCGATTAATCTACAATGTAACCCTACAGACATCATTTTAGGTGTTGTTTTCCCCTCTTCATATAAAGCATCAAAACTATCTTTAAGATATGTAAAAAAATGGTCACCGGTATTAAAGCCTTGATTGGTAGCAAATCTCATATCGTTATTATCAAGAGTGTAAGGAATGATTAACTGTTTCTTTTTACCTCTGGTTTCCCAGTAGGGTAAATCATCACTATATGAGTCACTGTCATATAAAAATCCACCATCTTCTATAACTAAATCTCTAGTGTTAGGGCTACATCTGCCTGTGTACCACCCACTTGGTCGTTCACCAAATATTTTTTTATGAGCTTGTATAGCAAGCTTCATATGTTTTTTTTCTTCAGATTTTTTGATATTTTGGTAATCAATCCATCTCCATCCATGAGATGCTACTTCATAACCTGCATCTTTTATAGCCTTACATATTTCAGGATTTTTTTCTAAAGCCATACCTACTCCGAAAACTGTTATTGGAATTTTTTTTTCTTGGAATAATTTATGTAATCTCCAAAATCCTGCTCTTGATCCATATTCATAAAGAGATTCCATGTTTATATGCCTCCCCTTTATTGGCTCAGCTCCTATGATTTCAGATAAAAAAATTTCTGAATTTTTATCACCATTTAAAACACAATTTTCAGCTCCCTCTTCATAATTTAAAACTATTTGAACAGCTATACGAGCGTTATTGGGCCAAATAACCCTTAAACCTTTAGAACCATATCCAATCATATCTCGAACATTTTTTTTAGGCATAAAAAAATTATAAATTAATTTTAATGAGTTAACAATTTATTAATTTGAAATAGACTGTCCCTTAATACCGTCAAGTAGGCTCAAACATTTTTTAAGTTCATCTAGAGCTATGAATTCATCAATTTTATGTGCTTGTTCAATTGAGCCTGGCCCACAAACAACAGTGCTTATTCCTATTTCTTGAAACAAGCCTGCTTCAGTTCCAAAAGAAACAACCTCTCTTTTATTGTCGCCAGTTAGATTTGAAACTAATTCACAAGCATTTGATTTATCATCTCTATCAAATCCCGTAACTTCACCAATAATTTTTTTAATAATAGAAGAGTTTGGAAAAACTTTTTTCATATCAGGTAAAAGCACTTCATTTGCATATTTATCTAGTTCATTATTTAAGAACACACCATCTTCTTTAACTACTGGTCTGGTTTCCCAGTTAACATGACACTTATCTGCAATTACATTGTGAGCTATACCGCCAAAAATTCCACCTATAGAAAGAGTTGAGTGTGGTGGGTCAAAAATAGAATCTTTTGGAGATCTTTCTTTAAGTTTTTTTCTTAACTCTATTAATTTATTTACATACCTAGAAGCATACTCAACCGCACTAACACCTTTATGTGGAGCAGAACTATGTCCAGCTAAGCCTTCAAAATAAGTTGTATATTCATAGCATCCTTTATGTGCGTCTATGATTTTCATATTAGTTGGTTCACCTATAATACAAATTCCATCTTTCACTCCTCTATTTTTTAATTCCTCAATTAGAATGGGAGCACCTATGCACGCTGTTTCCTCATCAAACGTGTAAGAAAAATGAATGTCCCGATCTAAATTTGCCTTTGAAAAAATTGGTGCAAATGCAAGTGTACAAGCAATGAAACCTTTCATATCACAAGCACCTCTACCAAAAAGTTTATCATCTTTTATTGTTGCTACAAATGGGTCTGTACTCCATCCTTTTGAAACTGGAACTACATCTGTATGGCCAGATAAAATTATCGGTTTTTTATCACTAGGGTGTTTGGCTTTTAATGTTGCAAAAAGATTAACTCTTTTTTTTTCATCATCAAAAGTTTTAAATGATGTTGCACCTAGTTTTTTTAGAATTTCATCACAGTAGTCAATTAGTGTGCTGTTATCTTCTCCAGATACTGTTTTAAAAGCAATTAAATCGGTTAAAATTTTAACTGAATTATTAAATAATTGGTTTGAAATATTTTCTGTACTCATAAATAAGTTCTATTATATATTAAATATATGAAAGAACAAATAACCTATGATGTATTTGATAAAGTAGATATTAGAGTAGGCACTGTAGTTTCTGTAAAGAAAAATGAAAAAGCACGAAAACCGTCTTTAGTTATAGAGGTAGACTTTGGCAAAGAAATAGGAATTAAACAATCTTCTGCACAAATAACTCATTATTATAATGAAGAAAATTTAAAAGGAAAACAGGTTATTGGTATTTGTAATTTTCCTGAAAAAAATATTGCGGGCATTGTTTCACAAGCACTCATTTTAGGATCAATTGATAGAGAAGGAAAAGTTATACTAGTTCATCCATCTCAAAATTCTGAAAATGGTCTTCCTATAGCTTAATTTTTATGCATCCTGAATTATTATTATTAATAGGAATTTCTTTATCACTAGGATTTACACCAGGACCAAATAATGCAGTTGCTGCATACTCAGGTTTTAATTTTGGTATTAGAAAAACCTTACCATTAATTCTAGGGGTTGGTTTTGGTTATACAACATTAATTATACTAATTAATTTTATTTTAATATCAACTTTCAAAGATTACCCGATCATCCAGGAGATTATCAGAATTCTTGGAACTTTTTTTTTAATTTATCTAGCTTATAAAATTTCATTTTCAAAAATTTCCTCAGATGGAAAAACAGAAAATCCAGTAAAGTTTTTTGATAAATTTATATTTCAGTTTATAAATCCAAAAGGAGTAATGGCTGGAGTTACATTAAGCCTAAACTTTGTTGAACAAGGAGAAAACTACTTAAATCAATCTATTTGGGTGATTGTAGTTTGTAGCGTAACAGCATTTTTAAGTATCACTTCATGGACATTTTTAGGCAAGTTTTTAAGGAAATTTGCCACAAATAATAATTTTATTAAACGATTTAATTATGCTATGTCATTGCTACTTATCGTTTGTATAATAGGGTTCTACATCTAAAACTAAATGAAACCAGGAAATAAAAATTCTTATAACTCTTTAAAGACTATTAATATTAATAGTAGTGAATACAAATATTACTCTTTAGCTGAAGCAGAAAAAAATGGTCTTGATGGAATTTCAAAACTTCCAAAATCCCTTAAAGTCTTATTAGAAAATTTATTAAGATACGAAGATGATCTATCAGTTACTAAAAGCCAAATAGAAGCAATTAAAGAATGGCTGAAGACAAAAAAATCATCAACCGAAATAGCTTACAGACCAGCTAGAGTTTTATTACAAGATTATACAGGTATACCGGCAGTTGCTGATCTTGCAGCTATGAGAGAAGCTGTTAAAGAAAAAAATAAAGACCCAAATACTATTAACCCACTATCTGCAGTTGATCTTGTAATTGATCATTCAGTTCAAGTAGATAAGTCAGCAAATATAGACTCGTTTGAAAAAAATGTTGATATTGAGTTTAAAAGAAATGCAGAAAGGTACTCTTTTTTAAAATGGGGCCAGCAAGCATTTAATAATTTTAGAATAATTCCTCCTGGAACTGGGATTTGTCACCAAGTTAATTTAGAATATCTGTCAAAAGTTGTTTGGTCTGAAAAATTTCTGAACGAAGACTATTTATTTCCTGACACATTAGTTGGTACTGACAGTCATACTACCATGGTCAATGGATTATCTGTTCTTGGATGGGGTGTTGGAGGAATAGAAGCTGAAGCAGGAATGTTGGGTCAGCCAATTTCCATGTTAATTCCTGAAGTAATTGGATTTGAAGTTAAAAATAAAATGCCAGAGGGTACTACTGCAACAGATTTAGTTTTAACAATTGTAAAAATGTTAAGAGATAAAAGTGTTGTTGGAAAATTTGTTGAATTTTATGGTGAGGGTTTAAAAAACTTAACACTTGCTGATAGGGCAACAATTGCCAATATGGCACCAGAATATGGAGCAACATGTGGCTTTTTCCCAATTGATGAAGAGACATTAAAATATTTAAGATTCTCAGGAAGAGACGAGAGTACAGTAAATATAGTTGAGAGGTATGCAAAAGAACAAGGTTTGTGGGCTAGTGATGAAATTGAATTTACAGATACATTATCATTAGATATGTCGACAATTGTACCAACAATTTCAGGACCTAAGAGACCTCAAGATAAAGTTTTATTAACAGATGCCTCTAAAGGATTTAAAAAAGTTCTTGAAGATGCAACTGAAAAAAAAGAAAAAAGTATATCAAAAGTTTCTGGAACAGATTATGAAATTAAAGATGGGTCAATATTAATTGCTGCTATTACTTCATGCACAAACACATCAAATCCAAATGTTTTAATCGGTGCAGGCTTGTTAGCTAAAAAAGCCGTAGAATTTGGTTTAGAAACTAAACCGTGGGTAAAAACATCATTGGCACCCGGATCACAAGTAGTGACTGATTATTTAGCAAAAGCTGGATTAAATGTATTTTTAGACAAACTAGGCTTTAATTTAGTTGGATATGGTTGCACAACTTGCATAGGAAATTCGGGACCATTACCCGAAGAAATTGTTAAAGCGATTGAGAAAGAGAATATATATACTGTGTCAGTATTATCTGGTAATAGAAATTTTGAAGGAAGAATATCTCCACATATCAAGGCTAATTATTTGGCATCACCTCCACTTGTTGTAGCTTATGCTCTTGCAGGGCATATGGAGTTTGATTTATATAATGAACCATTAGGACAAAGCAAGGAAGGTAAAGATATTTTTTTAAAAGATATTTGGCCATCAAATAAAGAAATTGAAGACACATTAAGAGAATCTCTCAATGCAGAGATGTTTATTAGCAGATATTCAAATGTTTCAGAAGGGCCAAAACAATGGCAAGAAATTAAAACCGAAAATACAAGTATTTATAATTGGGATACAGGATCAACTTATGTAAAAAAACCACCATTCTTTGAAAATTTATCAGATAAACCAGAAGGTTTTAAACCTATTAAAGATGCCAGACCTCTATTAATTTTAGGTGATATGGTAACAACAGATCATATATCTCCAGCTGGTAATATTCAAAAAGAGAGTCCTACAGGTGAATATTTTATGGAACATCAAATATTACCAAAAGATTATAATTCCTATGGATCTAGAAGGGGAAATCATGAGGTTATGATGAGAGGAACGTTTGCAAATATTAGAATAAAAAATGAGATGGCACCAGGTACAGAAGGTGGTTTTACTAAATTATATCCCGAAGAAAAAGTAATGACTGTTTATAATGCAGTAGAAGAATACAAAAAAAGAGGAACTGATTTAGCAATAATTGGTGGAAAAGAATATGGTACAGGATCTTCTAGAGATTGGGCTGCTAAAGGAACAAAATTATTAGGCATAAAAGTTGTAATAGCAGAAAGTTTTGAAAGAATTCATAGATCAAATTTAATTGGTATGGGTGTATTACCACTTCAATTTATTGAGGGAAATAATAGAACAAATTTAAATCTGATTGGTTCAGAGTTAATTACGGTTATTGATATTCAGGAAGGGATTAACCCATCAGACCATGTACAAGTTGAAATTAAATATGCATCAGGAGATATTAAAAAGATCAAAACTCTATGTAGAATAGACACTAAAAACGAAATAGAGTATTATAAAAATGGTGGAATACTTCAGTATGTATTAAGGAATATGATTTAGAGATGGACGAAGAAATTACAATCATAGATTCAAATACAAGAAATGAGAGAATAAAGAATTTTTTTATAAATAATAAAAAAAAACTTATAATAACTATTTCAGTATTATCAGTAATTATAATTGGATATCTATCATTTGAAAATTATAAAGAAAAAACTAAAATTAAATTAGCTAATCAATACAACTTAGCTTCAATAGATCTTAATCCTGGAAATAAACAAAAAATAATTGATGAAATGGTTAATGTTATAAAAAGTAATGATGCAACTTACTCTCCACTAGCCTTGTACCATTTGTTAGATAATAATTTATTAGATAACAATGATGAGATAAATATCTTATTTAATGAGTTAATCGAAAATTCAAATCTTGAAAATGAAATCAAAAATTTAATTATATATAAAAAAGCATTGTTTAATTCAAACTTTGTAAGTGAAAATGAATTATTAAAAATACTTAATCCTGTGATTAATTCTGAAAGTATTTGGAAATCCCATGCATTATATTTATTGGCAGAATTTTTTTACTCAAAAGATGAAAAACAAAAAGCTAAAGAATTTTTTAACCAGATTTTAGTTCTACCTAATGCCAACGATACAATTAAAACTGAGTCACAAAAGCGATTAAATAGAGATCTTGGTGAATAAAGTTCTAAAATTATTATTAATTCTTTTTTTAATTGTTAGTTGCTCTTTTAATAAAAATTCAAAATTTTGGAATAAAGAAAATTTAAAACTAGAAAAACTAGAAAAACTAGAAAAACTAGAAAAAAATAAAAAAGTTTTTAAAAAAAAGAAAAAGATAAATTCTGAATTTAACTCCAAGTTAATGATTAACTTGCCTTCTAATTTTGATAAAAACAGTACTTTTAATAACTCAAATAATGATGGTAGAGTTAATTATGAAGGTAAATTACAAACTAAGTCTAAATATAAATTTTCTAGAATAAAAAAATTTTACGAGTACGAACCACAAATAATAACCAGTGAAAAAGGTGTTATTTTTTTTGATAATAAAGGAGCAATTTTAAATTTTTCTAAAAACTCTAACTTATTGTGGAAAAAAAATTATTATTCAAAAAATGAACAAAACAAAAATCCAATTTTATTTTTTGCAAGTAATAAAGATTTTTTGATTGTAGCAGATACGATAGCTAAACTATATGTAGTTGATATAAATACTGGTAAACTTATATGGTCCAAAAAAAACTCTGCACCCTTTAATTCTCAGATAAAAATTTATAATGATAAATTCTTTGTTATTGACTTTGATAACACTTTAAAGGGTTATTTGATTAAAAATGGAGAAATGATTTTAGATGTTGAAACAGAAAGTAATTTAATTCGATCTCAAAAAAAACTTTCAATTGTAGTTGTAAATGAAAATATTTATTTTAATAATTCTTTAGGCGACATCAGCTCCGTTAACATTAAATCAGGAGAATTACTTTGGCAAACACCTACGCAAAATTACCTTGTTTACAATGATAGCTTGTTTCTTAAAACTTCAGAAATTATTACAGATGATAAGAATTTATATTTCTCAAACAATAAAAATCAATTTTTTTCACTAGACCTTAAAACTGGCACATTAAATTGGAAACAGGATATTAACTCTAGCCTAAAATCTACTATAGTTGGTGATCACATATTTGCAGTAACTATGAACGGGCATTTAGTTGTTATTGATAAAAATAATGGTTACATAGTGAGAATTAACAATATTTTTTCAGGAATTAAAAAAAATAAGAATATTAAACCTACTGGATTTATTATTGGTAATAATAGTGTTTTTATTACAACATCACATGGTAGGTTATTGGATATTGACACTAAAAGTGGCAACATTAAATCCATTATTAAAATTGATAATAATAAGATCAATAGACCTAGCATTTTTAATCAAGATATGTTTATAACCACAGAAAATTCTATAATTAAATTGAATTAGTATGTTTCTAAAATTATTGGATACATTAGGACGAAAAAAAGTTGTTTTAGATCGAGGACCTTCTCACCCAAATTTTAATGAAGCTAAACCTTGGATGAATAGATACTATGTCTTATTAAGACATAGACCAAAATGGTTTCCATTAAATATTTTATTACATGAAATGTTGGCTGATGATCATGGAGAAGGGGTCCATAACCATACATTTCCCTACATAACGATCATATTAAGAGGAGGTTATTGGGAAACACTAAACACTGGAAGATTTTGGCGACCAGCCGGATATATTGGTTTTAGGTCAGCAAATAATTTACATAGAGTTGATCTTAAACCGGGAACAAAACCTCTTACATTGTTCATATCTGGTCCTTTTGGATTAAGAAAAGGGCCCAGGTCAGAGTATGGTATAGATTTTAAAACAAAAAAATGAATTTAAACAAATCATTTCTAAATCATTGTAAAAAAAATAATTTAGAAATTAATCATAATCAAATAAATTTAATAGAAGAACTGAATTTATTTTACAATCAGAACTTTAATAAATCACTTTTAAAAAAAATATTTACTAAACAAAATTCTAAAAAAGGGTTTTATTTGCAGGGTGATGTAGGTGTAGGTAAAACTATGATATTGAATTTTTTTTATAATAATTTTGATAAATCTAAACAAAGATTTCACTTTAATGAATTTATGATTAATTTTCATGATTTTGTATTCAAAAATAAAGAAAATAAACAAGAAAATATTAAAGATAAATTTGTCAAGAAATTAAAAAGTAAATCTAAATTAATTTATTTTGATGAGTTTCAGGTCACTAACATTGTAGATGCAATGATTTTAGGTAGCTTATTCAAAAAAATATTTGATGAGGATATAAAGGTTTTATTTACATCAAATGCTAAAATAAATGACCTTTATAAAGATGGATTGCAACGAGATCAATTTCTTCCTTTTATTAAAACAATGAAAGAAAGATGTTATCAAGCAAAGTTAATTATTGAAGAAGACTATAGAAAATCTTTGAAAAATAAAAATGAAAGATATTTTTACCCACTAAATGAAACAACAAATTTTAAACTTAATAAGTTTTTTAGAAAAATAACAAAAAATTTATATAACAAAGAAATGAACTTAATTATTAAAGGTAGAAAGTTTAGTATTAAGAATTTTTTTAATGGAATAGCACGTTTTGACTTTAAAGAATTATGTTCTAAAAATATTGGAGCAGAGGATTATATAAAAATAGCTGAATTGTGTACTTTTATTGTTATAGAAAACATTCCTATCTTTAATAGTGACAATTCTAATCAACAACAAAGGTTTATTACATTAATTGATATTCTTTATGAAAAAAATATACCATTAATGATATCATCTAAATTACAATTAGATTTAATTAGTTCCTCGGAGGATTTAAAAAAAATATTTAAAAGAACTATTAGTAGATTATATGAATTAACATCCATCAAATATAACAAGCTATGAGACAAGAATTTTTTAATTTAGAGTTGAATACAAATGGACAGAAGTTGTATGAATTTACAAGCCAGACAAAAAATTGGCTCAACGATAATGAGTTTAATAACGGAATTATCAATATAAGTATTCAACACACTAGTGCTTCATTAATAATTCAAGAGAATGCTGACCCAGATGTTCAAACTGATCTAATAAATTTTTTTAATAAGCTCGTGCCAATGGATAATTCCCTTTATATCCATACAACTGAGGGAAAAGATGACATGCCTGCACACATTAAGTCCGTGTTAACTAATAATCAAATTTCTTTGAGCGTTAAAAATAATGAGCTATTACTTGGAACTTGGCAGGGGTTATATCTTTTTGAGCATAGAATTGAGAAACAAAAAAGATTGATTGCTCTTCATTACTTAGGTGATTAGCTTTTCTTAATTGTTTTAAAAGCGTTTAGTGCAGCATTTCTTGCTTCAGCGTGGTCTACAATTGGTTTTGGATAATCTGCACCTACAATAACTTTAATCTGCTCTTGGTATTTGTTTTCTAGTTCCCATGGCTTATATAAAAATTTATTAGGCATGTTTTTAAGTTCTGGAACCCATTTCTTTGTATAAATTCCATCTTTGTCAAATTTTTCACCCTGAAGAATAGGGTTAAATATTCTAAAATAAGGAGCTGCATCAG
>Ga0209710_1002972_pt1 | contig 11586 bp, 13 predicted proteins | sample ArcticOcean_MG_C_5_FD_187436 | JGI IMG/M metagenome (GOLD analysis project Ga0209710, IMG submission 187436) | Marine microbial communities from western Arctic Ocean - ArcticOcean_MG_CB4_138 (SPAdes) (version 2) | ecosystem: Environmental > Aquatic > Marine > Oceanic | place: Arctic Ocean...
CCTCTTTTTCGGTTCAAAGACCACATAGTTGTGAAAACAAAGAAATGTTTTGATTATTGTTTATTACACCAGCTACTAACTCCGCACTGCCAACCAACTATGCGTTGATGTTATTATTTAATTCAATCTACTAGATTGAAATGCTCACAGATCTTGTTGTTTCAGACAATAGATATCTCCTACAAATACCAACAGGCAAAACAGGATTTGCTTAATCTTTATCTTCCTGTTCTTCCTGTAGAGGTCTGGCGCAATGTTTGTTTTTTCTTTTTTTTCTCGTTTTCTGGCCCACCTGCAGCCACTACCAAACCACCCACAACCATTGCTGCTGATGTCGCTGACACTTTTGTTTCGTGGTGGTCATCTTTATTTCTTTGTTTTTGTTTCGATTTTTCTTGTCTTCTCTGTGCTTTTCTTCTCTTTTTTGCTGTTTTCTTTGATGATGTAGGGCGTTGCTGGTATTTGGTACGAGTGTGTTTTTTGTCGCTGTTGTGGGAACAGGGGTTGCACGTTTTTAAAGCTTTTTCTTTTGCATTTGTCAATTTGTAAAAATTCTCGGGACAACCATGTTTATCACTGTGGTGCTCTAATGCATGGTGGCGATATTTACGTTTGACATCTGCACAACATGCACCACGTATGTCATCAACATGCTCATGAATATTTGCACATCCAGAACCAAGAACTGCAGCACCAATTACTGCAACTTTGGATGCTTTTCCACCTTCAGAAGATTGGAATTGACGAAAGGGCATTTTGTTCACATCATTGCTCTTTTATATCCTTCATTTTTAGAATGAGCCAACGACAGTCAAACATCACCACCAACTTTTCGTCCTCCATTCGACCGTATATAAACTTCAAGACTATAAATGATCTTCACGGAGTTTAATAATATGAATTTTTCTTTACCTACCGAAAACTACGCGGGAAAGCTCCTCATCTTTATATTTGGCGGGCTGGACAAACCGGATGGTCACAGGCTTTTAATTCTGAAGATTGGTCTATGACTGTTCCTACAGGTCAATCTATTGATTATTGGTGGCGTGTGCGTCGAGAAGGAGACGATGAAGACGATGAAGAGATAGAAGAACTATAAATACTTTATATTTTTCATAGAATGTCTATGTGTTTTTCTAGGCATCCATGTCTACAGCGCTACTGGCAATAAGCTACTGTAAGCTACTGGCAATAAAGCCCCTTAACTTACTCTTTTCTTCTTTTATTGTCCGTATCCTGCCTAGAATTAAAGATGGTTCATTTTGAATTGATATTTGACGCTGGAGCTTATGCTCCAGCTCTTGCTGTTCAGACAAATATCGAACCACGGTAGATTCGGCGGCAACTAGCGCTTTCCTAATTTTAGACTCGTTCTCAATAACTGATATGTTGTTTAATTTGAAACGTTGTAAAGCGCTTTCTTTGTCGGATATTGTCGATCTATAAGCGACAAACAAAGCAGTTTTTAGGGCAATTTTGGTGTCAATCCTTTTGATTTCTCGTTCACAATCTTGAAGCTCGCTCTTAAAAATGTCTTCAATTTCGTCCAATCTTATTTTGAATTCTTTTAATTGATCCTTTTCTTTATCCCTATTATTTTCAGCTTGTCTCAGAGCGGTTTCTAATTTATCTTTACTCACAGTGCGTGCATCAAGCGGGTTATGATTACTCAGATTGAATTGTGCTTCGTTTACCCGGTCTTCATTTTTTTCTAATTTAGATTCAAAGTTGGCGACTTTCTTATTCAGACGCTTGTATTTTTCACTGTCTTTTGGATAGCGAACTTTTCTACGAAGGCCTGGTAATTTTTCCAAAAAGTTGTCCTTTTTGTGGAGTTCGACCGCTACAAGTTTTCGCCCTGCTTTCAAAGCACCATTGGCCTTGAGGACATCGTTTTTGTATGATTCTAGGGCTTTTTGAACTTCTTCCATCTCATCGTATTTGATCTGTTTAACCCGAAAATTTTGTTTACTCTCCTTAATATGTTTGTTGACGGCTGATAATTGGACCTTGAGTTGTTTTGCTTCTGCTGTTGCGCTTAGTGCTTGTTTTTCGGCGCTAGGCAGATCCTCTTTGAGATCTTTTAATTGATGAGTATATGTGTCGACTAAAGTCAGGAGTTTATCAGTATTAGCGCCTCTGGAAATTAAAAGGCGTCCTAAGTCAGTATCATTTCGTTTTGACGCCAATAACAGTGGGAATTTCCCTTGTAATGTAATATTTGGGTCGGCCTGTAACGAATCTATTAAAAATGTGGCAACGGAAACGCTGAAAGTTTTCAGTAGCGCCGCGGATGCTACATTTTTAATATCACTTTCAAAAAGACATTTTTTACGACACGATGGACAAGTGTCATTTTTTTCTAACCATTGGTCTAGACATGTTTTATGAAAGGCATGGCCACAATTACAGCATTTGCGTGTAAGTCCAATAGAATCAGCATCCACCAATATTTTTTCAAAACAAATATTGCATTCAGTATTATATATTTGTGTTGGAGGCGGGTCTATTAAGTTTTGGAGTTCCATAATTTTCTTCTTTTTTCTTTCCAAATTCTCCTCTGTTAATGTTTGCAGTATAGTTTTCAATTTCTCCAAATAATAAGGTTTTTGGAATTCAGATGTGATGTCTTCATATTCTTTCATTTTTTGTTTGAAAGATTTTGGTGCAAAGTAATTATCAGGATCTTCAAGATCAATCTTGGCTTTAATCAGGTTTACTTTATCTCTATCCGTCAATCCACCATTCATTGGAAGACGGCTAAAAAGTTCGAGTACAACCTGGGACTTAATCGTATAGTAATTCAAATAATCTTGGGCCCGAAGGACATATGACGATACCATCCCAACTTTAAGGACGTCAGTGAGGTCCAACCAATCGAATTCATTCAAGAGCTCAAGTATATCTCGAGCCTCACAGTCTTTCCATGAGGCTTGTGTCGAACTTTGAAAAAAAAGTTGTGTCATAATTGTATTTTTTGCCTTTAAAAAAGATGGGGTTTTGGGATCTTTTCTTTTCGCTCCTGTGATAGCAACTAAAATAGCTTTCAATTGTTGTTTATAACTGCCCGACCAAACTCTTTCATTAAATTCAGCAGGGTTGAAATTCCTTTTTGTGACAAAAGTCTTAAACGACATTTTAGTAAGACCAATGCTTTAAGTAGTGTTCTTTCGGAATGTGTTGCAACAGTCGTTGTTAGTTGTTTTATAGAACTAGACATTTTACGTACACTGATTTAAGTATCTTGCTGACCCTCCATACGCCAAAAATCTTGGGACGTTTTGCAATCAGACACATTTTTGCAATCAGACACATTGCTACTAGCAGTGGTTAAACTTTTTTGTGTGACGGGCAACGGCGGCATCACAACAAAAAGTTGTATGATTTGTGGTTGGAATAATACCCTATTTAATATCTATTCTAAACATCATTCATGTCTTTGCTTTTACGCAAACCTTCTGTTCCTGAAAATAAAGTAGACAAATTGGCAAGAGAAGAGCGGATTGGCATCCGCGTTGGAACTCCAAAGCAACAAATAGTTCATCTTTTTCAGACTAAAGACTATGGACCACCGGCATATGGATTGATTCATTCTCCTGCAGGTTTGTGAACTAACGAGACGGAAGTTCAACTAATAAATAGACTATTACAATAGCTCTTGCTCCGGTTCCACCTCTTGTTCCGGTTCCTTGGTTTCGTTATCGGCGGTGCGTCTTTTCCGTTCCGTATCGAACGGCCAGCGTCGAGAGTTTGTTCGGACTTGATTGCGTCTTGCATATTGCCACGACTTGATGTCGTTCGGCAATTTAAACTCGTGGATAGCAGGATTTCCCGCTATGTCGTGCCAGACCTTGTACCGACCCTCATTGTCCACAGGAAAGGTCAACACATTGTTTTCCAATTTGTGTTCAATCCACTCTATCACATACTGGCCGAGGTGAATACCCAACCCGTACCCGACGATTCGACAAGGTACAAAAACTTTCTTGTACTCTGTAAACACGCATTCTCCTACAAAAAAAGGGTTCGTAATAGTCGACTTTATCGGGTCTTTTATAATAAAATCGTCCGCAATGGTATCGTTGTCTTTCAGTTTGGGATTTTCTTTTCGTTCATCTGTGCCAGCATTGAAGACCCACTGCACAAACTTACTTTGGTCACTGTCATAACTGACTGGATATTTTGCCGAACCAGTTGGCAATATTTTCACCCATATGTTGTCGACATTGAATTCTTTAATGACATTTTTGGAAATCATTTGTCCACTGTACCTCACTTTGTTTTCGATAATGACATCCGGTGGGGAACGAAGCTGGCTTTGCAGTTCTTCTTTCAAAATATCGTTGGTGGCACAGTTCAGGTAGCAATGTTCCAGACATTGCTCCAACACACACAGTTGAATCACATGTATCAGTGTTTCCAGAGTCAGTCCGTGTGTGATTTCACTCCTTCCCGATGTATTTTCTTCCACCGAATCTTTTTGAATGAAAGCTTTCAAAAATTGTTTTATCTTGGTTTCAAAAAGAAAGGGCTTGGGAAGGGACCAACTGTAAATGATGGTTGAGGAATGTTGGACCGAGTTGTTGGTTTTGGAAGAGGTTTCCAATGCCTTTGTTCGTTGCGCAATGTTCAAAGTGTACCCGATTTTAAACTTTAAATTGGGCACATCGTCGGGGTTGAGATACTTTTCTTTATCAAATGAATTAAATTCAGAGATGTACACCCATCCAAACCATTTGTGTAACGGTACCTGGACATGTGCCTTGTCACCTGTCCACATGGCCGAGTTCAAAAAATCAGAGATGTCTTCGTACAAGTATGTCCCGCTCATTCTCGCAACTCGCAAGACTTAAATACAACCGTTTACGCAACCGTACAGCATTCTTGTTCTCGAGATTCGGGTTTTGCAGAGACTGGGATTAGCGATACAATTTGCTCCATGGTCTCGGTCGCGTTTTCCAATGCGTTGGAAGTCATAAAATGTATTGTGGGGTATTTCTGAGCCAGTAGCTCTTGGTACTTTGCTGGGGTCGCTCCTGGCAAATCTGCTTTGTTACAGACCGCAGCATATATGTTGTCTTTGTTGTGATGTTGTTCGTGGGTCTGCAGAATTGACAGGAACGAATCTTCCAAAGTGGCGTCAAACATGTAGACAATGACGCTGCAGTTTTTGACAAACATTTGCACCACATGTATGAAACGAGGCTGACCGGAAGTGTCCCAGCATTGCAGTCGCAGATTGTCGGAATTGTAAGATATTAGGTCCACGCCAACCGTTGGTAAACAATGCATTCTTTGATGTGTCGCAGTTTTGAGCAACGTGGTTTTGCCCACGCCACAATCACCAATGAAAATACATTGAACAGATGGCAGCATCTGCGTGCCCTGTTGTTGGTTAAATACACATAAAAGACTGTTGACAAGTGGACCATCATTGATAGAAGATACATATTTGTAATAATTATATATTCTAATCATATCTGTTTTTATGTATATGTCTCAAGTTGTCAAGTAATCTCAGAACCATGGAACAACGAATCATACAATTGGGACGACAAATCAAGAAAAAAGTAGGCACTGAACTGCGCCGTGTAGCCAGAAAATATCTTAGCCAATGCAACAACACCTGTGTTAGGTGTAACCGTGAAGATGTACCAAGAGAATTGATGCATGTCTGCCATGTTGGACCACTCCTGGCAGACAAAGTAGAAGAAGATACACGACAACTGATGGGTGAATACCAAAGCTCTGGGCAATTAAATAGTGCCAAAACTTACGAGGCTACTCTCAAGTTTGAGGAAATGTTTGTCAAAAAAATGGTAGATCAGACATTGGTTAAACATGCAGAGCAGCGTATATGCACTATACTTGCATGTGCAAAATGCAATAGCAAATACGAAAGGGAGGACCCTTCACAGATAGAACGTGCTTCATGTTGGGAAAGGTCTAGGTACGGCACCTTAGTACCTCGTAGAGACGATAGACGTTCGTCGGAGAAATCAGCCCGTCCCGGTGATATCCGATATTTTATGGGCACGCGTGGGAATGGCGGCGACGTGTCCGATAGCGACTCTCCTAATGATAGTGGCGGCAGCGTGTCCGATAGCGACGACACCTCACCATCAGATACTCCACTGCCCGACTCTCCCAATGATAGTGACACTCACGTGGTGTTGAGGCACACCACCACGGGTCCGTCGGGTCACAAGCGTTCCAAGCCAACCTCATCAGCTTGGTCAAGCGAATCGTCGTCCAGAAAGTCATCGTCGAAACGTAGGAAAAAAACACCAAAGCCTCTCACCCTAGATGAAAATGCATTGTTTGAAGGGTGGTGGTCCACATTGTGCAATGTCACTACCATTCCACGCACTTACATTAAAACAATGGACTTGAGGGTCAAAGATGTGAAATCGTACAGCAATTACTGCAAAGCAATGGGTAAAACCCCAATCGTACGGAATCAGTTCGTGGCTGCCATGAAAGCGAAAGGCCATGTGACAGAGGGTGTACGAAAAATGGGCGGCGGAGTGGCCTTTTACGACATTGCGTACGTTGACGAAGACTGTCCGCGTCCCCGCCGTAATTGTAGGAACAGTGAAGATTTTTCAAGAAACGGCCAAAATTTGTCCAAACGTTTGTCCAAGGACAAAATAGATGTTGAACCCGCCGTCACACACTTTTCAACATGGGAAAATGAGCATGTTTTAGTATGTGACAATACAACAGAAGAATGGGGCTGCAAACGTCCCCGCAAAACACGTCCCATATGTCATGAAAAGTGTGCAAAAGTCTGGGTCAGTTATCAGAAATTCAGTGCGGATTTAGACAACAAACACCGTTTTAACAAAAGCACGTTTCAAAATGTGATGGAAGAACGTGGGTTTTACCGTGTCCGGAGTGAACAAGGAGTTCCGTGTGGATACGAAGGGAATGACTGGTACTACACCAATCTGAAAGTGACTGGTGAACCATTGTAACAAACCGGGCGCAATAGTTACACAATCTGTAATATAAATATATTCTAAACATTTTTCTCGCGGGCTATTGTTTTGCTATTGTCTAAAACAATAGCCCGCGAGAAAAGATGGATTTTATTCATCGAGAAAAAGGTATTATAAGTATTGTGGGGCTGATTCTGACAAATGCCTCCGAAAAAAAAACGCCGGGTCACTCCCTCCAACCATTGGTCCGCTATCTCCACAATCTGCAAGTCCAACGCTAAACTGTCCAAACAAAAAGAAGACTACTACGCCCTGCTCCAACAACTGTCAACGGTGGTGGAAAAAGAGTGGACTGGTCCCGAACAAGCCACCGTCATCGTCCAAACGGTGACGGACTGGATTGGAAAAGTGTTGCAGCAGGAACAGACCATTGTGGAGTCCAGAAACCAATCTTTGCAAACCATGCGTCAAGTAGATGTCTTGGACAACGACGCCCTGAAATCGGCGGCGGCCAGTTTAACCGAGTACGAATTTCAATTGTCGGCCCACAAAAATGTCATTAATCGATTCAGCAGAATTGTACGGTACAAAGACGGGTCACTGTCGGCCCACACCAAGCAATGGTTGACACGTTTCTTCAATCAGTGGAAAACAACAAACAATGTGTTCAATCAGAACATTTTGAGTGTTCAAGAGTCTTTTCGATGGTTGGAAGTTAGTTTTCCCGACATGCTGTCCGAGGCCAGTAAAAAATGAGAGGCTCTTTTGCAGCGGTGTAGCAAGTACAGGGACAGGGATGCAGTGCAACAGCAGGGTTTTTGACAACTCCAGCACACACATCGACACATTTTTATCCAGACATTAAGAAACCACAACATGCACAAAAGAAGAAAAATTTGAGGTATCAATAATAATAAATCCATTATTGTAAAGATGGTTGTTTATATACTTTTCTACGCTTGGTTGGTGGCACTGTATCAGCTTTGACCCGGGACCAATACAAAGCAATTAATATTGCATCCGCGATATCGTCTCTTTTTTTGGGGTCGAACGTTTCAAATAATTTTTTATTTTTGGCAGGGATGTCCAAAGTGGGAATAATAGCAATGGAAGCTTTTTTGTTTTTTGCATAGTTGCCAGTCGATATTTTAAAATGATGTCGGACAGATTTGGGAGAGACTAAATGTGCTTTGTTCCAAAAAAAGCACTGAAAAGCAGTGGCTATCACTTTAAATTTGGCGGTCATTTGAATTTCGATACAAACGGCGTCGGCGGCCTCAAAGACAGACCGAGATGCATCAATAAATGCTTTGACCAAATGTGCGTATTTGGTGTGCATTTTCTTCGGCTGACCTTCCAATAAATCGTACCGTCCAAAATTTAAAAAGATTTCTTTTCTGGTATCGTACACGGACCATCCAAGATTGCGGAGACCGGGGTCAATTGCTACAACAATCATGTTTGTCATTCTGTTGAGGGGGGCTTTATACGGTGAAAATACTTGGAAAAAACTGCGCTGGGCTTTGTCTCGGATGGTATCTCTGATGGTAAAGTAGGTACTGGTATTGTTGATAATCGAAAAATAGGATTTTTACGCAGTCGAACCATTCGGGTCTTGTCGCGGTGACAAGTCACACAAAGCGCCTGCAAATTCTCAGCGACATCTTGCCCACCATCTTGCAGTTCTACAATGTGGTCGACCTCAAATGTGGGTGGTATCGGAAACAGTTGGCAACTGTTGCAGGCATATCTCTGACGATATGCTATTTCGATGCGCATCGACCTGCTGAGTACTCGTTTCGGTATTTTTTTGGTATACTGACGAAGGGAGTGTTTTAGAGAATTCGCCGCCGGTTGAAGAGTGTACGAATTGTCAATGAACCATTCCAAAAAATAACAAGCAGATTTACAAGAGACTGCGTTGTCAACCACCACCAATTTTTTATTCTGGCCATAGTCATATTGTTCAATGTTTTGCTGAAAACTTTTGTCGTCCAGCCCCAAAGTTTGTTGCAGTGTTGTCAACTTTAGATAATGCTGACGGTCAATCACAATCAGTTCCATTTTGTTGTACCAATAATAGTTGGTGTTACTGATCCATTTATACATATAAGATTTAATACTATATAAACAACTTTTAATTGATAAGAAATCATGCTCCTTGGGAGCAGTCAACCCGTCACGCTAGAAGACAACTCAATGGTTAAACCTTGTGATTCTTCCAACATCCAGATTCAGGATAAAATTGTCATAGACCGTACCCCTAACCCACCGGTTCACCCTGTCACACTCCCGGTACATTCCAACATTTTAGCAATGCGATTTCGCAAAGCACTCAAAACAAATAAAATAACGGTTTTGCAACGCTGTCTAGAGTCTGGTTACATTCCTTCCGACAGTCAGTGGCTAACAATTATCTCTCGACTGCATGTCAATTCTGCCCTCAACTGTCTTCATTTAGCACGCACACTGTCAACCAAATGCGTGACAGTGGCTATCCGTCGCCAACACAAGAAATTGTTCAAAGAAGTCGTCACCCGAGTGGATATCATACCACAATCACAGATAGATGTGTTGATGTCGGTCCCCGCCTACTATTTAGAAGTATGTTTGAACAGAGGCCTGGACCCCAATCTCAAATTAAAAAATCACCGCCTACCACTTGAACACGCATGTGCCCATTCACGAATTGCACATATAGAAATATTACTTAATGACACCCGAACCACCGTCTCACAAAATGTCTGTCGATTCATGATTCGACAAACCAAACAACAAAAGTTTGCAGAAAAAGCTATTGAACTCTGTGAAAACATTGTACCAGATATGATTTTAGAAGCCATCGTCGCCAATGTCACCTCTGCTTTGTGTTCCATCATGTCAAAATTAGAAACAAATTATGAAGACAGGCCGGAATGGAATGAAATCACACACATGTTGAGGTGTCCCATTTCCCATGATTATTCTGCGGATTTGGTCAAAACACCCATAAACAACCATTACTACGACAGAGTACAATTGTTAACTTGGGTGAGGTCAAAAGGTACAGACCCCATGACACGAGCACCGTTGCAAGAATCGGATTTGCTGCTGCGCTCCGAATTCTTGTCCGAGTATGCCAAAAGTTTACAACAGAAAATACAAGAACTAGACAAAAAATAAGGCCTTTTTTTTAAAAAACTACACTATTTACTACTGTACCAACTCTGTTGGAATGCTGCAAGATATTACGATTGGTGACTTGCCCCAGTTTGTACAAATTGCCATTATTGTCGGCTTGGCAATGCTTGCCATCTGCTTGGCATGTGTGTTTGCCAGAATAATTAGTCTCTTTAAAACAGTGTGGTGCATACTGTGCTGCTGTTGCCAAGACTCTGAGTATTCTGAATTGGAAGACTGAGCATCTCCTCCCACAACCCTGTCTCCAGCATGTCCTGCATCAGCCGATTCCTCTTGATCTGTTGACGTTCGTGCGCGACACAGTCGGCGGCCCATTTCCCCTCAACACTGTTGATGTCCAGGGATGGAAATTCTATGGGGCCAATGTTGTAGAGTTGGATGTTATTCGCCATGTTGTGCCACTGTTACTGTCCTCCACACAAAATAGAACATGTGTGCTATATAAAATAATTATATGTAGCAAATATTTATGACATTAAACATAAGTTAAGCTTAATTGGGTCACAAGCTTAAGAGACTCTTAAACGTAGTTTACAAACACTGATTTAATCCAGCGTAGGCCTCACGCAATGCTGCGGGATTAGTACTATCATTTGCGTCCGCGACAAAGCATGTTGCGCCAGTGAACGTTGTGCCAGTGCACTAATAATTATTATAATACATTTTGGTTAACATACATTTAGTTTGGACATCTATTTAGTTGGCGATAGGCTAACCTGAGCTCATCAGCAGTCGCCTGGCCTAACAGCTCATCAGCAGTCGCCTGGCCGGACAGTGGCGCACAGTTTGTCGAACCAATACCGCTGACATATCCGGCGCCGCAAGTTGTACAGGCTACTTGCCCGGTTTGGTTGCCGTACTTGCCGGCATCGCATTCTTTACAGACACTTAGCCCGGTTTGTTCGTTGTACTTGCCGATGCCGCAATTTTGACAGGCACTTAGCCCGGTTTGTTCGTTGTACTTGCCGGCGACGCAATCTTGACAGCCAATGGATTCAGAAGATTGCCCAACTTGTTCGTTGTACTTGCCGGTGCCGCAATCTTTACAGCCAATGGATTCATCAGATTGCCCAACTTGTTCGTTGTACTTGCCGAGGCCGCAATTTTTACACGAGGATTGCCCAACTTGTTCGTTGTACTTGCCGGTGCCGCAATTTGTACAAGCGGTTTGGGAAAATGGATTCAATTCTGGGGATGTCATGTACGTGCCCGCGTCGCAACACCCGTACCGACCGTTGGTGCCGGAAGGGCCGGAAAAGGCAAGTAACCATTTGCCACCGCACAGTGTTCCGTTGAAACCGCTGTCTTGAAACACTGGAAAAAGAAGGTGAGAGAAGAAACAGTTTTCAAAACACCACTACAACTTACTTTTGTACATGGTCGTCACTTGGGAGGTATCCCAGCTGGAGAGGTCGCTGTTGAACTTCGTGGCCTCGTAAAACACTGGAAAAGGGTGGTGAGAGAA
>Ga0209710_1002973_pt1 | contig 11586 bp, 5 predicted proteins | sample ArcticOcean_MG_C_5_FD_187436 | JGI IMG/M metagenome (GOLD analysis project Ga0209710, IMG submission 187436) | Marine microbial communities from western Arctic Ocean - ArcticOcean_MG_CB4_138 (SPAdes) (version 2) | ecosystem: Environmental > Aquatic > Marine > Oceanic | place: Arctic Ocean: Canada...
CCGTCTAGCGTCCCTGTGAATCCGGTGCCAGTAACTTGTCCTGCAAAGTTAACAGTTGTTGTACCTGTAGCAACACCCATAACTGTAACATCATCATCATTAACAATAGTTACATCATTTGTGCTGCCTTCGCCAGTTAGAATCAAACCTAACACTGAAGTATAACCGATTGCAGCATTATCTCCAGAGGCAGTGTCACCAGTTGGTTCAAATGTTGTTGCTGCCATCATTAGGTTGAGTGAAAGACCTGTATCGTGAACATGCGTTAAAGTAACATCTTGGTCATTACCAAAGTAAATAACAGCACTATCAGCCAAGAAAGCATCAGACCATTCCAATGAAGCAGTACCTAATGATTCACCATCAGCTGAAATTGGATTACCATCAATAATAAGATTACCACTAACATTAGGCAATACAATAGAACGATCAGCTGTTGGGTCTACTAATGTGAGAGCAGTTTCAAAACCATCTACTGTACTACCCTCAAATATAATTCTAGTATCAAATGTATTTGCTAACTGAATAGCATCAACATCAGTAACCAAATTATTAAATTCGATTCTGAAATCTTCTAAACTATTACTTGCCAAAACTGAACTTGCTGTTATTGCCATTATTGTTTTCCTACTAGTTCTTTTAAGAGGCCTTTAATCTCATGCATCTCTGATTTAAGACTATTTATATCTCTTGTTGTATCACGAATCTCATCTCGTTGTCTTTGTGCAGCTGCAGCTCTTCTTTTTGCATTTGCAAATGCAGTAACATTTGTATTAATAATTGCATGACTAGTAGTATCTCTAACTAAATCAGGATGGCCCTCAACTTGTTTGTAACCTTTTTTCTTTTCCATAATTATGTACCTAAAGCTAACACTCTCAATTGTTTAATTCTTGGCGGTTCTGCACAGTTTGTTCCTGTCATTACAATCTTAATTTGGAAAGCAATAAACTCTTCCAGTGGTTCACCTTCTCCAACAGCACCACTTGCAGAATCGGACTGTCCAGCAGTAAATTGATATTCTTGAAAATCAGTTGGAGTTGTTGCTGGTGATACTGTAGCATCAGGTTGACCTGTAACATTAAAATGTGTATATCCCAAGTCATCAAAATCTGTAGATTCGTCAATTTTTAGAATTTTATATAGAACCTTTATGTCAGCAGTTGCTGGACGGTGAGCGGCAAATATAACTTTCAATCCCTCTGCAACTGTTGCAAGAGTTACTTGTTTTGTGATATAGATTGCTGCGTTATGATCACCCTCACGAGAAGTAGATGGCACATATTCAGTTGTTGGATAAACATCGCCGGAACCTGTTACTTCATTAAGTCTATTTCCAACAGCAAGCATTGACATTCTACCTACGTCAATGACAGGAGAAAGCATAACATTATTTGTACTTAATGTTAATTGTAATTGTAATGACCTTTGAGAAGATAATTCATTTGTTTCATTAATAGTAGAAGTTATCATATATGGGTCATTAAATTTAAAGTTATCATTCAACGGGAATGAAAATGTTGGTACAAGATCACTTTCAGAACTTGTAAGGAATGATGTCTGACTTCCACTAGGACTAGTTGCAGAAGTTACAAGTGCTCTAGCTCTAATGCTAGTTCCTGGCACTTCTAAAGACCCAATCATAGTTGAAAAGTAGTCCATCATTGCATTTTCAGTTGCATTGATAGCATTTCCACCAAATTCTGCATATTGACCACTAGTTCCAACAGATGCAGCAGTAGTGGTAGCAACAGTATAACTATCTATCTCTACGTTTGATATAGCAGTATGAGTTTTGTTAATTTCAGTGAATGGTACTGAATATGATTGATACAACTCGACTTCAGTACCCGCAACATGTGCTGCAGCTGTAGTACTACTTATTCCCCTAAGAGCACCAGATATTGTATTTGTACTAATTGCTGTATATGATATAATTTCATCACCAATTTTAATATTCCATAATCCACTTGCAAGCCGTGAATATATCCCACTAGTATCATCAAAGTTTACGCCACTAGTCAATGAAATGGTAGTTGCAGTTGCAGTTAAAGCACTAGATAGTGTTGTTGTTGCAGTAGATTTAGCACCAGTAATTGTTACATTATTTGTTGTTGCATACATACCATGATCTGGATGTTTAACTTTTAATGTTGTCCCACTATGAGCAATCGATAATGAATCAGGTGTAAGGAGTTGAGTTGGAACATCATCATTTGTTAGTGTTACTACAGAACCACTTCTATTAAAATTCGCTGCATAAACAGTGAACTTCATATCTTCCAATGGACTTATTGACCAACCAGTATTATTGTGAGATTTAAATAAAATCCCTGTGTGTGGTTGTTCAGATATAGTTCTCGTTCCACCAACATCAGTTTCACCCATTCGAGCAATCCACATTTTATGATTTGGTGTATTTGAAATAACAGCAATAGCATATTCAGTTTCCGTTTCAACATAAACTGGAGAGGGAAATTTAAAGTTTGTTGCGACTGATGCATCGGACGATGTATTAATATCAGCTGGTTTTTTAATAAGTCTACCAAATGGAAGAACTTTAGGGCCAGGATAACCATTAACAACATTTCTTAATTCGACAGTTATGGGTTGAACTGTATCTAATGATTCAAAATAAAGATCGACTGAAGTTAAGAAGGCCCCACCCGCAGCAGTTTTGTCACCAGCAAGAGAAAATGTTTGTGCTAAAGGATCATCACCGTCGTCGGCGTCGCCGTCATCACTGTCATCTGATCCTGAGTCAATATTAGTTACCTGAGTGAGATTAGTAACATTTCGTGTAACCTGTGTAATATTTTGTGTAACCTGTGTTACATTAGTTACCGTAGCATCCACATTAGTTACCCTAGCATCCACATTAGTTACCCTATTATCCACATTAGTTACATTAGTTACATTAGTAATATTAATATCAATATTATCAATAATTGATTGCAATTCATCTGCTCTTTTAAGAGCAGCTGCAGCAGCGGCATTAGCAGCTGCTAATGCTCCAGCAGCCGTCTGCTGAGCTGCAAAAGCCGCTAATCTGTTTGATTCAGTTTTCGCCTGAATTGCTGCAATTCTAGCCTCGTCCTCATTAAAATTACCAATAAATCTTCTTGTATCTGATGAAGTAGTGTTAGAGAATGATGTATTACCACTTACACTATTTTTAGAAATTTCAGCATTTCTTGTGGCAATGATTGTTTCCTGTCTGGTTTCTAACATACCAGATGCATAATATGATGTTGAACCTTTCGTCCCTGATAAATGTTCTGTTGTACCTTGACCACCATGACTACTTGAAGTTAGTTTAAATATTATTTGACCGGTGGCCCATTTTGGATTACCCGCAACTTTTGGGTCAGGTATTAAGAAACTTCCAGAAATATCACCAGTTGCATCACTTACTAATGGACTTCCAGCAGTAATAGGTGAATCACTTGAATACCCTGATGATGGAGTAATGTACTTATTAATAGAAGTAGTATTAAAAAAAGCATAAAGTCTTTGTTGCGGCCTAAAACTTTCACCTGTAAAACTTATTGTCCTTGACCTAACCACAGGAATTGCTGCTGTTGAAACAGTTCTTTCACCTTGAGATACCCGATCAACTCTAAGAGATACTTGTGTATCAACACCAGTTCTTGTTTGGTCAGTTCTAACAGTATTTGTAGTTCTTGTTACATCAAATCTATCTGGTTTAAATTGATGACCACCTTCTACCCAGTTATCAGTTTTTGTTTCTACAACACCAGACCATTGAGTTTGCCATGAATTCCACACTGTGCCAAGATTATTTTTTTCATTGGCAAGCACTGCATCATAATCACCTTCTTCATTAACAATAAGGTCAGGAAGAACCTCTGTTTCAAACCATGTATCTGAATCTGGTGATAAAGTTATGGTTCCGATCCATGAAGCAACTAGAAAAGGATTAACTCTTTCAATTCTAGTAGCATATGGTTGTTCTGTAAATTTAACTTCTGTATATGGTAGAGTTATTAAATCTCCAGTTTTCTGATACGAATCAGCAGTTCTTGCATTATCAGAGGTTGCAAGTTCTACCAAATCTATAGCTTTAGTTTTATGTGTTGGGCGCACTTGACCCAATTCAAAATCCATTGAATTTTTATAGTCTTTATGAGCAGTGTCACCAATACGATGGCCTTTAAAATTATCAACCATAAACCCAGACTTAAATCTGTTAAGCCCGTTTGCATCAGTGATTTCAAAACTTTCAGCATCTCTTTCTAATAAACTCAAAGCAGTATAATATTCAATATGATCAATACGTCGTGCGAGTTTACCAATATCCCTCATAGTATATCGTTGATGTTTCTGTCTTTTTATTGTGACATTCCTTGGAAAGAATGTGTATGCGGGAATAAACAATGTGCATAACAACATTGTTTCATCTGGAATTTTTGGTATAAGAGGCGTATCAGAACTAGTTCCTTGTATAACTTGAAATTTACCTAAACGAGTTATGACAACAGCTGCATATTTAGGAAGAAAATATTCAAAATCACTTTGAATGAAAGAGCCAGGTTTTGGAAAATCTACAGTAGAACCACCAGTGCCCTCAAAACTTCTTTCATAGAAGTTAAAAGAGTTTCCTGTTATCTCATCCACAACTGTTAAAGTTGCAGACGTACCAGCAACATCATCAACTCTAGGTCTAAAATCATAACTATCAATTAATGGAAATTTACCACTTGGTGATGGATCAGTAGGATCAATTTTTGAACCAGTATATATGGGAATATCATCATAAGTCATCTGCCCGGCAATATCACTATATGAATCTACTGTGAACATATCTCCAGTACCATGTTCAAGATAATCATAAAGTACCAACAACTTACCGATAGGAGCCGATGAACCTTTTTTTCTAAATATTCTTGCAGTATCATAGAAGTTATCACGCATTCCCGAATCAAGGGTAAATTTTCTCGTTATATCTAGATCACCAGTTGTTAATGCAGTAACTAAACAAGACGCAGTAGAATCCAATCCTGATATAGATTCACCAACAACAAACTCAAATGAATTTGTAGAAACATAACTTACAGGACTCGATGTGCCAATAATTCTTCCTTTAGCACCAGAAGAAGAACCAGTAATAGTTTCTCCTCTAGTAAAGGTTCCTGTTATTGTTCCAAGCGTAAGTGTTGGTGCTACAGCATCCTCATCAGTATCTTGTGAATCAAATACACCAACAAGATTAAAGACATCAGCGCGGCCCAATGAAATATCTGCATCGTCAGGCCTTGTTCCATATGCATCTGATGTACCAGTTGAAACTTTCAGTTGTTTCATTAGTTTTGTAGTTTTTATTTTTGATACAACACTAGTTTTAAGAATTGTTGCAGTAACCTTTACCTTTGCAGCACTTCCTAAAATGGTTCCGTCAGTAATAGTAAGTGTTGTTCCTCCAGCGCCACTCATTGTATCAGCAATACTAACGAGTTGTCCTTGAACACCAGTACCACCACCAGCAGTAAGGATTGACATAGTATAATCTTTTTCTGCATGAGAAAGAAATGTTTCATTACTACCAGCAGAAAATGATACCACACCAGAGCTATTGCATGTTCCAATAAATTGTCTGCGAACAGTATATTGCGTATCTGTTACTCCAGAATTTGCATCAGTAAGTAATGTTTTAATAACTGCTTTCGGAAGTTTTTCCAATGCATTGTTTTTACTAACTTCTTCTAATCTAGCTAACCTAGATGATTCTAATCCAATACTTTCTGAAGATTCACCAATTTTAGCATTTGCATCAGCACCACCAGCATCCGCACCATTTGCCTGTAATGAGTTATCATCACCAGAATTAGTTCTTGGTTCTTGCAGAAACACATTAGCAGTAAAGTTTTGACCGCTATCACTATCAACCATAACTAATGATCTTGTTTCATCAAATCTACGAGTATCATCCACAACTCCTTCAGATGAAACAATTGTCAAATTAACATTAGCGGCATTTTCTACAATCTTATCGCCTTCGGCTGAATCAGATGCTGTAAAAGTTTCTCCGGCAGAAAATCTACCAGTAATTTTCATAACAACTAATCTTGTACCAGTTGTTGTTGCAACACTATTAACAACATAACCAGTTGCACCAGAATCAGAACCAGTAATTTTTACACCACCATTAGCAAAATTTGAAACTAGGGTTGCACTAGGGGTATCACTAAGAGTTAGAAATGTAAACATTCTTATATCAAAAAGATATACTTTATACTTTGCTTCTACGGTCCCGACTGTACCAGAATCATACTCTATTATGCGAGCTCGGCATTGTCCGATTGGAAGTGGTGTAGTAGCATCCCGAACTGGCACACTACCCCGTTCTCCAGATGATGTTCCAATAAATTCATCATAAAGAGATATAGTTTTATATGCAGTTGTTTCGCCAGATATTGAAGTAATGTCCGGCGTACCATACATATTATTAACAACTATAAAATTACCCATACCAAATAATGTTGTTCCAGCATTTACTGACTCAAACTCTCTAGATTTATTCAAATCTATAATTGTTGGTGCAACTTTCTCAAGTTCATAACCACCAACATATGCTTTACCTGGCGAAGCCTCTAGTGCTAGTAATTCATTCGATGCAATAAGTCCACCATCAGTTAATGAACCATCTGAATAAAGTCCCACATTATCATTTAAAGTTACACTCTCTCTTACAGTAAATGTAAATGGCCGAACTGTATAATCACCAGATTCATCAAAAGTTCTTCTAGCAAGATTTTTTTCTAAAATTGCATATTCTGTTTTATCAACAATAGATTGGATTTGTCCATTTCTAGTAGTTAACAATTCAATGAAATTAGCATCTACTGCTGAACCCATATCTAATTTAGCTAACGCCAGAGAAATTTTAAGGCGATGGGCACCTTTTGCAGCATAGTTTGATGAACCTGTTGCATTGTCTAGAAGACTTGAAGTTGTTTCTGGAGTAACAAGAGTTTCTGTAACAGTAAAACCAACACGATAATTACCACCAGTTTTATACTTATCAAGAATTAAAATTTCTTCAGCACATTCCACAAAGAAACCACGAACATAATACACACCAGCATTTATTATTGCGGCCGAACCTGTAGCAGACGCAGGACCATTAACACCTCTAACTTGATCTCTAGTAGAACCTTTAGCATAACTATATACTGAAGTATATGCTGTTGTTGAAGCTGTATCAGATGAATAAGAACTAGTATGTGTTATACCAGTATTTGCAGAGATATTTTCTCCATCTTCAAATGATTGAACTTCATTATCAGTCCCACTTTTAAAATATCTTATATATAAAGTGGGTTGGTCTGTAGTGGTTGCAATATCAAATCCAACAACTTCAGCAGTAACACCAGTGGTTGCACCAGTAATTGTTACAGGAGCTGTTGCATTATAATATTGAGATGGATCAACAGTTTCTCCAGCAAAATTTGATGCTAGTTTAAGAGAATAGTATGATTGATTAACTGATATCTGGCCAGGAATAACTTGAGCGCCTTCTTGGAAGACGTGAGAACCATGCTGTTCAATCTGGTGTTGAAGTTGAGATTGTAATTGCGTTAACTCTCTTGCCTGAATTGCAAACCCAGGCCGAAAAAGTGTTTTAACATAATTATTTGCACCATCAAAATCATCATAATAAGGTGCAATATTTAAGTCTGTTTTTTGAGCCATTTTTTAAAATTCCACTATAATTTTGATGTCTTCTGATTGATCTGTAGCTCGTCCAATTGGTTTTCTATTTTCCTGATATATAATATTACCGCTGTCCGGTTCAAGTTCTGGATTTGCATAACCGTCTGTAAACGTGATAGTGCCAGAATTCGCAAGTGTTACCGCACTATCTGCACTTGCATCAGGAGTTCCAACCGCACTGGAACTTGAACCTGTAATTACGTTAGCGTCAGAGAAAGCAACATAAGAACCAGTGGTATTATTTGTTCCATAATTTCCATATCTTTCCTGTTGATAATATAGAATAGAAAGTGTACTATCCCATTCAACCACCTTACCAACTGCACCAGTAGTTGCTTGAGTTATTAATTCATCAGGTGTAAATGTTCCTGTAACTGAAGTTAACTTTGCTGCATATACTTGACGATATGTTGCTGCTGATCCTACAGTGGAAGTTCCATAAGTTGTTGGATCAGTAACAAGTGCAACATTTCTAAAATCATTTCCAGTTAAAAAATCATCTCCTTCTGCACCAGTAAGAAGGCTTCTCAACATAACATAGTGACCAGCCAATTCTGATACTGCATCGTATCCATGACCATTTTTAGGACTAATCTGAACTGTCACCTCGCCCCCTGATCCGCCCATAGCTGAGGCACTTGTAAGTGCTGCATCAGAGAAAGTGTACCCAGAGTCAAGATTTACTGTTCCATAGGTATAACCAGAACCAGCTGTATTAACAGTTGTATCAGTTCCAGCAGTTAATCCAAATGATTGTATAGCATTACCCGAAACAACAATACTAATAATTGCACCAGAAGATGTACCCTGACTTGTTCCATCACCATATACTGCTGCATAGTATGTTCCGTTTGTATAACCAGAACCAGCTGTTACTACCAAACTAATAATCTCACCATCAGTGGATGCTGCACTTACTGTGCTATCAGTAGTTACTGGCATAAAGTCTGCTGTCATAAATTTTGTGAAATCTGATGTAGAAATTGTATACATATATTTAAGTGTATAACCACCAAGAGTAAATAGTGATGTTGATTCGGATGTTGGTTCAGCACCAGAATATGCTGCACCAGAATTATTGTCCATAACTTTATAAACTCTATTGTCAGTTGTTCTAAAGAAAAATGTTGATTCATATATACTTGCTGCACCAGATGTTGTTGTATTTGATGTGCTGATATTACTTTCATACATATCATATGTTGTAGAGTTACTCCAATCTCTACGAGGTACAGCATAACTAATATCAGTTGATGCAATATTTTTTAACGCTGTAGCTTGATCCCAAGTATAAAATTCTGTAGTGATATCATCAGCAGGCGCGGCGGGAGAAACATCTGTTCCCCCCGACGTTGCCGTTGTAAACGGGGTTGATTTTCCAATCATAAGATAATAAACATTCGCAGACGATTCAGTAAACGACTCATAAAATTGAGTCGCATTATGTTTTCTAAATTTTTCTGTTATGATTGCTGACATTTTTTTATCCCGTTATGATTTTATTTTAATAACATTAAGTAATTTTATATTACCCTGTTTCTACTTCTTCAGATTTTACCTCTTCAGATTTTACCTCTTCAGCATTCTTCTCTTCTTCCTTTGAGGCCTCAACTGAAACTAAAAACCCCTGTGAAAATGCTTGTTCTGCAACCTTTATCTGATCCAAATCAAAAGTTAATTGTGCAGCCTTTGCTTTACAAGAACGAATCTGATTTAAAAGATACCGCTGTTCATCATTAAAATCTTCATCTGAATATTTTGTACCATTAATGTTAACTATTTCTGACATTTTTTACTCCTTCAAAGTATTTCATTTTATGTCTCATGTTTATTTATAAGATTTATTTTAACCCTATTCATTATATTTATATGATTTATTTTACCCTTTAAATTAATGTTACCACGGCTTCCCAGAATCGCTAACCGGCGTCTTGAGGGCTGCAATCTGAGCGGCTACGGTATCTTCCTGATCACTAACTCCATCATCCCCAAGAGCAGCCTTGACCCACGCAATCGCGTTGGCCTCAGTAATATCACCGTAGGCAATGAAGCTTGAGAGGTCATCTGTCGGGATGCCTTGAGAGCCATACGTGCGGCCATGATTCCCATCGGCGTCTGTGTCAGTGCAGTCCCAATGGATATTGGTGACGACGTTTGTTTTGCTGTCCAAGGAGACAGTGTAATCTAGTTGATTGATTGACCATGTTGCAGCCATTTAAATTATCCTTCTAATGCTGTAATTCGTGTTCGCTTTTGAGGGTTTCAACGATCAATTTGCCGTCGTTGTCCGCCCACTCGGATTCGATCATTTTAGCGTCTTTCCGTTCGCCTATGACCATCCAGCTAACCGTATCTGTGCAGGTATTATCCTGCGCCGTGATCGTCAGCACGTTGCCGGTGACTGCGCCTTTGAGTGCTGTCCACCCATCTTCATTGCTTGTAAAGCACTGCACGTCAGCGCAAAGAACCTCAAAGGTTCCCTCGGTCATCCCCGCTGCGGTATCAATATTTACGTCAACTGTGCCGGACACGAGATCAGCACGCCCCCGGTAGATCAAATCCGCCTGTGGCCCTTCGATGCTGCTATGTAGGAGGTAGTGCGTATCATTTTTCGCTGGTAGCGGGTGGGCTATTCTGAAAGTCTTTGTGCCAGCGGTGAAAGTGCCGACCACGTTGACCGTTCCTGCCGACCCCGCCGCAATAGTCATACGTGCTGTGCCGTTGGTATAAAATTGATGACCCGAATGGGCACCATAAACCATTTGACCAGCAAGATCCGCAGAGGTCGACCCAGAGCCCGGATTGCTTGAATAAAATCCCCAGATCGAATTAAAAGCGCCGACAGTAGTATTTGATGCAGAATCGCCGTCGAGCATCATACCTAACATTCGAGGCGTAGTTGTGTTCGTCGATGTTCGTATCAAATCTAAAACACTAAAATTCCAATTTGCCCCGGATTTTGCTACGATTTCTCCTGAAACTTCGAGCTTTGCCGTCGGAGCCGTCGTGCCAATACCGACTCGGCCTGTGCTTGTGATGCGCATACGTTCTGTCGTTACGCCTCCATTAGGCTCAGTAGAAAATTGCAAATAACCAGCACCGTTGTTATCGGTGCCATTTTCTTTGCGACCAGAAACTGATGCAAACACGGCTGAAGTACCAGCAGCTACAAATTTACCGCCAAAACCAATGCTTCCACCGATATTTGCTGCTTGTCCATCGGTTGTGACAATAGACACGTTGCCATTTTGCCCCAAAGCAGAATTTGTTCCAGAAATATAAGCCTGTAAACCCCCTACACCCAAAGCACTTGTTACTGCGCTGCCTACTTGCAATATCCCGTAGTTTGCAACAGGGGTCATGCCGACACCGACTTTGCCATCGGCGGCGATGCGCATACGTTCTGTCCACGTTGCGCTCCCACCTCTATTTGCAAAGACTAATTGAGCCCCGCTACTATTCAACGCTTGTATCTTTGCACCATATCCATTTGAATCACCAGCATTTTTAAATTCTAATCCTCCAGCGGAAGTTAATGCTGTTGCACCATTAGTAATACGAATTGTCCCTACCCCAGATGCTTCCCCTGAAGTTGGACTAGCTATTGTTGAATAAACATCTAGTTGGCTATAAGGAGCCGTCGTGCCAATACCGACGTTGCCTGCACTATTCAAAGTCATTTTGGTCGCAGCAGCTTCACTTGCACCCGTCATAAAGTCTAAGGAAGTTGCATTATTTGATGAACTAAAGTCGCCTTCGGCACGAGCTTGAATTGCAGCAGCAACTAATATAGCATCTGTTCCAGTACCTTCATCTGGTGCTTGGAAAGCAATCTTACCAATAACATCATTG